>ENA-OQHY01000505-OQHY01000505.1-human-gut-metagenome-genome-assembly--contig:-NODE-505-length-21894-cov-18.295034_pt1 | contig 21894 bp, 27 predicted proteins | sample MGYA00242570_ERZ504733 | MGnify/ENA primary metagenome ERZ504733 (study PRJEB26092, sample SAMD00036219) | human gut metagenome | host: Homo sapiens | study: EMG produced TPA metagenomics assembly of... | reverse complement strand
CCTGTAAAATGAATCCAGTATACTTCTGTCTTATCTTCCCCATAATATTCATATTTCTGAAGTTCCTTCGGTCTGTACAGTACAATGTTACCGGCTGGAACAATCGTTTCGTTATCCACATTGTCAAAATGAAAATGCCCACAACCAGCAGTGATGTAAATAATCTGATAATCCAGGCGTCCCCTTGGACGGTAGGTTGGTAGCTTTGGATGACTGGAAAGGCGGTAAGTGCCGCAGCTTCCTACAATCAGTGGGCGACTTTTGTCTTTGAAATCCATATGGGAGTGGTTTAAATAACCGGTATTCATATACATAGGGCAGCACCTCTTTTCCTACTTTTTATCATTGTATCATTTAGTGCATATTTTGTCTAATCCAATTCATAGACATATTTTGCAAATTAGGATAATGTATATATAGCAAAACAAAGAAACGTAAAGATAAAAGTAAAGAACAAGATTTGCTGCGGGAAAACAAAGTGCAAAAAAATGTATATGTATTGAAGGAGAGTTATTTATGATTGTACCACGTTATTATGAGGATTTAAGCGTACTGCATGAAAACACAATGCCAGCCAGAGCCTATTATATTCCGGCATCCAAAAGAATGGATCACCTGGTGGAGCACAGGGAAGAGTCAGACCGTATGCAGTTATTGAATGGAACTTGGAAGTTCCAGTATTTTAACAGCATCTATGATGTTCAGGAACCTTTCTTTGAGAAAGATTATGATACAGAAAATTTTGATGAGATTCAGGTTCCGAGTGTATGGCAGATGGCAGGATATGACACACACCAGTATACCAATATCCGTTATCCATTTCCATTTGATCCGCCATATGTACCACAGGATATTCCATGTGGAGCATATGCACATACCTTTGTTTATCACAAAGATGAAAATGCACCAAAAGCCTTCTTGAATTTTGAAGGCGTAGACAGTTGCTTTTATGTATGGATCAATGGTTCTTATGTAGGGTACAGCCAGGTTTCACATATGACCAGTGAGTTTGATATTACGGACCTCCTTCAGGACGGAGAGAATAGCATAGCAGTTCTGGTCATGAAGTGGTGTGATGGTTCGTATCTGGAAGATCAGGACAAATTCCGTATGAGTGGTATTTTCCGGGATGTGTATATTCTGAAGCGCCCGGAGCAGGCAATCAGCGATTATCATGTAAAAACCAAGATTGAGGATATGCTTGCAAAGGTGGAACTTGACATGAAGTTCTACTCCCCGGCAGAGGTGAAGATTTCGATTAAAGATAAGAACGGAGCTGTTGTAGCAGTAGGAAGTATTGCCGAAGAAGGGACAGCAGTGTTGGAAATTGCAAATCCGGAGCTTTGGAATACGGAAAATCCATACTTGTATCAACTGATCCTTGAGACAGAAAATGAGGTAATTGTAGATCATATCGCATTACGAAAGATAGAGATCAAAGATCAGGTGATCTATTTAAATGGGCAGAAGATTAAATTCCGAGGTGTCAATCGTCATGATTCTGATCCGATTACCGGATTCTCGATCAGTGTGGAACAGATTACAACCGATCTTACGTTAATGAAGCAGCATAACTTCAATGCAATCCGTTCCAGCCATTATCCAAATGCACCGTTTTTCTACGAAATGTGCGATAAATATGGATTTATGGTAATAGATGAAGCGGATATTGAGGCACATGGACCATTCATGCTTTACCGAGAGGAAGACACAGACTATAACCGGTTCAAACGATGGAACGAAAAGATTGCAGATGATCCGGCATGGGAAGCAGCCATCGTTGATCGTGTAAAACTCATGGTGGAACGTGACAAGAACCGTTTTTGTATCGTCATGTGGTCTATGGGAAATGAAAGTGCTTATGGCTGTAACTTTGAAAAAGCACTTGCTTGGACAAAGAAATTTGATCCGGATCGTATCACACAGTATGAGAGTGCAAGATACCGTAATTATGATGAAACATATGATTACAGCAACTTGGATGTGTACAGTCGTATGTACCCGGCACTTTCCGAGATTCAGGAATATCTGGATAAGGACGGAAGCAAACCATTCCTTTTGGTAGAGTATTGCCACAGCATGGGAAATGGACCTGGGGATTTTGAAGATTATTTCCAGATGATTCAGGACAACGATAAAATGTGTGGTGGTTTTGTTTGGGAATGGTGTGATCATGCGATTGCTCATGCACTGCCGAGAATGGAAAGACAATCTATGCCTATGGAGGAGATCATGGAGAAGAAATCCATGACGGCAATTTCTGTATGGATGGATTGGTATATCCGGACAGAACGGTACACATAGGACTGCTGGAATACAAGAATGTATACCGCCCGGTAAGAGTTGTTTCCTATGATAAAGAAAGTGGAGAGCTGGTGCTTCACAACTACATGGATTTTGATGACTTGAAAGATTATGCAAAAATCAGCTATGAACTGACACAGGATGGACTTGTGATTAGTAAAGGAAAACTTGCAGAAGTATCTGTGGCACCACATAGCGAAGGAAAAACAAACCTGAAGGTCAATGTCCCGGAAAATGGAAAATGCTATTTAAAACTCATTTACCACCTGAAAAAAGAAATGCCATTGCTGGAAGAGAATCACATCCTTGGATTTGATGAGATCGAAGTAAGCCAGAAGGATGCCAAGTGCCAGTTGGCAGAAAAATGGTTGGAAAAAACAGCGACGGACTCTGAATTACAGGTGAATGAAGATGATACACAGATTCACATCAAAGGTCGTGAATTTTCTTACACCATTGACCGACGTACTGCACTCTTTACAGAGATGAAATTTGCAGGAAGGGAATATTTGAACCATCCGATGGAATTAAATATCTGGAGAGCACCAACAGATAATGATATGTATATCAAAGCTGAATGGAAAAAAGCCCACTATGACAAGGCTTATACAAGAGCTTATACGACAGAGGTTGTGCAGGGAAAACATGGTGTGAAGATTGTAAGCCATGCTTCCGTTGTGGCAGAGACAGTACAGAAAATTCTTGATGTGACGATTACATGGAAAATAGATGCTACAGGAAAGATTGATGCAGATATAGAAGCAACAAAAGACGGAGAATTCCCGGATCTTCCGAGATTTGGTGTGAGAATGTTCCTGGATAAAAAACTTTCAGATGCCAGATACTTTGGAATGGGACCACAGGAGAGCTATCGTGACAAACATCAGGCAGCAAGCCATGGTCTGTACCGGGCAAACGTAAGTGATTTGCATGAAGATTATATCCGTCCACAGGAAAATGGAAGCCATTATGATTGTGGATATGTAGAACTTAACAACAGCCGATATGGAATTGCGGCATTTTCAGGAAGTACATTTTCATTCAATGCTTCTTATTATACGCAGGAAGAACTTGAGAAGAAAACACATAATTATGAATTGACAGAATCAGACAGTGTAGTTCTTTGTGTTGATTATGCATTAAATGGAATAGGTTCTAACAGTTGTGGTCCGGTTGTATTGGATCAGTATCGATTTAATGATGTATTATTCCGGTTCCAGTTCACCCTGGTTCCGTATGTAAAGGGATAATAAAGTTTCAGGTAACCCGTAAACAAGGAAAGAGAGACTGGCTGTTCTGCAAGGTCCGGATATACAGAACAGTCAGGCGAAAACAGAGCAAAAGAAAAATTTAGAATTAGGCATCATACTGTTAGGCATCTTGAAATTCTAAGCGCAATGAATATGAGGAGCAAAGAAATTCTATGGAAGAAAAAAAGTATTTGAAATGGTATAACAAAATTGGATATGGTTCGGGTGATATCGCAGGTAATGTAGTCTATGCGTTCCTGACCTCCTTCATGATGGTCTATCTGACAGACTCAGTAGGACTCGCTGCAGGTGTTGTTGGTACTCTGATTGCTGTATCAAAATTATTTGATGGTTTTACGGACATATTCTTTGGATCAATGATCGACAAAACACACAGCAAAATGGGAAAAGCAAAGCCTTGGATGCTATATGGATATATCGGCTGTGCCATTACGCTGGTCTGCTGTTTTGCTGTGCCGGTCAGCTGGGGAACAACCGCTAAATATGCATGGTTCTTTATCTCTTATACACTGTTAAATGGTGTGTTTTATACAGCAAACAATATTGCATACTCAGCACTTACATCACTTATTACTAAGAACAGTAAAGAACGTGTGCAGATGGGATCTTACCGTTTCATCTTTGCATTTTCAACAAGTCTTCTGATTCAGGCAATTACGGTTGGATTTGTAGATAAGTGTGGTGGAGATGCAGCTGCATGGAGAACTGTAGCAATTATTTATGCAATCATTGGTCTTATCGTAAATACAATTTCTGCTCTTTCTGTTAAGGAGCTTCCAGAAGAGGAACTTAACGAAGGAGAAACAAAGAATGAGGATGAGAAGTACGGAATGGTACAGGCATTCAAACTTCTTATTAAAAACAAATATTACATGATGATCTGTGGAACTTACATCTTACAGCAGTTATACAGTGCCATGATCGGGGCTGGTATTTATTACATGACATGGGTACTGAAAAATAAAAACCTGTTCGGACAGTTCGCATGGGCAGTTAATATTCCACTGATTATTGCTTTGATTTTCACACCAACCTTAGTTGGTAAGTGGAAAGGTATGTACAAACTGAACTTGAGAGGTTATATGTTAGCAGTTGTCGGCAGAGCACTCGTTGTTGTTGCCGGATATATGGGCAGTGTTCCACTTATGATGGCATTTACAGCGCTTGCAGCATTAGGACAGGGACCATGGCAGGGAGATATGAATGCAGTTATCGCATCCTGCTCGGAATACACTTATCTTACACAGGGAAAGAGAATTGACGGTACGATGTACTCTTGTACTTCTCTTGGTGTAAAGATTGGTGGAGGTATTGGAACAGCTGTTGTTGGATGGATGCTTGAGTTCAGCGGATATGTTGGAACAAATGCAACTCAGCCACAGTCCGCACTTAATATGATGCAGTTTATATATCTGTGGCTTCCGTTAATCTTTGATGTGTTGATTATGTTTGTACTTTCAAGAATGAATGTAGAAGGTGCAAATGAGAAACTGAAAGCAGAAAAAGGAATCACTGCAGACGAAGTAACAGATGCATCAGATATGGAATAAAATTTGATGGAAAAAGCGTTGTCTGATCGGTGTTTGATGAGGCAATGCTTTTTCTATATTACAAACAATAGGGGTGGTATTTTGAAAATAGAAGAAGCAATCAAATTATTGAATGGAAAATCTTTTGATAACAAATTAACAGAATTATATGTTGCTCAGAATCGGGTTCCATATGAAAAAAAACGGTATCTGAAAGCAATCGACAGCTACAGGACATATTTTGGTGAAGGCGAGATAGAAATATTCAGTGCACCGGGAAGAAGTGAAATAGGTGGAAACCATACAGATCACCAGCATGGGGAAGTGCTGGCGGCGTCCATTAACAATGATGCAATCGCAGTTGTAAGAAAACTGGAAGAACCATTCGTGAAAGTAATGTCGGATGGTTACAGTAACCTGATTACGATTCAGCTGGATGACCTGGAGAAAAAGATCGAAGAAGAAGGTACCACAGATGCACTGATTCGTGGCGTGCTTGCCAAGATGAAAATGAATGGTCATCTGATCGGAGGTTTTCAGGCATATGTGACCAGCGAAGTCTGATTGGTGCAGGTCTTTCTTCCTCAGCTGCTTTTGAAACACTGATCGGAACGATTCTATCCTATCTTTACAATGATGGTAAGGTTACTCCGATTGAAATTGCCAAGATTGGACAGTATGCAGAAAATGTATATTTCGGGAAACCATGTGGTTTAATGGACCAGATGGCATGTTCGGTAGGAAGTCTGGTGCATATTGATTTTGCAGATCCGGAAAACCCGATCGTGGAACAGGTTGATTTTGATATGAACGCTTATGGGTATAGCTTATGTATTACGGACACGAAAGGATCTCATGCAGATCTGACACCGGATTATGCGGCAATCCCACAGGAAATGAAACAGGCTGCCAAATGCTTTGGAAAAGAGTTCCTTGGCGAAGTACCTAAAGAAGAGATTTTGAACCATATTACTTTGATACGTGAGCTGGCAGGTGATCGTGCAGCACTTCGGGCATTGCATTTTGTATGTGAAAATGAACGTGTCAAAAAGGAAGTAGATGCGTTAAGAAAGGATAATTTTCCGAAATTTCTGGCGAATGTGAAAGAATCCGGAGATTCTTCTTTTAAATATCTTCAGAACGTCTATACCTGTCATGACGTACAACATCAGAATGTGTCTATTGCATTGGCACTGAGTGATGTAATATTCGGGGAAAAAGGTGTGTGTAGAGTTCATGGGGGAGGATTTGCAGGAACTATACAGGCATTTGTTCCGAATTATCTGGTGTCCAACTACCAAGAAGAGATGGATAAGATTTTTGGGAAAGGTTCCTGTGAAGTATTAAAGATCCGTAAGTATGGTGGTATTAAGGTATTATAAACACTGAGAGAAAAGGAGAGATGATCTATGAGTAGCATTTTAGTATTAGGTGGAGCAGGTTACATTGGTTCTCATACGGTGTATGAGCTGATCGAGACAGGGGAAAAAGTAGTAGTAGTAGATAATCTGGAAACAGGATTTCGTAAGGCTGTGCATCCGGATGCAAAGTTCTATCAGGGAGATATCCGGGACAGGGCATTTATTGATTCTGTATTTGAAAAAGAAGATATTGATGGAGTCATTCACTTTGCTGCCAATTCTCAGGTAGGTGAGAGTATGGTAAATCCACTCAAATATTACAACAATAACTTGTGTGGAACAGAAGTATTGCTGGAAAGTATGGTTGCACATGGCATCAACAAGATTGTATTTTCATCAACAGCAGCCACATACGGAGAACCGGAACGGATTCCGATTCTTGAAACAGACCGTACTGTTCCAACAAACTGTTATGGAGAAACAAAACTTTCCATGGAAAGATGTTTAAATGGACAGCGAATGCCCATGATTTACGTTTTGTATCCTTGCGCTATTTTAATGCCTGTGGAGCACATCCAAATGGAAAGATTGGGGAAGCCACAATCCGGAGACACACTTAATTCCACTGATCTTACAGGTGCCGAATGGAAAAAGAGAGTTTATTTCTATCTTTGGAAATGATTATGAGACAAAAGATGGCACATGCGTAAGGGATTACATCCATGTAAATGATCTTGCACAGGCTCATATCCTGGCTATGGAGTATTTAAGAAAAGGAAATGACAGCAATATTTTCAATCTGGGAAATGGAGTTGGATTTACTGTAAAAGAAGTGGTAGAGACAGCCAGAAAAGTAACAGGGCACCCAATCCCGGCAAAGGAAGAACCAAGAAGAGCAGGAGATCCGTCAACGCTGATTGCATCCAGCGAGAAAGCAAAAGAGATTCTTGGATGGAACCAAAATTTGATGATCTGGAGACGATTATCACAACAGCATGGAATTGGCATAAAAATCATCCAAATGGTTATGAAGCATAGTACGAGGGGAGAAAGATAAAATGATTGATCAGTTGATTTCGGAACTGGTGGCTTATGGACTGCAAAACGGACTGATAGATGATGCGGATAAAGTGTGTGTGACAAATGGTTTATTGGAACTGTTTCAAAAACAGGATTATCAGGAGCCGAAAGCATCTGTAGAGCCAAGAGAGTTACACTTCATTTTAGAGGATATGCTTGCATTTGCACTGTCAGAGGGAATCTTAGAGGATGATACAGTGACGATGAAGGATCTTTTCGACACAAAGATCATGGGGATTCTGACACCGGCTCCGTCTGTGGTAAGAAAAGCTTTTGAAGAAAAATATCAGGTATCTCCAAAGACAGCAACCGACTTTTATTATCATTTCAGTCAGGCAACAAACTATATCCGCACAGACCGGATTGTGAAAGATGAAAAGTGGACGACAGATACAGAATTTGGTCAGATGGATATCACGATCAATCTGTCAAAACCAGAAAAAGATCCAAGGGATATTGCAAAAGCAGGAGCAGCAAAGAAATCTGGATATCCGGCATGTCTGCTCTGCCGAGAAAACGAAGGATATGCAGGTCATATTTCACATCCTGCAAGACAAAACCACAGGATTGTACCGATAACTTTGTGTGGAGAACAGTATTATTTACAGTATTCACCATATGTATATTACAATGAACACTGCATTATTTTTAATGAGAAGCATATTCCAATGGCGATTAACCGGATGACTTTTGATAAGTTACTTGATTTTGTGAAGCAGTTTCCACATTATACGGCAGGTTCTAATGCGGATCTGCCAATCGTAGGAGGCTCCATTTTAAGCCATGATCATTTTCAGGGCGGCGGTTATGTGTTTGCCATGGCAAAGGCACCGTATGAACTGGAATTTGAATTAGATGGATATCCAGATGTACACGCAGGGATTGTAAAATGGCCGATGTCAGTGATCCGTCTGCAGGGGAGAGCAACGGAGAGTATAGTAGATGCTGCTGATCATATTCTTACAAAATGGCGGTGTTATTCGGATCCGACAGCTGATATTTTCAGTGAGACAGATGGTATTCCACATAATACGATTACGCCAATCGCAAGGATGCGTGGAGACTTATATGAACTGGATTTGGTTTTGCGTAATAATATTACAACCGATGATTGTCCGCTTGGACTCTTTCATCCACACAGCGAGTATCATCATATTAAGAAAGAAAACATTGGACTGATTGAAGTTATGGGACTGGCTGTATTGCCCGCCAGACTGAAAAAAGAAATGGCAGAATTGGAACAGGCGATTCTCAATCATGAAGACCTGAGAAAGAATGAAACAATGGCTGCCCATGCAGACTGGGCAGAGGAATGGATGCCAAAATATGAGATTACAGACAGCAACATTCATTCCATTGTGCAAAAAGAAATCGGGATTGTGTTTACGAAAGTTCTGGAGGATGCAGGAGTTTATAAGAGGACAGATGAAGGGAAAGCTGCATTTAAAAGATTTATTGATAATTTATAAAAAAAGGACCACTTCATTTTTGTGAAATGGTCTTAGGAAAAATATTCAGTTTTCACAAAATAGTCCTTTTAGTATTTATACATGGTATGGATGCTCAAAATATTCAGCGTAGAATACTAAAAGGTCGTTCAGATATTTTTTTAAATTGCTCATTTGCGATTCCTCCTTTCCTTGTTTACAAGTTGATTATAGGATAGATGAAAAAGGATTGCTTGCCAAATCGAAAGAAGATATAGACAAATGTTGCAAAGGGGAGTATTTCATGCAGTTAAAATATGTTGACACAAAAGAGGAGATCATAGCGGTAAATAAAAAGTCAAAACATATTGAGCCACATCTTCATAATGCTTTGGAGATTATTTGTGTAACAAGTGGGACATTAGAACTTGGTGTTGGGCAGGAACTTTACCATATGGAAAAAGGAGATATAGGATTTGTATTTCCGGATATTATTCATCACTATCAGGTACTGACACCGGGGATAAATAAAGCGACTTATCTGATAGCCTCGCCATTTACGATTGGAAAATTTGCAGAGATTATGCAATCCATGGCACCTGAATATCCGGTTATAAAAGCGGAAAAGGTTGAACCAGAGGTGTACAGGGTTATCAATGCTATTTTAGAAACGGAACAGTCTGATATCACTGTTGCACAGGCGTATCTTCAAATTGTGTTAGCACGTTGCATAGGGAAACTTAATCTGGTAGAAAAGAGTCATGTGGGGAGCAAAGATCTTATCTACCAGACCGTTTCCTATATATCAGCAAATTTCAAGAAAAAGCTATCATTGGAAGAAATGGCAAAAGATCTTGGTGTGAGTAAATATGTCTTATCCCGGCTTTTTTCCAAAACCTTCCATAGAAATTTCAACCAGTACCTTAATGATGCAAGACTAAATTATGCATGTCATCGCTTGGAAAATACGAGCGATTCTATTACAAATATTTGCCTGGATAGTGGATTTGAAAGTCAGAGGACATTTAACCGGGTATTTAAGGAAAGATACAAAATTTCGCCGAGTGACTATCGGAATACATGCGTGAAGGATATGCTGTCATAAAATGTTCTGCAGATAGAAAAATTTACTTCGATTTCACGCCGTTATGTTTTTGATTTTATGTATGGATGATACAATGTTAAAATGGTCGCAGAGAACAGATTTTCAGAGGTGAAAGAACAAGGCGCACTCTAAAGAAAAAGAAAGGCAGGACATATATGAATATGGGAAAATCAGTCATTGATTTTAATGAGAAAAAAGGCTTCATCTGTGATATGGATGGTGTAATTTATCATGGCAATCAGATATTGCCAGGTGTTCCAGAATTCATTCAGTGGTTACATGATGAAAAGAAAGAATACTTATTTTTGACAAATAATAGTGGGTATACACCACGAGAATTAAATCAGAAACTGGCTAGGATGGGACTGGATGTGCCAGAAGAACATTTTTATACCAGTGCATTGGCAACAGCTGCTTTTCTAAAGGAACAGGCGGCAGGCTGTTCAGCATTTGTGATTGGAGAAGCCGGTCTGTTAAATGCACTTTATGATGTTGGTATTACAATGAATGATGTAAATCCGGATTATGTTGTTGTGGGAGAGGGACGATCCTATTCATTGGATACATTGACAAAAGCGACGAATTTAGTTCTGAAAGGTGCAAAGCTGATCGGAGCAAACTCGGATGTTTCCGGACCAATCGAGAACGGCATTGCTCCTGCATGTCGTGCATTGGTTGCACCGATAGAAATGGCAACAGGTACACAGGCATATTTCTGTGGAAAACCGAATCCACTGATGATGAGAACCGGATTGAATATGCTTGGATGTCACTCCGCAGAAGCTGTGATGGTTGGAGACCGCATGGATACCGATGTGATTTCGGGAATGGAAAGTGGTATGTCTACCGTATTGGTTCTCTCTGGGTGTTCAACGAAGGACACACTGAAGACGTATGCATATCGTCCAACTATGGTTTTAAATGGTGTTGGGGATATTGCTGCGATGGCGAGTTCAAAAGAAAATAGTACAAGATAATTGGAAATGTTGTAAGTAAGATGCCTGGCATCTTACTTACAACGTATGAGCATATTCATGAGAAGATAAATGTGAAAAATCAAGTAATGAAGAAAAATTCTGTTGAATTACATTCAGTATTTTCTGTTTTTTTTGCAATTCCTGCTTCTCCCGTATAGTGGTTGCTTGTTCAGATTCAAGATTATCAATTCGTTTCTGGATTTTTTCAGAGCTTGGGATTTTGGTAATGCCGAGATCCTGAAGCTCTTTTTTTAACGAATCGTGGAGCTGATATTCAGCCTGATGTCTGCTCCGATATGCTGTGGGATTTGGAGCTGATTTTGCATCTTCGATAACTTTACGACAGAGCCGGTAAGAATCACAATGCTTTTGAATAACTTTCTGCGTGGTCAGTTCAGTGCTGATTTCCTGGATGCGCTGATCAGCCGCTTTGATGGAATTTTCAACATCGGAAATATGTTGCTGAAAGTCCTCGTAGTTTAAGAGATTATTTTCAGAAAGATAGTTGAACGTTTTTGCAGCTTCTTTCAGATTATTCAGTTTTGCCCACCGCTCAAATCCCTCTCGATTGCCAGTTGTGACATAAGTGGAGATATTGATATAAAGACGAGCTTCTCTGGATAGGTTTTTCGGAGATTTCGTCTTATAGCGATTTTTCTCTAAACGGAGACGGACGTTTTCTTCGGTGTAGTAACTTCCCAGTGATTTCATATAGGTGAAATTTTTCTGTTCAGGTGCTCGGAAAGATAGATTTTTTCCCTGCCGTATTTCATATCCTGCCAACTGCATCTGCTGTAAAAATTCTTCATAATTGATAGAGGACCAGATTGCCTTATCAATCGAAACACGCAGTTTGGCTTTCCAGCTGGTTCCACGATGGTATTCCATATTTTCCTTATAGCTTTTTCCTTTTTCACCGGTTGGCATACTTGTGGCAAGTCCGTTTTCCTGGCAGATACGATTGCTGATCCGGCAGATTTTATGATAGCTGCGTTTGTTGGAAACATACTTATGATTGGTGACAAAGCTGGCGGCATTAAAGATGATATGATTGTGGATGTGGTCTTTATCAACGTGGGTGCTGATTACATATTCATATTTTCCTTTTAACACTTCATCAGCAAATTGCTGTCCGAGACGATGGGCAGTTTCAGCGTCAACTTCCCCAGGCTTAAACGACTGAATCAGATGAAAAGCCAGATTATCACCCTTATCCATTCCGTTGTTCTTTGCCGTTTCTCTTGTGAGAGCAAATTCCAAATCAGCAGTTTCCGGTGAGCAGCCAAAGCTGGAAACCAGTAGTTTTTCATCTGTCTTATCCGGATTGGTGATGTAGTCCAGAGCTTTCTTGTCAGTTACTTTAATGGGGAAGATCTTAATATATGCCATAGTTCTTTCATCATCTCTTTCAATTCTTTCATTTCTTCCGGATACAGATCTCCGGTGGTATTCACTTTCTTTGCAATCTGATTAATATTCACACCAATCTTGTGCATTTCCTCATATTGTTTCTTCAGGGGAGTGGTGTCGGTGTTGACAATATAGCCGTCAATTGCCATTTTACGAAGATAAGCTCCCATGTTTTTGGTCTTTGACTGTATCATCTTCATGCGGATCAGTTTCTTTTCTTCTGGAGTCACACAAAATAGGATTTGAATATTTCTTTTCCGATTTGACATACGCAGTTTTTCCTTTCTTTGAAGTTTATCAGTGTTGGATTTGGTGCTTTTTCGATTTAGGGTAGGGTCCCTAAATTGCCTGTTTTTCGGAAGTGTATATACACTTCCTGTCCTTGCTATTTACCGGTGGCAGAGCCGCCGGAAGAGAGCCCTTAGAAAAAAAGTTCTCTATGAATTAGGTATTCGACGAGGGAAAATCGGACATGAAAAAGATAGTTAAGACAAAGAGTGAAAAGAATTTTTTTTGAGATCAGAATATATGATATGTAACAGCCTGAACGGATTGTTTCATCGTAACAAACAAGAACCCCCTCAAAGCGGCAACTCTGAGAGGTTTCTTGTTATCTAATGGAATCTCACCAATTTTCTTAGCTACAGTCATTATATGCTTGAGTTATAAAAAACTCAACATGAAAATAGATGCTGACAAAAAGATTCTATGATATTCTGTAATGGTAAAAATGATAATATTTAAGGAAAGAGGCAGATTTATGTCACGAAAGAACCATGAAATGATAGATGGGAAATTACTGCAGACAGATAAGAAATACGCTCAACTCAAATTGAAGCAGAAAGAAAAGATTGCGGAATGGATGTTTCAGGCAACCAGAGATTATTATACAAAAAAATACACATTTCCAAATGACAAGCACTTAGAAGAAGTGGTAGATGTTGTTTATGAAAAAATAGAAAATGCGGAAATTTGGATTCCATATGGTGAAGTATTTAAGCACTATAAATCAAAACGTTCAGATATCAACAAGCGTGTCAGAAGATCACTGAACGAAAAAGAAGAGAGCCGAACGGAGAAGTATGCTTCATGAATATGTGTATGATCTTAGATGGCGAAGGAAATGTGCTGGCTCTTGATAAAGTGAATGACAGTTATACAGGAGCAACTTTTCCGGGAGGGCATGTGGAGAAAAATGAGCTGTTCAGTAAATCCATGATTCGTGAAGTAAGAGAAGAAACCGGACTGACGATTGAAATGCCAAAGCTGTGCGGCTATATCATTGGCATAAGAGTGGAGTACATAATGTAATTACACTTTATAAGGCTGAAAGATTTACCGGAGAATTAACCAGTTCTGAGGAAGGACGGGTATATTGGATTTCCTTGGAAGAATTGAAAACGAAAGAGCTTGCCACTGGAATGGAATACGTTTTACAGATTATGGAGTCTGAACAGATCGGAGAGTGTTATATGCATCTGGAAGCGGATGGATATGTGGGAGATCTGTATTAGAGAAAAAAGAGAAAATGGCTGTCAATCCAACTTAGGGAAAGGCAGCCATTTGGTGAATTTGCGTATACCATAATTTAATAATTTTCGATGATTCCTTCGGTAGGAATATCTTTCAAAAAATTGCTGTTTGCAGTAATCGGGGAATCCACGATCTGTACTCCGTTGCGTTTCATCATCCGGAATTTGAAATCCAGTAATTCAGGTGGGACCTGTAATTCGGAAGCTGCCTGGAAAAATGACATATCTGCATTGAGCTTTTCTAACACATCTTCATCTTCTAAGAGATAGTCTGCAGCAAAGCAGTTTGCTTCATATTCACATTGAGATACTCCGTCGAATAATTCAAAATCATGAAAACATTTCACCTGCATACTTTTTTGATGCAGGACGGCATGACCAATCTCGTGGATCAGAATAATCTGCTGGATGATTTCAGGAAGATCACAGTTGATGACGATACAGGTTTTTCGGCTTTCTGTCATGAAGAATCCTTTGCAGCAAGTTGGAGAATTTCCCATGGGCATTTTCTGAACAAGGATATGCATTGCTGCGGCAAGGCGAAAAGGATCACTTTCCTGATATTTTGATTTTACTTTATTGACAGTGTCTCTTATACATTTAGAACTCATAAAAACACCTCGACATTTCATAAGATAGTTTGCTACAGATTATAGTGTAGCAAAAGTGGTGTACGAAAAATACGACACCTATGATTCTTTATCCAATTTCTTTTTTCGTCCAAATGTTTTTTTCGCTTCCATCTTACAGGAAAGATATGCTTTGGTCACTGCCTGATAGAAAGCATCCTTTGCTTCTTCATCTAATTCTCCACCGGCAAATAATGCACGATTGGCTTCCAGAATTTCATTGATATCTCTTGCACCTTTTTCTCCAAGCTGATCTTTGACTTCATCAATGTAATCCATTTTTTCAATTCCATAAGAAGGATCGGAAATCTCGTCATGCTTAAGATAGTCATAAGAAACATTAAGTGCATGAGCAAGTTTTCTCATGGTAGAGATTCGTGCGATTGTACCGGAACTTTCGTATGCAGCAATGGCACGTTGAGAGACACCGACCAGATCAGCAAGTTCTTTTTGGGTTAAATGATTCTGTTCTCGTTGAAATTTGATTTTGTCTGAAAAATTCATAATGTGATCCTTTCCAAGTTTTTGAAGCCGTAACTTCATCAACTTCATAAAATCTATTGACAGATGCTAGTTACATGTATAAAATACAAACAAATGTTCGTGAAGTTAATAGAAATTATAATTCAGAAACTTCACAAAGTCAATATAAGACAGAGAAGTTTTATTACTACTTTTAAAATTGGAGAGCAGGTGTAGTTGTAATGACAGCTAAAGTATATGTAGATGTCCTGGCAGTCTTCAGCCGGGATGGAGAATTGATTCCCAAAGCATTTGTCTGGGAAGATGGACGTAGATATGAGATAGATAAGATTTCAAAACCGGAGCGATGTGCCAGCCAGAAAGCTGGTGAAAACGGCTATCGGTATACGTGCCAGGTGGGAGGAAAAATCTGCCATTTGATGTATGAGGAAAATTATAGATGGTTTATGGAACGCAAATAGTGGCGATCTGAAAGGGCGCCTGAAACGGGGCTCCCTTTGGAAAGATAGAAATTCGATGAGAACATCAGCAGTCGGGGCTACATCCTTTCCCGTGAGAACCGATTGCTTTCAATATATCATACAGTTGCCGGTCAGCCAAAAGAGAAGCTATCCCACAGTGGAACTTTTGCGGGATCTGCATGACAAGATGTTGTAACAGTGAAACTGTTGACGAAACAGAAAATACAAATGATTGGTCTGGCTGCAGAAGCGGTCGGGAAGGAGGACAATTATGCAGAGAATACAGGATATGTTTATCAATATGGAAGAAGTAGCTGAGGATGCTTATAAAAATACGGAATTATTACTGAGCCAATATACCAAGGTGATGTTCCGTATTGAAAAAAATCTGGTAGACATTGATTATGAGCTGTACGCAGAAGAAGGCACGCACCTGAAGGAAATGCTTTACAATCTGGTAGACTTTGATGCGACAGCCGAGAAACGTCGGATTCAAGATAAAATTTTGAATAACGACATGAATCTCTGCCTGCTGGAAATTATGAGGGATTCTTTGCTTGCATTGAGAGATTATCCGAAGAATGGACAGCTGTATTACCGATTACTGAAATACCGATACTTTGAAGCGGGTAATACGAACGAAGATGTAATGCTAATGCTGGATGATATGCCAAGCACAACGTATTACAGAAACCGAAAGAAGGCAATCCGGCTTTATGCAACGATGCTTTTTGCATTTACAAGACCGGAGAAGGTACAGAATAAGATGGAGGAATTAAACTGGAAGAAAAGTGGAAGTAAATCGGCAGTAAACTGGTAGCACATTGGCAGATGAATGGTATTACAATGAAAATACGTGCATGATAGAATTGATATGCTGAGAGAAATAGACCTTCGCAGACGTTTGTTTGCGGAGGTTTTCTTTTTCTCAAATATAACAGGCATCAGGCTGTGTCCAAAAGGACATGGCCTTTTTTTATGCCCAAAATGAAACTACATATTGTGTGAACAGTTCCTTTTTGGACATAAGTGCCGGAAAGGAAAAGCGTATCACCATGCAGGCAAGAGGCTGGCATTATGCCAGATATCCATGACCTTCGATTTGTTGCAAATCAACCAATCGACAAATCGGAGGAACAATCATGGAAGAAAGAAAATACACATTTTATGACAGATACCAGAAAGTAAGATATGAGAGCGTGACAGCGGAAGAACTGGAAGTACTGAATGCTTCTTATAATAAAGAACACTATATGTTTCATCAGCAGCATAAAAGGAACAATACCTTGTTATTTTGCGGAATGCAGACAGAGACAAGTAGTGCGGAAGATTTTCTCACAGATATGAGCTTTGATGTAGCAGGAGATGTTGCAAATGAGCTGTTTTTTAAAGAATTATTCAGTGATCTTACAGAAAAAGAAAATTGTGAGCGATTATTTTATTATGGGAAAGAAACTCAAGGAGACAGCAGAGGAACTGGGAATAAGTTACCGTCAGGCGAGCAGGGATAAGAACAGTGCTTTAGCAAAAATGTTGAAGAGAATGAAAGCAGCTGGATATGATTCTTATGCGGAAGCTTCCAGTGATCTCCTGCAGGAGCATGCTCATATCCCAACACAGATGGAAACGCAGAATTCTATTATGAAAAGACGGAGTGGAGAAGTAAGATTGCCTTCGGATCATAAGGAAAACAAATAGGGAAAATAAGAATTGTAGATGTAAGAAAGGGGCACTGGAATAATCCAATGCCCTATTTTAATTTCAATATATCGTTTGGTGTGCAATCCAGAAATTCACAGAGTTTTGCGAGAATGGTGAAGTCGATTCTGGTTACTTTATTCTTACAGTAGTTGTTAAGTTGTGTACGTTGCAAATTACATGCTTCACAGAGCTTATTTTTGCTGATATGCTTTTCTTTAAGCAGATTTTCTAAATCCATATATACGATCATGTTGACACCTCATCTTTTTTTAAAATTATAAATACAACTGTATTGAAAAATAAGCTGTCCTGTCATACACTTGTATTATGATACAGGTGCATGAAAAAGATAAATAAGGGGAAAGAGTAGATGAAGAAAAGATGGTTAGCAGGTCTGATAATTGGTATAATAATTCTTACAGGCAGTTGGATGGGATATCTGCAGTATGGTCGGGATATGGATGCTTGTAGTTCGCATGTGACATCATTTGATAATTATGAGGAAGAACGCTTGGCAGTGGTCGTAAACAAACTATATGTTGCAGATCAAAAATCCTGTGCAGAAGAGATTGTGAAACGTTGCAGGGAAAATTCGTTTAAAAGTATTCGATTTAGCTACGATCAAGCAATTCCGAATGCTCTTTATGTGACAGTGTATGGGTCCAAGCATCAGGTGGAGGAAGGGAAGGAAATGTTTTCATTTTCTTATTTGCAGGAAGATACGAGTGGGACATATAATATTATTGATAATCCAGAGAAATTTATACTGAAATTAGAGCGAGCTGACGAGTTATAATTGAAACATTGTGAATACTGAATCACAGAAATTTTTGGAAGATCTGTGAGATGTTGGAAGCGGAAAAACCTTGACAAATCAAGGATTTTATCATATTATAATTATACAAGAACTTGGTGCTTATGATATACTGGATATATTAAAAGTATTAGTCCTTGTATCTGGTGTGCCACTACCGAGGACGTTGAAGTGTGGAACGATATAGGTTGGTGTGCTGCTACCAAAGGCGTTGAAGTGCAGAACGATATAGGTTGGTGTACCACTACCAAAGGCGTTGAAGTGTGGAACGATAAAGGAAGCGTTAGCTTCCTATTTTTTTTAGGGTGATACATATGAATTTTGATAAAGTACAATTCGTCTACATTGATGTAGCATATATGGAATATTTAAATGGAATAGATTCCGAAATCTTTTTTAATAAGGAAGATGAAAACTATAGATTAAAACCACATTTAGGAATCTTATTGAATAATGCTGGAATGAAGTATGTAATTCCATTAACATCTGCAAAGGAAAAGCACAAAGGGTGGGCAGATGCGACTGCTAATTGGTATAGGATATATGAAGTTATTGATATCAAAAACGATCTGGTAGATAGAGATGACATTATTGTTGAAGTAAAGAATCAAGAAATTTTAAAGAAAATAAAACCAGAAGATCAAGTAAATGCCAGACAACGGATATTGTCAGTATTAGACATGAGAAAGATGTTTCCGGTAGATGATACGGTATATACTGAAGTGAAATTTAATATCAGTAGTAATGGCTCAAGAAGTGATAATCAGAGAACATTTCTTATGATTAAGGAGTATAATTTTTTGAATGATATATCAGAGGATATTGCTAGGAAAGCAACGAAGATATACGAAAAACAGATTCAAAAAAATAAAGTGCTTCCGTATCATTGTGATTATCGAAAACTTGAACAAGCACTTGCAGAATATAAAAAAGATGAAAAAACGGATTGACATTTTGTAGTAATCAGTAGTAAACTGTACTTGTGGAAGGGAAGTGATATGTTTGGCTAGAAAAACACCAAAAGATGGTAAAGAAGAGAACATACGAGTACGGGTGACGCCGGAGCAAAAGCAGAGACTTGTTGAGTATGCGGAACGTCATTATCAAAGCATGAGTGGTGTTGTGTGTCAGGCATTGGATCTTCTTTACGCAAGAGAAGAACAACAAAGTAACAAAGAGTGAAATGGAGTTATTTTGGAGTTTATCTTTTCATAAGCGGTACGGAAAATACAAAAACAGAACAAAAGTTCGATGCAAAAACCGCTAATTATACCTTGTGCGTGCTGTATAATGCAGTCCGCAAAGGAGTTTGAATAATTAAAAATTTCTGGAAAGCCTTATAAACAGGGCATTTCCGGGCAGATAAAGTTCTATTTGATAACAAAATGATAACACTGGATATTTTGGCATTATTTATCAGGTATCCTGTGGTTATCGAGTAATATGTGTGAAACCGACAAAAAAGGTCTTACTGAATTGAGTGAAATCAATTTGGTAAGGCCTTTTTCGTCGGCTTTTATTTTGCGTTTTTTGGATAGTTGTAACGCCACTGATCATATTCTTCCTGAGTGATCTCGCCGGATTTGAGTTTTTCTGCCTGTTCCTGCCACGCATGGAACATATCGAACATGGAAAGGTAGGTGGTTCCCTTGGCCTTGTCCAGCCGGAGACAAAGTTCTCCGTCAATCTCATCAATGTGAAGCCCGTAAAGGTCTTCTAAGGTAAATAAGGTATGCATCAGTCCAACGTAACTGTCAATATCCGGGACAGCAAGAGCATGAGGGGATACTTCAAAAATATCAGCCAATGCGTTCAGATATTTTTCTTTTGGACTGCGTGCCCCTTTTTCATACTGTGCAATGCGGACATCAGCCTGTGAATCACTGAATCCCAACTGTTGACCCAAATATTTCTGCGTGAAACCACGCAGAAGTCTGAAATGGTGGATTCTTTCGCCTATTGCCATATGTTTATATCTCCTGTCTTTTTCTTGATAGGTTGAGTATAGCATATCCAAATGGTAGAGACAAGAAAATCCATACAAAAAAGTATGGGTAAATGTATTGAAAGCACTTGACCCATACAGAATAGTATAGTATAATTCAACCAATACAAAATAGTATAGTAAAAAGAAAGGAGAAATTTTCTATGAGTAAAATGTTTATGAATGTGAAAGAGGTCATGGAAGTCCTGGAAGTATCGGAGTCCTATGCATACAAGCTGATGAAAAGGCTAAACAGGGAATTGCAGGCAATGGGATGTCAGACAATCGCAGGAAAAGTTGACCGGAAGTATTTTTATGAGCAGTTCTATGGAACAAGATCGAATGATGGGAGGAATTAGGAATGGCAATTTACAAGAATGACAATGGCACCTGGTATGTAATGATTCGTTATCAGGACTGGACAGGTGCAAGAAAACAGAAATGCAAACGAGGATTTTCTACAAGAAAAGAAGCTGCGGACTGGGAATTACAATTCAAATTACAGAAGAAAGCAAGCGTGGATATGACAATGGAAAGCTTTTGCACTATGTATGAAGAAGATGTCAGACCTTCTTTGAAGCAGAGTACCTGGCTTACAAAAGAAAATATTATTCAGAAAAAGATTCTTCCGTATCTTGGAAAACGTAAAGTATCGGAAATTACAGCTAAAGATGTGATGGACTGGCATAACCAGATGAAGAAAACTGAAAACGAAAACAGGAAAACCGCTTTCGCCAACGTATCTGAAAACGATACATGGACAATTAAGCACTATTTTTAATCATGCAGTGAAATATTACGATCTTAGCATTAATCCGGCAAGAAAAGCTGGGGCACTGGGAGAAGAAGAAGGCAAGGAAATGTTGTTCTGGACAAAAGAGGAGTATAAGCGATTTGCAGAAGAAATGATGGACAAACCTCTTTCCTACTATGCTTTTCAACTGCTTTACTGGTGTGGAATTCGTTCGGGCGAGCTGCTTGCTTTAACACCAGCAGATTTTAATTTCAAAAAGAAAACGCTTCGGATCAATAAGTCCTATCAGCGTTTGAAAGGAGAAGATGTAATCAGTACGCCAAAGACAAAGAACAGTGTACGGACAGTCATAATGCCACAGTTTCTGTGTGATGAAATGCAGGACTGCCTGAAATTATATTACAGTTTAAAGCCTGACGACCGCATTTTTCCGGTAACAAAATATTATCTGAATCACGAAATGGAAAGAGGCTGCAAAGCGAGCGGGGTAAAGAAAATCAGAGTTCATGATCTCAGGCATAGTCATGTATCCCTGTTGATCAATATGGGGTATACCGCACTAGCAATCGGAAAAAGGGTTGGACATTCAGCAGAAAAGATTACTTACCGGTATGCACATCTGTTTCCGTCGGTACAGCAGGACATGGCAGAGCAGTTGGATGCGGAAAATATGGATAAAGAATTAAATGAAGTGGAAGGAGGACTTGCAAATGTCGGCTAAATGTCTGGATCAGCAGGGACGTTGGAGAAATAAAGTTGTAGCATTTCGGATGTCACCGGAAGAAGATGAACTTCTGGAGACGGCAGTACGGCTATCGGGATTAACCAAACAAGAATATATTATCCGAAGATTGCAGGAAAAAGAAGTTGTGGTTACAGGAAATCCCAAGGTGTATAAAGCTTTGAAGAAGGAACTTGAAAAGGTACTGGGTGAGCTGAAACGTCTGAAAAAGGGAGAAGATGTGCCGGAGGATTTATTGGAAGTGATTCGGCTTATCACAATAACAATGGCTGGAATGAAAGCGGAATAAAAGAGCCTTTAAGTGTCGGCAAACACCTAAAGGCAGGGATT
>ENA-OQHY01000504-OQHY01000504.1-human-gut-metagenome-genome-assembly--contig:-NODE-504-length-21919-cov-4.313693_pt1 | contig 21919 bp, 19 predicted proteins | sample MGYA00242570_ERZ504733 | MGnify/ENA primary metagenome ERZ504733 (study PRJEB26092, sample SAMD00036219) | human gut metagenome | host: Homo sapiens | study: EMG produced TPA metagenomics assembly of... | reverse complement strand
GCCGATGTGGCTCAATTGGCAGAGCAGCTGATTTGTAATCAGCAGGTTATCGGTTCGAGTCCGATCATCGGCTTTTTGGACCTTTAGCTCAGTTGGTTAGAGCAACCGGCTCATAACCGGTCGGTCCCGGGTTCGAGTCCCTGAAGGTCCACTTTAGTTCTATATTTTATATTCTGTATATGTCTGGCCCGGTGGCTCAGCTGGTTAGAGCGCCGCCCTGTCACGGCGGAGGTCGTCGGTTCGATCCCGATCCGGGTCGCTTTAAAAAGTCTGCGGAAGCAGGCTTTTTTCGTGTATAAAATTTCTTCCAGCTATAAAAGATGCCGTATTTCAGACATAGAAAAAAGTCTGAAAGACGGCATCTTGCTTAACAGATAAATTAACGGATAAAGTTTGTGCCGACGCGTGGTTCCTTTTCCGGAAGACCAAAGGATTCTTTTCCGAGCTGGATGCTCTTCATCAGAAAACTCATATTCCGTGCAAGGGTACGCATGATCTGCAGGCCTTCGAGATCTTGTTGTGCCTCGTCCGCATTATTTCCATGGATACTGTTCCAATACTGGCCGGAAGCAACCGGCATGCCGGAGATGGTGAAGTATTTGTTCAGCTCATCAAAGGTAGCGGAAAGACCGCCGCGGCGTGCAGAGACAACCGAAGCGCCGACTTTCATGGTCTTGTCAAAGTGTGTGCTGTAGAACAGCCGGTCAAGAAAAGCAATAAGTGTTGCATTTGCAGATGCATAATAAACCGGACTTCCGACAACAAGGCCGTCAGCCTCTTCAAATTTCGGAGCAACCTCATTTACCATATCGGAAAAAGCACATTTTCCGAGCTTGGAACAGGCACCGCAGGCAACACAGCCGCGGATATCTTTATTTCCGATATGTACGATTTCCGCCTCAATACCATTTTCTGTAAAGACTTTTTCCATTTCGTGCAGGGCAGTATAAGTGCTGCCTTTTGCGTGAGGACTTCCGTTGATTAATAATACTTTCATTTGATGGTACCTCTCTTTCGTAATTTTCTTTATTATAACACCGGAAAAGATGCAAATAAAGACGCTTTTTTGGGCAAAAACTGATCTTAACAGAAATAGCTGCTGGACGGTATAATACAATCAGCAAAGAAGGCAAAACTTGCAATGGGAGGTTACCAAATGAAGATAGAGAGAATTCTGATTGAAGATCAGATGGCACCGATCGGGCTGGATGAGAAAAAACCGGCATTTTCCTGGCTGCTGACGGCAGAAGAAGGAGAACAGAATCTGATGCAGAGCGCATGCCGGATCGTTGTGCGCACCGGAGAAGATACTGTGTGGGACAGCGGAAAAATGGAAACCGGCGTATCAACAGGGATTGGTTATGAAGGAGAAGCACTGCAGCCCTGTACCAAATATGAGGTAAAAGCAGAGGTGTGGGATAACCACGGCGGAAAAGCAGAAGCAGAAAGTTCCTTCGAGACAGGCCTTATGGATTCTTTGTATGCAGCATGGGAGGGAGCTGAGTGGATCGGCGCACCGCATGCGACGGTATGCGCGGAAAACCGCGGTGTTTTTACGATCGAGAGTGAATTTTGGATGGAAGGCGGGAAGGGAGAAGCGGGTATCGTCTTTGGAGCCAATGACTTCCGTCTGAACGATCATACGAAAAATGAGCTTGGCATGGAAGGGAGAACTATATCCGTTATGCTGTGTGCCTTGAGGATGGAGATGCACGCCTCGAAATTTACCGCGTGGGCTATGCGCCGGAGGATACAGCGGAAAAACCGTTTGCCGTTACGAAACTGGTCAACTGGAAAGAGAAAACGCAGGAAATCCTGACACCAGAGAATGCCGATGCCTTTCATAAGCTGACCGTAGAGGTTGACGGCAATGTGGCATACGCCTATGTCGACGGCATTCTCGTGGATGCAATTGAAGAGCATGGATTTTTTGGAACGAAAGTATCAGGCCGCCAGCTGAATCCGAGAGGAAATAACGATGTGCTGCCGTATCCGAGACTGAATGAGATCGGATTTTATGCAGGAAAAGGGACGACAGGATATTTTAAGAATCTGACTGTAAGAAACGTAAGAAAACCATCCGCGGAAATTATTCGTGAGACGCCGGAAGGACGGCTGGATGGGGGAAAAAGTATCTTTGCGGATCAGATTCCGGTGGAAAACGGATACTTTAAAGTAGAAGACAGCCAGATTACGGCAGATCCGTCCCATCATTCAATTCCAATGCTGCGGTCGTGTATTTCCTGCCAGAAAGAGAAAAAACTGGCATCGGCACGCCTTTATATTACTGCGCGCGGTATCTACGACTGCCGGATCAACGGACAGGAGATCACGAAAGATCTGCTGCGTCCGGGTCTGACACAGTATGACCACAGAATGAACTATCAGACATACGATATCACAGGGCTGATGAAACCGGGCCGAAACGGAATCGGCGTGACGCTGGCATCGGGCTGGTGGAGCGAGGCACAGACCTTTGTGGTGAAGAACTTCAATTACTTTGGAGACAAGGAGAGTCTGCTTGCCAAGGTTGTCATGAAGTACGAGGACGGCAGCCGCGAGGTCTTTGGAACAAATACCGAGGATTGGAAGTATTTCGGAGAAGGTCCTTACCTGTTTTCCAGCTACTTTGCCGGAGAGCAGTACGATGCGCGCCGGGCAGAGGTTTACGAAACTTATTCTCTGCCGGAGTTTGATGACAGCACCTGGGAAAAGCCAGTTGTTGTGGATACCGTCATGATCGAAGAGTTCTGCACGATGCCGGGCTTTGGACGGTCCTGGCCGGCGGTTCATGAGCAGAAGCCGGAATATATCGGTGAGTACGATGCGCCAGTGCGGATTGTGGACCAGAGAACGGCAAAGACGAGAAAAGAGCTGTTCCCGGGTGTGTATCTCTACGATCTGGAACAGGAGATGGCTGGTGTACCGCGGATTACACTGCATGAGAAGGCGGGCACAAAGATCATCATCGCTATGCGGAGGTGCTTTATCCGGATCTGCCGGAGTATGCCGGAAAAGAAGGCACGATGATGCTGGAAAATTACCGGGATGCGACGAGTACGGATGTTTATATCTGCCGCGGCGGGGAAGAGGTGTTCCAGCCGAAGTTTACCTTCCACGGCTACCGCTATATTGAGATCAGCGGTGTGGAGCATGCGCCGGAGCTGGAAGAAGTAGAGAGTCTTCAGTATTCTTCTGTGACGGAATTCCATGGAAGCCTTACGAGTAGCCATAAACTGCTGAACCGGTTTGCCGAGAATGTTTCCTGGTCACAGAAATGCAACTTTATCAACATTCCGACCGACTGCCCGCAGAGAAATGAGCGCATGGGCTGGGCGGGCGATACGCATATTTTCTGCCATACGGCGCTCAACAACAGCAGCCTGAAGAAATTCTATGAGCGGAACCTGCAGGCGATGTGTGATCTGCAGACACCGGAAGGCCAGTACCCGGAGATTGCACCGGTGGGCGGCGGATTCGGCGGCATTACGTATGAGTGTGCGAGTATTTTTATGGCGTGGGAACTGTATGAGCAGTATGGGGATATCCGCACACTGGAGAAATTTTATCCTGGCATGCAGAAATATATGGACTATATGAAGGATAAGGGTCTGCCGGGAACGAAGGTAAATCCGGCGATCGGACCGCTTGGCGACTGGCTGGCACCGGAAGAGACGGATCTGCTGCTTTTATGGAATGCATTCTATTATAAAGAAGCCGATCTGATGAGCCGGATTGCCGGTGCGCTCGGAAGAACAGAGGAGCAGCATCAGTATGAGGCGCTTGCTGCGAAGGTGAAGAAATTCTGGAATGAGACATTTGTACTTCCGGATTCCGGAAAGACCTGCAATGCGGACGGAACGCTGTGTGATACGCAGTGCTCGTATGCAATTGCACTGTCTTATGGTGTGGCAGAAGACAGAAAGAGAATAGGAGAGCATCTGATCCGAAAGACGAGAGCGATCGGCCATACGGTCGGAACGGGATTCTTTGGAACGGGTATTCTGAACCAGATGCTGACCGAGCAGGGCGCTGTGGAGGATGCCTGGAAGATGATGCTGCAGACGGCATTCCCGTCGTGGCTGTATCCGGTGACCCAGGGAGCGACGACGATCTGGGAGCACTGGGATTCCTACACGAAGGAAAAAGGCTTCGGCGGACAGAATGCGATGAACTCGTTCAATCATTATTCTCTCGGAAGCGTTCTTTCCTGGCTGTATCACACGGGACTTGGTATCCAGAGAGACGAGACAAAACCGGGTTATCAGCACATTCTGCTGAAACCGCAGCCGGGCCCGCTCGAGTTTATGAAAGGTTCCGTAGACAGCCCGTACGGCGTGATTTCTGCCGGATGGGAGCGGAAAGGTGACAAAATAGAGTATCAGGTTACGATTCCGGTCAATACAACGGCAACCCTGTTTAAAAACACGCAGGATCCGGCGGATACCGTGGAACTGGGAAGCGGAACGTATACTTTTATGCTGTAAAAAGAAAACCCGAAAGGCTCCGGCAAAGAAATGGGAGACTTTCGGGCGGAAAGAGAAACGCTGTCGGAGAGAAGAGAACTCCGGCAGCGTTTTCTTTGTCATGTTTATTTTTCGGCAGTCATGTGCAGATGACGTTTGATCGCTTCAAAGCTTTCCTGGCTGATGACATGCTCGATGCGGCAGGCATCTTCCGTGGCGGTCTGCTCATCAACACCAAGGCTCATCAGGCCGCGGGAGAGGAGCTGGTGGCGCTCATAGATCATCTCTGCGATCGCGCGTCCGCTGTCGGTCAGGTAGATGTAGCCTTCCGGCGTTACGCGGATCTGCTCTTTTTCTCTTAAGTTTTTCATGGCAACGCTGACACTTGATTTTTTAAAGCCAAGTTCTTCTGCAATATCAACACCGCGTACAACGGGTTTTTTCTGACTTAAGACTAAAATGGTTTCCAAATAATTTTCTGCGGATTCGTTCGTTTTCAGCAAGATGTTCACCTCGTTTTTCTAAATAGCTGAAGATTCATAAATATATATACATATTAGAATAGCATATTTTTCGGAATAGGGCAATGATGGTTTTTGATGGTTTTTCTTAATTTCAGAAAAAGTTGTAAGATTTCAGAAAAAAAAGACAATGAGGATAGAAGAAGAAAAGCAAGATAAAAGATGACAGGGGGCAAAAAGAGAGGTAAAATAGGAAAAAACAATGAAATTTAGATGGAGGTTAGGACATACCATGGAACAGGTGATAAAGAAAAGACTGCAGCAGGTGATGGATGCGTCCGTTGCAAAAGGAGAGACACCGGGCTGTCTTCTGATGGTGATCAAAGACGGAGAGGAGCAGGTTTATCTGGAGAGCGGATATGCGGATATCGAAGCAAAAAAGCCGGTTTCCCGCGATAATATTTTCCGCCTCTACTCCATGAGCAAGCCGATTACCGCGACGGCCATGATGATTCTGGTAGAGCGCGGAATCGTCGATCTGGCGGATCCGGTCAGCAAGTATCTGCCGGGCTTCCGGAACCCGGTTGTATGTACAGCGGATGGGAAGATAGAAAAAGCGGAGCGGGAGATCCTTCTGGAGGATATTATGAATATGACATCCGGGCTGACGTACGGCGGAACGGATGAGACGGGACGGCAGACCGATGCACTTTTTCAGGAGGTGATCCACGGACTTAAGGAAGAAAACGGCGGAACGATCAGTACAGTAGAATTTGCAAACCGTCTTGGAAAAGTCCCGCTTCTGTATCAGCCGGGCCAGTCCTGGAGTTATGGAACGTCGGCGGATGTCGTAGGTGCGGTGATTGAGGTGGCAAGCGGCATGCGCTTTGGGGATTTTCTGAAAAAAGAAATTTTCGAGCCGCTCGGCATGAACGATACCGATTTCTGGGTTCCGGCAGAAAAGCAGGATCGTCTGGCGAAGGTGTATGACTGCAGGGAGGGACAGCCGTCCGTCCGTTATCTGGACAATAACCTTGGCATTCAGAACGATATGGCGTACCGCCCGGCATATGAGGCAGGCGGAGCAGGCCTTGCATCTACCATCGACGATTATGCGAAATTTACGCAGATGCTGCTGAACGGCGGCACCTACAACGGTGTACAGATTCTCCGTCCGGCGACGGTAAAATTTCTGGGAGGCCACACATTAAGCGCGGTACAGCAGGCAGGCTTTGATAACTGGATCGGTCTGGAAGGATTTTCCTACGGAAATCTGATGCGTGTTCTGGTAGATCCGACGCGTGCGGTAACGCTGGGAAGCAAGGGTGAGTTCGGCTGGGACGGCTGGCTTGGATGCTACATGGAAGTCGTGCCGGAGCAGAATATGACATTTCTGATGATGACCCAGAAAAAAGATGCCGGAACGTATACGCTGTCCCGGAAGATCCGAAATATTATTTTCAGCGAATAACTTTTCATGAGAGTGATTCTCAAGTAAGGCCTTCCGGCCCGTCAGATCAGACGAAAAAAGTGCCGGAAAAGAAACAACTTAACGAATCAGACGGAACATATGAGCAAATTGCTGTAAAACTACGTCGAATTTTGTCTAAAACGGATATTTGCAGTGAGACAGATGTATGCTATTTTAGTGTCAGTCGAAAATGAAGGCGATTTCATTACTACTTTCAGAAAAAACAGCAAAAAAGGGATATCGTGTAAGCTTTTGACCGATTTTGAAGGAAATAAAAGAAAGAATTCAAAATCATGAAAAAAAGACCAAAAAGCAGAAAGGATGCAGAAAATATGATTTCGTTACCGTTAAAGTTTGATGAAGTAGAGAGTGTAGAAGAATTTGTAAATATGGTGAAACGCCTGGATTACGACGTTGACGTAAAAATAGGACGATGCGTCTTTGATGCGAAATCCTGATGAGTGTCTGATGATCGCCGGAAACCCGGATGCGGTTGTGGAAGCCAATACGAACGATATCGAAGCATTTAAAAAGAAATTTAAGGATTACCTTCAGTAAGAAAAAAAAGTCGGAAAGGCACTGTGTGTAAGATGCATGGTGTCTTTTTTGATGCACGAAAAAGCGGGTGAAGTATCTTGCCGGGGAGACGTGTGCATGGTAAAATAAAGTCTATTGGGATGGAAATAAGAGAATCAAAAGAACGGGCTGATGTAGAAGAAGTTTTTCGTAAAAAAGGAGGCACAAAGTGGAAGAAGAGAAACTGGAAAGAAGCATCAGAAAATCAGAGATTCCCGGACTTACGAGGGAAGAGGAGGAAGCGCAGCTTGAAAAGGTCATCGGGATTGCCGAGCGGAATCTGGAGCAGGCGAAGGCAGATATCCGGTCGGCCAATGAGGATCTGGCGGATCTGATGGAGACGTATGACGCGAAAGAGGCGGAAGGTCTGGCGCTCTGGAACAATGCGACGGCGAAGCTGAATGCGTACCAGCACGGCATGGCGCGGCTGGAAAAAGCGAGAAAGAAGCCGTATTTCGGGCGGATTGATTTTCAGGATCCGCGGCTTTCGTTTTTAGAGTCCTATTACATCGGGCGCGTCGGCATTTCCGATGAGAAGGCGGAGCCGGTTGTGCTGGACTGGCGGGCGCCGATTTCCTCCGTCTATTATGAGAACAGCACCGGGCCGTGCAGCTATACGGTGAGTTCAGAGGGTACTTTTTCGATTGATCTGAAAAGAAAGCGGACGTATGAGATTGAAAATGACCATCTGAAAGACTTTTTTGATTCCGATGTGGTAGCGAACGATGAGCTGCTGACAAAGTATCTGGCGAAGAACAAAAAAGCGGTGCTCGGTGAGATCATTGCGACGATCCAGCAGGAGCAGAACCTCATTATCCGCAGATCCCCGAAGACGAATCTGATCGTACAGGGCGTGGCTGGCTCCGGAAAGACGACGGTGGCGATGCACAGGATTTCGTACATCCTCTATAATTACGAGGAGGACTTCCGGCCGGAGGATTTCTATATCATTGGAAGCAACCGCATTCTGCTGAACTACATTACCAGCGTTCTGCCGGAACTCGATGTGTACGGCATCCGTCAGATGACGATGGAGCAGCTTTTCATCCGGCTTCTGTATGAGGACTGGGACGAAGAAAAGTACATGGTACACACCATCGACGCGCGGATGAGAAAAACAGCATAAAGGGCGGAAGCGGCTGGTTTTTCGATCTGGAAAATTTCTGCCGTACGTACGAGGCAGAGCAGATTCCGCGGGAGCCGGTGCGGCTGGAAAAAACGGGAACATTGCTTCTGGACGCCGAGTATATTGATAACTATTGCAGGGAGCAGTCCACACTTTCCATGGAAGGAAAGATGTGCATGCTGAACGAGATCCTGCTGGCAAAATTTGAGAACGAGGTTTCGGGAAAAGAAGTGACGTTTCCGGCGCGCGAAAAAAAGGCGCTGAAGCGGAAATACGAGAAATATTTTGGAGATGGAAAATGGCGGGGATCCATTTTTGATCTCTATTTACAGTTTCTGGAGCAGCAGGCGGAGAAAGGAAAAGCGGTGGAAGTGCCGGAAAACTCCTTTGATGTCTATGATCTGGCGGCGCTGGCATACCTCTATAAGCGGATCAAGGAAAACGATCCCGTGCGCGAGGCGAGCCATGTGGTCATCGACGAGGCGCAGGATTTCGGGATGATGGCGTACCAGGTGCTTCATTACTGTCTGCGTGACTGTACGTATACCATTATGGGAGATACGTCGCAGAATATCCATTTTTCCTACGGCCTGAACGACTGGGAGGAGCTGAAAAAGCTGATTCTGACCGGCACGTACGATGCGTTCGGCGTTCTGCGGAAGAGTTACCGGAACACGGTGGAGATCTCCGATTTTGCAAATGAAATCCTGCGGCACGGGGATTTTGCGATTTATCCGGTGGAGCCGGTGCTGCGGCACGGAACGGCGGTGCGGAAAGAAGCATTTGACGATGAAGCGGCGCTGCTCGCCGCGGGTGTTCAGACAATCAAGACATGGCAGGCGCAGGGATATGAGACGATTGCCGTTGTATGCCGGGATGAGGCAGAAGCGGCGGATACGGCGCGGAAGCTGAAACAATACGTGCCGGTTGTGGAGGAGGATCTCGAGACGGCAGAGTTCGGCGAGGGCGTGATGGTGCTCCCGGTGGCATATACGAAAGGTCTTGAGTTCGATGCGGTGCTGCTTCTTGATCCGACGGAAGAAAAATATCCTGAAAATGACGGGCAGGTGAAGCTGCTTTACGTGGCGGCGACGCGGGCACTGCATGAGCTGGCGGTGCTGTATACAGGAGAACTGACGGGAATCCTTGCCAAAGAAGCGCCGAAGGGCCGTCACAATCAGGAATTTGCCATGGAGACGCTGACGAAGGCGAAAGAGTATGAGAAGGTTTCGCTGACGCAGAAGAAGGCGCGTGAGGAGAACCGCGCGATCGGCATTCAGGAGATGGACGAGCGGAACAGCCATGGACCGAAACGGATTGTGATCAAGCCGGAGCAGAGGCCGGGAATGGCGCCTGGAAATACAAGCACGACCGGAACAGCGGTGATGGCAAAAGGCAGTACGGCAACGCGGAGGGGTGCGGCAGAAACGGGAGAAGAAATTGCCGCAAAGACAATGCAGCAGCGTGCACCGGAAGGGGTGTCATCTATTTTTGCTGGTGCGGCTTATCATGGAAAGGCAGGCGGCAAAGCGCCGGGAAGCAGACGGAGTGCAGGAACACAGACAGAAATGCAATATGGAACGGGCACGGCCGGAGTGCAGAGTGCAAAAAGACCGGGCGGAGCAGGTATGGTACCAGGAGAAGCCGAGAAGACGGAGCGCCTGAATACCTCACCTTACGCTTTCGGTGCAATCCCGGAAAACGAGCTGCTGCGCATCAAGGGCCATTCGAAGATCAAGTGTGCGGTGAAATGGGCGAAGAAAGGAAAATCGGCGGTTGAGATTGCCAGCATGTACGGCATTTTACGTATCACCCCGATCACGCCGGAGGTGATCCGCATCAGTTTCGTAAAAGGTGTGACCGCAAAAGTGCAGGACACGTACTGGAAGCCGAAGGCAGACACCGCGTTTCCGTGGAGTGCGAAAGAATCGAAGACGGCGGTTCTGGTCGAGACGGAAAAGCTGCGCGTCATGGTAGAAAAAAAAGGACGGCGCGGTGCAGTTCCTGACGCCGGACAACAAACCAATCCTTTCCGAGAAGCGTGACGAGCCGCGCATGATCGACGGCGGCATGACATGGACGTTCTTCGACTGGAGCGGTTCCGAAAAGCTGAAAGCAAAAGGCATTCTTTCGACCGAGTGGCTGGATCTGACCGCGAAGGCGCGCTACGTCTCTTTTGGCGGAAAGCAGGCGCGGATGCCGCTGTTTGTTTCGAACCGCGGCTACGGCATTGCGGCCGCCGCGTCCCGGACGGCACTGCTGTGCAATGTACGGACGTTTGGAACGTATCTTCACACCGCAGGGGACGGACAGATTGATTATTACTTCATTCTCGGAAAAGACCGGGAGGAAATTGTAAAACAGTATAAAGAGCTATAAAAGGAGCAGACATTTTATGAAAACTCTGGTAATTGCAGAAAAACCATCCGTGGCACGCGACATTGCGCGCGTACTGGGGTGCAGCAAAAAAGAAAACGGAGCGCTGGAGGGAAACAAGTATATCGTTACCTGGCGCTCGGCCATCTGGTGACGTTAAAAGATCCGGAAGACTATGACAAAAAGTATAAGGAATGGAATATGGCAGTTCTGCCGATGATGCCGGAAAAACTGCAGATCAAGGTCATTCCGCAGACGGGAAAACAGTACCATGCGGTGGCGACACAGCTTGCGCGGAAGGACGTGAATGAGATTGTCATTGCAACCGATGCCGGACGCGAGGGTGAGCTGGTGGCGCGGTGGATTCTCGACAAGGCACATAACCAGAAGCCGTGTAAGCGTCTCTGGATTTCCTCTGTAACGGACAAGGCGATCCGTGAGGGTTTTGCCAATCTGAAGGATGCGAAAGAGTACGACAATCTCTACCGCGCTGCCGTTTCCCGTGCCGAGGCGGACTGGCTCGTCGGCATCAATGCGACGCGGGCGCTGACCTGTAAATACAATGCACAGCTTTCCTGCGGCCGTGTGCAGACGCCGACACTTGCATGATCGCACAGCGCGAGCAGGAAATCCGTGAATTTGTCCCGAAACCGTATTACACGGTGACGGCCGCGGCGGGCGGTGTGGTCTACACCTGGAAAGATGAAAAATCGGGCGGCACAAGAATCTCCGATCCGGAAAAGGCAAAGCAGATCGCAGAGAAGGCAAAACGGTATCCGCTTGTCTTACAGAACGTAGAAAAGAAGAAAAAGCAGAAAGAAGCGCCATTGCTCTACGATCTGACGGAGCTGCAGCGCGATGCGAGCGCACGGTTCGGCTATTCGGCAAAACAGACGCTGAATCTGATGCAGAGCCTCTATGAGACCCATAAAGTCCTTACGTATCCGCGGACAGATTCACGGTATCTGACGAAAGATATCGTGCCGACGTTAAAAGAGCGGCTGGATGCGGTCAGCATCGGCCCGTACAAAGCACTGGCCCAGCAGGCGAAGCGCAGTCCGCTGAACGGAAAGCTCTCCTTTGTCAATGATGCGAAGGTTTCCGATCACCATGCCATTATCCCGACAGAGCAGTACGTGCAGTTATCCGCACTCTCGAACGAGGAGCGCCGCATTTATGATCTTGTTGTGCGCCGTTTTCTTGCGGTACTGTTGCCGCCGTGTGTATATGAAGAGACGGTGATCCAGGCTTCCATCGAAAAGGAATGCTTTACTGCGCGCGGAAAGCGCATGGTCGAGAAAGGCTGGCAGGAGGCGTACGAGGATAACCGGTACGACGAAGAGGATGAGGCGAAAGAAGAGGTGCGGGAGCAGAATCTGCCGCTTCTGGAGGCAGGCATGAAGATCGGGCAGCCGAAGATTAGTCTCCGCGAAGGAAAGACAAAACCTCCGGCACGCTTTACGGAAGGAACGCTGCTTTCCGCGATGGAGAATCCGGTCCGTTACATGGAAAATCGCGACAGCAGTCTTGTGAAAACGATCGGCGAGGCGGGCGGCCTTGGAACGGTTGCGACCCGCGCAGATATCATCGAGAAGCTGTTCCGCAGCTTTCTGCTGGAGAAAAAGGGGAATGAGATCTATCTGACCTCGAAAGCACGCCAGCTTCTGAAGCTGGTGCCGGCGGATCTCAAAAAGCCGGAGCTGACGGCAAGCTGGGAGATGCAGTTAAACGAAATCGCAAAGGGAAAGAAGCGGCGCGATGCCTTTATGAAAGAGATCCGGAGCTACACGGTGGAACTGATTGAGGAGATCAAAACGGAAGAGGGAACATTCCGCCACGATAACCTGACAAACAAGAAGTGCCCGAACTGCGGAAAACGGCTGCTGGCAGTCAATGGAAAGAATGCAAAGATGCTCGTTTGCCAGGACAGAGAGTGCGGCTACCGTGAAACGGTTTCCCGTACGACGAATGCGAGATGTCCGGTCTGTCATAAGCGCATGGAGATGATCGGAAAAGGCGAGGATGCGATGTTTGTCTGCTCCTGCGGGCACAAGGAGCGCATGACAAAATTCCAGGAGCGCCGCAAAAAAGAGGGCGGCGGCGTGACGAAGCGGGATGTGGCAGCCTACCTGAAAAAACAGAAAAAAGAGGCCGAAGAGCCGGTAAACAATGCATTTGCCGCGGCATTAAAAGGAATCAAATTATAAAAAACGGAGCGTGTCTGCCAGAATGTGGAAAGCGATGGCAGGCGCGCTTCTTTTGTTAAAATCGTAGAGAAAAGAGTCAAAAAAATAGATTGTTTTATGCAGAGTTATGCCGTAAAATAGAAACAAATGGGATAGAAAACCAAAAATTCTGAAAATAAAAAACAGGAGGTTTTTCAATGAAACAGACAGATTTGGAAAAGCTGCTGGCGGATATGTCGCTGAAAGAGAAAGTGGACCAGATGCTTCAGTTAAGCGGAGCATTTTATCTGGGAGATGAAAACAGCGTCCTGACCGGTCCGGCAAACGATATGGGAATCGGAAAAGAGGATCTGGAGATGGCAGGCTCCATTCTGGGAGCAGCAGGCGCCGATACGATGAAAAAACTGCAGGACGACTATATGGCAAAACAGCCGCATCACATCCCGATGCTGTTTATGATGGATGTAATTCACGGCATGAAGACGATTTTCCCGGCGCCGCTGGCGCAGGGGGCCACCTTTGATCCGGAACTCTCCGGCGAATGCGCATCCGCAGCTGCAAAAGAAGCATCCGCAGCCGGACTTCACGTTACCTTTTCCCCGATGGTGGATCTTGTGCGCGATGCAAGATGGGGCCGTGTCGTGGAATCCACAGGCGAAGATCCATACCTGAACAGCCGCTTTCCGAGGCGATCGTAAAAGGCTTCCAGGGCGATGATTTAAAAACACCGGGAAAAGTTGCCTCCTGCATCAAACACTTTGCAGGCTACGGCGGAGCAGTCGCAGGAAGAGATTACAACACCGTAGAGCTCTCAGAGCATACCTTCCGTGAATTCTATCTTCCGGCATACAAAGCAGGCATTGATGCGGGCGCAGCGATGGTGATGACATCATTTAACACGATCAACGGCGTTCCGGCGAGCACCAACAAATGCTGATGCGCGATATCCTGCGCGGCGAGATGGGATTTGACGGCGTGCTGATTTCTGACTTTGCAGCCATTCTGGAAACCGTTGCCCACAGAAGCTCGAAAGATGCCGCCGATGCAGCGAAAAAAGCGCTGGAGGCAGGCGTGGATATTGATATGATGACATCCGTTTACGCCGCAAACCTCTGCCGTCTCGTAGAAGAAGGTGAAGTGGACGAGCATCTGATTGACGAGTGCTGCCTGCGGATTCTGGAGCTGAAAAACAAACTGGGACTGTTTGAAAATCCATATAAAGATGCGGATGCCGAGAAAGAGAAAGCATACAACCTCTGCCCGGAGCATCGTGCACTGGCGAAAAAAGCAGCGGAGGAATCCTTCGTCCTGCTGAAAAACGACGGTGTACTGCCGCTCGACACTGCGAAAAAGATCGCATTTATCGGCCCGTATACCAACAATCATGAAATCAAGAGCAGCTGGTCCTTCACCGGCGACAGCAAGGACTGCGTGACGATTCAGGAAGCAGCCGAGAAAGTATTCGACGCATCACGCACCACGTATGCAGAAGGATGCCCGGTTATCGGAAACGATGTGGAGCTGATCGGATTTACCGAGACGACACCGAAAAAATACAGTGAGGAAGAGCTTGCTGCCATGGAGCAGAGCGCACTTAAGGCTGCAAAAGAGGCAGATCTCGTGGTCATGCCGCTTGGCGAGCATTATCTGCAGAGCGGTGAAGCGACAAGCCGTGCCATGATCGATGTGCCAGAGATCCAGATGGAGCTGTTCCACAAAGTGCTGGCCGTCAACCCGAATGTGGTTGTCGTTCTGTTCAACGGCCGCCGCTGGATCTGCGGGAAATTAGCGTTAAAGCAAAAGCCATTCTCGAGGTATGGTTCCCGGGAACCGAGGGCGGAAGCGCTGTTGTGGATGTTCTGACCGGAAAGAAAAATCCGTCCGGCCATCTGCCGATGAGCTTCCCGTACTGCGTGGGCCAGGCACCGGTCAGCTACAACGAGTATTCCACCGGAAGACCGAATCTGCCGGGCATGAAAGAGCGGTTCCGCTCCAAATATCTCGATATTCCGAACGCACCGCTGTATCCGTTTGGTTACGGACTTTCCTATACCACGTTTGATATTTCCGCGGTAACACTGGATCAGAACGAGATGGATAAAAACGGCAGAATTGCAGCGCATGTGACCGTGAAAAATACAGGTGATACGGCTGGCTGTGATGTTGTACAGCTGTACATCCGTGATGATTATTCCGATGTGGTTCGTCCGGTGCGAGAGCTGAAAGGCTTCCGAAGAGTAGAGCTTGCTCCGGGCAAAGAGCAGGAAGTGACCTTCTATATTACCGAAGAAGATCTGCGCTACTACCGTCTCGACGGAACTTTTGGAAGCGAGCCTGGAACGTTTACCGTATTTGTCGGTGACAGCAGCACGACGGAAAACAGTGCGGTATTTACACTGAAATAAATGCAGCAGGAAAAAGGAGAAAACTTATGGAGAAAACAACGAAAAACGGAATCCACCGCATCACACAGGCAGACGGAAAAACGATTGCCTGGGCAGAGGAGTCCGGAGTTAAGGTATTGGAAAAAGATGGATATTACTTTAAAGATCTTGCAAAAACCGGCGAACTGCTGCCGTACGAGGACTGGCGTCTTTCCGATGAGGAGAGAGCGGCAGACCTTGCGGGTCGTCTTTCGATTGAAGAGATTGCAGGCTTATGCTGTACTCGCCGCACCAGGCGGTACCGCCGATGCCGGGCGGACCATTCCAGGGAACGTTTGACGGAAAAACGTATCTCGAATCCGGCAAAGAGCCGTATGCCATTTCTGACCAGCAGAAGGAATTTCTGGAGGACGAACACATCCGTCATATTCTGCTGACGAATGTAGAAAGCCCGGAAATCTCCGCAAAGTGGAGCAATGAGCTGCAGAAAAGAGCGGAAACACTGCCGTACGGTATTCCGGTCAACCTCTCCTCCGATCCGCGGAACGGAGCAAAGGATTCCGGCGTGGAGTTCAAGAGCGGCGGAAGCGAGATCAGCAAATGGCCGGAGGGCGTTGGTTTTGCAGCCTGCTTCGATCCGGAAGTAGCCGGACAGTTTGCAAAGGATGCCTCCCGTGAATACCGGGCACTCGGCATCACAACGGCACTCGGACCGCAGATCGACCTCTGCACCGAGCCGAGATGGATGCGCTTTGTCGATACGTTAGGCGAAGAAGTGGAGATGTCCAAAAAGCTTACCAAAGCGTACTGTGACGGTATGCAGACAACGGAAGGGGAAGCAGACGGCTGGGGAAAAGACAGCGTCAACACGATGGTCAAACACTGGCCGGGCGGCGGCACCGGAGAGGCCGGACGCGATGCACACTATGCATTCGGACAGTTTGCCGTTTATCCGACCGGAAATTTTGAGGAGCATTTAAAACCGTTTACCGAGGCAGCCTTCCACCTGGACGGACCGACCGACTGCGCATCCGCGGTTATGCCGTACTACACCGTATCCTACGGCGTGGACAAGAAAAACGGCAAGAACGTCGGAAACTCCTACAGCGAGTACCTGATCAAGGATCTGCTGCGCGGAAAATATGAATTTAAAGGCATTGTCTGCACCGACTGGGGCATCACCAGGATCCGGAGAAGACGATTGAGGGATTTGGAAGCCGCTGCTACGGCGTGCAGGATATGACCGAGGCAGAACGGTGTCTGCTGGCGATCACAAACGGCGTTGACCAGTTCGGCGGAAACAGCGAGTCCGGTCCGATTGTCGAGGCATATAAGATCGGATGTGAGAAATACGGCGAGAAAGCGATGCGTGAGCGCATGGAGCTGTCCGCCAAACGTCTTCTGATCAACATTTTCCACTGCGGCTTGTTTGAGGACCCGTATCTTGATCCGGAAGAATCCGCAAAGATTGTAGGATGCGAAGAGTTCTGCCGCCATGGCTATGAGGCACAGCAGAAATCCATCGTCCTGCTGAAAAACAGTGCGAAACGTGCACCGGAAGGACAGAAGGGTGTGCTGCCGCTGAAGAAAGGTTTGAAGGTTTATATTCCGGAGAGAAAGATCGGACCGTCCAAAGCGTTCTTCCGCATCGATCTGCCGGCAAAAACCGAAGATCCGCTGCCGGATGGACTGCGTCCAAGTACGGTACACGCGTGGCATCACCGGAGGAGGCCGATGTGGCGCTGGTATTTATCGAAAGCCCGGCATGCAACCCGTATTCCACCGAAGATCTTGCGAACGGCGGCAACGGATATCTGCCGATTACACTGCAGTACCGCCCGTATACGGCGAAAAAAGCGCGTGAGGTGAGCATTGCCGGCGGTGATTTCCGCGAGAATTTCACGAACCGCAGCTATCTTGGAAAGACAAACACTGCCTACAACGAGGCTGATCTCGACAATATTCTCGAATGCCGCCGCGCGATGGGTGACAAGCCGGTGATCGTCTGCGCAACCGTCAACAACCCGATGGTGATGCATGAATTTGAAGCCGAAGCCGATGCGATCGTCGCAGAGTTCGGTGTTTCGAGAGCCGCTGTGCTCGACGTTGTCTTCGGCGGTTACAACCCGACCGGCCGTCTGCCGATCCAGATGCCGAAGGATATGGATGCGGTTGAGGAGCAGAGTGAGGACCGTGCGTTGGATATGGAAACCTATATTGACAGCGAAGGACATAACTATGACTACGGTTATGGCATGAATTACGAAGGCGTTCTTCCTGCATGGAAAAAGTAAAAGAATAACAGAAAACCTGATCGGCACCGGGACCGCGTGTGTTTCGGTGCGATATTGGAAACAAAAGACAGAATAAGGAGGACTTAAAAAGAGATGATTGTTCCAAAATATTTCGAAGATTTCGATCACCTGCATGTGAATACCATGCCGAACCGTGCCTACTACATTCCGGCATCCCGCCGCATGGAGGATCTGGTGGAGAACCGGGAGGCGTCGGACCGCTTTTTCCTGCTTTCCGGCGACTGGAAATTCCGCTATTTTACCAGTGTTTACGATGTAAAAGAGGAGTTTTTCGCAGAAGGATACGACACTTCTGCATTCGAGACGATTCCGGTGCCGTCCGTCTGGCAGAATTATGGCCATGACCACCATCAGTATACGAATGTCCGCTACCCGTTCCCGGTGGATCCGCCGTATGTGCCGTATGAGAACCCGTGCGATGCGTACGTGAGAACGTTCGAGTGGAAAAAACAGGAGGAAGCACCGAGGGAATTCCTGAATTTTGAGGGCGTGGATTCCTGTTTCTACGTGTGGATGAACGGCAGCTTCGTCGGCTACAGCCAGGTGTCTCATTCTACGAGTGAATTTGATGTAACAGACTTCTTAAAAGATGGCACCAACATCATCGCCGTACTGGTGCTGAAATGGTGCGATGGAAGCTATCTCGAGGATCAGGACAAATTCCGCATGAGCGGCATTTTCCGCGATGTTTATCTGCTTGCAAGACCAGAAAAAGGCATCCGCGATTACTTTGTAAAGGCAGCGCCGGACGCATCGTACCAGAATGGAGAAGTTTCGATTGCGATTACCTGGAATGACGGGGAACCGCAGGAAGGAACGGCAAAGCTGTTTGATGCAGAAAATCATCTTGTGGCAGAGGCAGCGTTTGGCGGCGATACGGTTCAGATGCATGTAAAAGATGCACATCTGTGGAATGCCGAGGAGCCGTATCTGTATACGCTGGTGCTGGAGACGGCGGGTGAGGTGATCACTGATCATGTCGGCATCCGTGAGATCCACGCGAAGGACGGTGTGCTGTACCTGAACGGCGTGAAGATCAAATTCCACGGAACAAACCGCCACGACAGCGATCCGGTGACGGGATTTGCAATCAGCCTTGCACAGATCAAAAAAGATCTGAAGGTAATGAAAGAGCACAACATCAATGCGATCCGGACCAGCCATTACCCGAATGCGCCGTACTGTTATCAGCTTTATGACCGTCTCGGTTTTATGTCATCGATGAGGCGGACAATGAGAGCCACGGCACAGAGGCAATTTATGCGGATTACACGAGCTGGGAAGAGTATGCGAAGAACTGGAATAAACTAATTGCGAACAATCCGGTATTTACCGAGGCAACCGTAGACCGCACACAGCGTTGCGTGGAGCGCGATAAAAACCGCCCGAGCGTTGTCATCTGGTCGATGGGAAATGAGTGCGCATACGGCTGTACCTTCGAGGCGGCCTTAAAGTGGACGAAGGAATTTGATCCGACGCGTCTGACGCACTATGAGTCGGCACGGTATGTGGATGATCCGAAGAAATACGATTACAGCAACCTCGACCTCTACAGCCGCATGTATCCATCACTCGAGGAGATCAAAAAAGAGCTGGTGGAGTACGGGGATAAGCCGTATATCATGTGCGAATACTGCCATGCGATGGGCAACGGCCCGGGAGATCTTGAAGACTACTTTGAACTGATCCACAGCGAGGAGAAGATGTGCGGCGGCTTTATCTGGGAGTGGTGCGACCACGCGATTGATATGGGAAAAACGATCGAGGGAAAGAAGATGTACGCGTACGGCGGCGACCACAACGAGTATCCGCACGACGGCAACTTCTGCATGGACGGACTTGTTTATCCGGACCGCACACCGCATACGGGACTGATGGAATTTAAAAACGTGTATCGTCCGGTGCGCGTGACGGGATATGATGCCGAAAAGGGTACACTGACCATCAAAAACTATATGAATTTTGTGAATCTGAAAGATTACGCTGTGCTCGGCTATGAGGTGCTTGTGGACGGCGAAGTGACGGAGAGCGGCAAGATTACAGATGAAGCACTGCTGGAGCTTGCGGCAGGCTGTGAGAAGACGATTCCGCTTGCCATTTCCGTGCCGGAGCAGGGAAAATGTGCGCTGAAGGTTACCTGGTATCAGAAACAGGCCACTGAGGTGCTGCCGGAGCAGTTCGAACTGGGATTTGAAGAAGTTCCGGTGAAAACGAAAGACAATCAGAACCAGAAGGCAAAAGAGATGATGAAGCGCCCGGAGGGAACGGCTTCGTTTGGATGGAAAGAGGACGATCATTATCTGACGGTATCGACGGAACAGTTCAGCTATACCTATAATAAATTCACCGGCCTGTTCGAGGAAATGTGCTATGCCAACCAGAATCTGCTCGACCGCCCGATGGAGCTGAACATCTGGCGTGCGCCGACAGACAATGACCGCAATATCAAGAATACCTGGATGCGTGCTCAGTATGACCGCACCGTGACGCGGGCGTATGAGACAACGGCAAAAGAAGAAAACGGCTGCGTGGAGATCGAGACAAGCTATTCGATTTCGTCTCCGGCTCTGCAGCGGATCCTTGCAGGTGTGATCAAATGGACAATTTACAGCGACGGAACGACCGATGTCCATGTAGAAGCAAAGAAAGACCCGGTATTCCCGGTTCTGCCGCGTTTTGGCCTGCGCCTGTTCCTGCCGAAATCGTTTGCAAAACTGACCTACTGCGGTCTCGGTCCGGTGGAGAGCTACGTGGATAAGCACCAGGCAAGCTATCACGGCGTTTTCCACAGCACACCGGCAGAACAGCAGGAGGACTATATCCGCCCGCAGGAGAACGGCAGCCACTACGACTGCGATTATGCAAGTCTTGCCAGTGATCGTGCGGTATTGACGGCAGTGGGCGAGAAAACCTTCTCATTCCAGGCATCTATTTACACGCAGGAGGAGCTGACCGCGAAAGCCCACAACTATGAGCTTCGGCCGTGCGGAAGCACTGTTTCTGCATCGACTACCGCCAGGCCGGGATCGGATCGGCAAGCTGCGGACCGATGCTGCTGGAAAAATATCAGCTGAAAGAAACCGAAATCAGCTTCGATGTGCGGCTGAAACCGAAACTGCTGTAAAGTGTAGAATTTGAAAAATAAGAAAAGCGCTGTGCCCTCTCTCTGAAAGGTGAGGGAACGGCGCCTTTTTATATGATGTACAAAAAAGTCTTGATAAACCTATTGAATTACTATGAATACAGGATTATAATGGACGAAATTATAATTCAAATCTAATCCAGGTGATTCTGGAAAGAGAAAAGGGAAGGAGAAAATCAAGCATGAGTGAAATTACAAGAGATGAGGCATTTACGTTATTAAAAAAATACAACAAAGATCCCTTCCATATTCAGCATGCGCTTACCGTAGAGGCCGTGATGAAATGGTATGCAAGAGAGCTTGGCTATGGGGCAGAAGAGGAGCACTGGGGTATTGTCGGACTGCTGCATGACATTGATTTTGAGCTGTATCCGGCAGAGCACTGCCTGAAAGCACCGGAGCTTCTGCGGGAAGGCGGCGTGTCGGAAGATATCATTCATGGTGTCGTTTCCCATGGCTGCGGCATTACCATTGAGTGTGGCGTCACACTGGATGTGGAGCCGGTGCATGAGATGGAAAAAGTTCTGTTTGCAGCAGATGAGCTGACGGGACTGATCTGGCAGCTGCGTTGATGCGGCCTTCGAAGAGCACAAAAGACATGGAACTGAAATCCTTAAAGAAGAAATATAAGAGCAAAGGCTTTGCAGCAGGATGTTCGAGAGAGGTCATTGAGAGGGGCGCCGATCAGCTTGGCTGGCCGCTGGAAAAATTACTGACTATGACCCTGCAGGCAATGGCCGACAGCGAGGATGAGATCAACCGGGAAGTGGAAGCGGAACAGAACGCATAAAAACAGTCTGAGTTTCGGTGTAAAAACGGGAACTCAGGCTGTTTTTTGCATGGCGCATCTTTTCCAGGCATTACCATTCTTTTTGTTAGATCGCAAGAAGAAAATACGGAATCCGCACAGCGCAGGAAGAGGCGTTTTTTCAGCATTGGAGGAAGTGACGGACAGGGAATTTTGTGATATAGTAAAACAAAATCTGAGTGAAAAGGTGAAATACAAAATGATCAGTGAAAAATTTTGTAATTAATTATTCGAACGGGTAGGACCACAAAGAAATCTTCTGAAGAAACCAACGGGAATTTCACAGAGCACCATCAGCGACTGGAAAAGAAAGGGGACGAATCCGTCGGCGGATAAGATACTGAAAATCTGCGAAGTGCTGAAGGTTACGCCGTATGAGCTTTTAGGAGAAAATGAGATCGAACGGAAAGCAGTGGATCTCGAAATGTGCGCGGCAAACACAGAGGAGAAAATGATTCTGGAAGGCTTTCGTAATTTGCCCGACAGAAAAAAGGAACGAATTCTGGGATATCTGGCGGCATTGCAGGAGGAATAAAAGGATGCAGAAACCATCTGTGCATATCCTGGCCTCTCAGATGAGGAAAATATTTCAAAAATCTGAGATTTTC
>ENA-OQHY01000503-OQHY01000503.1-human-gut-metagenome-genome-assembly--contig:-NODE-503-length-21973-cov-7.148540_pt1 | contig 21973 bp, 22 predicted proteins | sample MGYA00242570_ERZ504733 | MGnify/ENA primary metagenome ERZ504733 (study PRJEB26092, sample SAMD00036219) | human gut metagenome | host: Homo sapiens | study: EMG produced TPA metagenomics assembly of... | reverse complement strand
CAATACAAATTAAGCTACCTTTGAACAAGGAGGTTTATACCCAAACAATGCTGATGGCAAGACATCAGAAAATAGCAAAACTCTTTGACGAAGAATTTTGGGTGACACGATGACGAAGTCAGGAGGTCACTTGGCGGTAACCAGATACAAAACAAGTTGCAGACGGTTACACGCTTTTTATTTTTATTATGAAAAAACTCTTTAACAAGTACTTATTTTTATTGTGTGTCGCATTCGGTGCGCTTATCTTCTCGTCTTGCAGCAAAGACGATGATGCTGAAAATGATAACAGTGGCCCAGTTATCAATCCTGACAAGAACATACCTGACCCTAAGGGAACCATTACTATGAATATGATGGTAGGAGATGATGAAGGCAAGAGGGTTTCCATAAAAGATTTTGGTACTATACAAATCAGTAGTGCATATAATTTTAAAGGATATGAATATAATTGCTCATTCGTTTCATTGGGTAAGATGAAAGGATTGGGAAATGTTACCGCTATACCTCAAGATGGATGGAATTCTTCTGTTGCAGTAAATCCTGGTGATGGATATGTGGTAAGATGTAAAGAATATTATGGTGCTGCGCAGTATATTTATGCTCGACTATATGTTGTAAGCGAGATTGCAGGGACATCTGGCGGTGTTATTGGATACACCATAAAATGTCAGGCTCCATTTGTCTTTGCTCCCAAGTTCACTGAAAGTTCTTTAGAGTTTGATGCTGATGAAGATTTGACAAAAGAGCTAACATTTGTAAACCCGACAAATGTTACAGTAAAGTCAAAGCCAGACTGGTGTGAAGTGAAAGCGGCGGATAAAGGTTTCAAAGTGACTGCAACCCCCAATTATATAAATGCTGAAAGAAGTGGCATTATCGAATTTGAGAACACTGAAGGTTCAACGAGTGTTTCGGTTAAGCAGAAGAAATCTGACAATCCTAAGTTTGAAGCAGGTAATGGCACAGAAACAGATCCTTATATAATAGCTACAGCAGCGCAACTCGACGAAGTTCGCAATTTTCCGAGTGCTTGCTTCGAACTTAGCAAAGACATAGACCTTTCTTATTATCTTAATTCTAACTCATCAGGTTGGACACCAATTAAGGATTTTACAGGTAAGTTCGATGGCAAAAAGCACACCATAAAGGGTCTTTGGATAAGCTTAAGTTCGATTGACAATGTGGGACTATTTGCAAACATCCAAGGCTCCTCAGATAATAAAAGCGCAAGTGTATCAAACCTTTTCGTAAACATAAGCAAGAAAGGTATAACTGGAGGAAATCGTGTTGGAGGTATTTGCGGAAACTTATCCTATGGAAATATTGAAAACTGTATGGTAACTGGTGATATCAGTGGAGGTGGATATGTTGGAGGTATTGTGGGACGTAACAGTGACAATTACTATAACTCTTCAATTATTAGTCAGTGTGCATCTTCAGGTAACATAATAGCAAACTCTGGTTCTGTTGGAGGTATATTGGCTTATCAGAATGGTGCATGCTCTATTGAAAATTGCTACTCCATCGCAAACGTAAAAACTGAAGGTCCGTATTATTCAGAGGCTTATGGCATTGGAAGTTCTGCTGAAAATTGTTATTTCGCAGGTACGATATCTGGTGCAAATATAAATTATGTGTATCCTATTGGATCTAATACAAACAGCTACTACGACTCTGAGAAAACAAAGATTTCTGGGAAAACAGGTGCTTTGACCACAAAGCAGATGAAGCAGCAGGCATCATTCCAGGTTGGGACTTCGATAATATCTGGACTATTCAGGAAGGTGTAGATTATCCAAAGCTTCGCAGCCTACAAAAATAACCAACACTAAGTATTAAATAAATAGCGATATGTAAATCCAACTAATGATTTGCATATCGCTTTATTTATGATACCACTGACATTATATTTATAAATAAAATGTAACCTAAGCCTTGAGCATATTGCGCTTTGCGTCTATACTGAGGAATATAAACAGCAGGATGGTGAATCCCCATAGCGACGATCCGCCGTAGCTGAAGAATGGTAGCGGGATACCGATGACAGGCGTTAAGCCTAACACCATGCCCACGTTGATGAACACGTGGAAGAGGAACACCGATGCCACACAGTAGCCGTATATGCGCCCAAAGGCGAAGGGTTGTCGCTCGGCAAGCGCAAGCAGACGGAGTATGAGGACGAGGAACAGCAGCAACACGCCTGCCGAACCGATGAAACCCTCCTCCTCGCCTACGGTGCAGAAGATGAAGTCGGTGTCTTGCTCGGGCACGAACTTCAGCTTGGTCTGCGTGCCATTGAGGAAGCCTTTGCCTTTGAGTCCGCCCGAACCGATGGCTATCTCGCTCTGATGAACGTTGTAGCCGGCACCGGCAAGGTCTTCGTCGAGTCCGAGCAGCACGTTGATGCGCACACGCTGATGAGGCTCCATCACGTTGTTCAGCACGTAGTCGGCAGAGTAGAAGAACACCACCGAACCGACGGCGAACGCCAGTATGAAGAAGTATTGCGGAAGGCGCGTACGCAGTCCGTGGTAGAGGAGATAGAGGAACAGCGCAAGACACATACCGAGCTGCACCCACGTCACGTCGAACGGAATGACGTACACGTCGAAGAGAATGGCTATAGTGGTGAGCACCAGACTATAGCCGATGATTGTATTGGTGTGCTTACGGTTGTGCACATAGTTGTACACCATGCCTGCTACGAACAGTTGTACGAGCAGCAGTACCACGAACTTGCCCACCGATGTAGGTGTGTCGAAGAGCATAATGCCTCGTACTTAATGCCCACAACGAAGTAGAGCACCATCGCTACGCCCGTGAAGAGGATGCTGCCAGGCATTCCCTCGCGTAGAACATGAGGAAGAATGTGAGATAGACGAGTGCAGAGCCCGTCTCACGCTGACCCACGATGCAGAGCATGGGCACGAGCACCACGGCGCAAGCTGCTGCAAAGTCTTTCCAGCGTTGTATGTTATAGCCGTAGGTGCTCATCAGTTTGGCGAGCGCAAGTGCGGTTGCAAACTTGCCGAACTCGGCAGGCTGCAAGCGTAGCGGACCGATGACGAGCCACGAGTGGGAGCCTTGATGTCGTGAGGGTTGAAGATGGTGGCAAAGAGCAGCAGGAGCAGCACACCGTAGATGATGAACGAGAACGTGTCGAAGAAGCGCGAGTCCATCATCAGTATGACAAAACCGAGACAGATACTCGTGCCAATCCATAGAATCTGCATACCCGAGCGTGTGTCGAGCGAGAACAGATCGTTGTCGCCGAAGGAGTAGCTCGCACCGCAGATGCTCAACCATCCGAAGAGCATCAGTGCTATGTACAGGCCAATGGTCAGCCAGTCGACCTGCGACCAAATGCTTTGTGGTTTGTCGTTTATCATTATTTTTAGTTTATAAGCCTTCCTAAGCCTCTTTAAGCCTTCCTAAGCTTTTTACTTTTTTACTCTTTTACTTTTTTACTTTTGAGAAAATCTCGGACCGTAGCCTATGCGTCGTGCCTGCATGGCATCGGCTTGCGCCTCGGCAGCAGGCGATAGCTTGCCCGTAAGATACTGTTCCATCATCAGTCCGCCGATAGGTACACCGAAGTCGGCACCCCATCCGCCGTTCTCTACGTACACGGCGATAGCTATCTTCGGGTTGTTCATCGGTGCGAAGCCCATGAACACGGAGTGGTCGCGTCCGTGGTTCTGCGCCGTACCCGTCTTGCCACATGCCTCGAACGGCAGTCGTGAGAGAGCTTTACACGTACCCTTCAAGGCTGAGGAGCGCATACCTGCTACCACGTAATCGTAGGCTCGACGTGATGCCATTGTGTAGTGGCGGTGGGTGTACATGGTGTCGAGCGGTTCGCCTTGCACCTTGCGCACCACGTGTGTCGGTAGTAATAGCCGCGGTTGGCGATGGTGGCACCGAGGTTGGCTATCTGTAGCGGAGTGAGCGTCACCTCGCCCTGGCCGATAGATATAGAGATGATAGTCAAGCCGTTCCACGAGCCACGATAGTTGCGGTCGTAATAGTCGGCGTTCGGAATCATGCCACGCTTCTCGCCAGGCAGGTCGATGCCCAACTTGTAGCCGAAGCCCATCGACACCATATAGTCGCGCCACGTGTTCATGGCGTTATACGGAGTCTTGTATTTCGAGCGGTTGCCAATCATGTAGTAAAGTCCCCAACAGAAGTAGGAGTTGCACGAGGTGCTGATGGCATCGACAAGAGCGATAGGAGCGGCATGTGAGTGGCAGCCTACGTGTAGACCGCGATAGTAGAAGCCGTGGTTGCAGGGGAATGCTGTGCCTGGCGTAATGATGCCTTCGGTCATGTACGTAAGAGCTGCGATGTCTTGAACGTGGAGCCAGGCGGATACATACCCATTATGGAGCGGTTGAGCAGTGGTTTCCACGCATCTTTGGCAAGAGCGCGGTGGTTCTTAGCGCGTGCACGTCCCACCATGATACGTGGGTCGTAGCTCGGAGCCGACACCATGCAGAGCACTTCGCCCGTACGAGGGTCGAGTGCCACGATAGAGCTATCTTGCCCTCCATGAGACGTTCGCCCAATGCTTGTAGTTTCTCGTCAATGGCGAGCGTGAGGTCTTTGCCGGCAATCGGTTTGCGGTCGTACTTGCCGTCCATGTACTTGCCTTGTATGCGTCCGCGAGCGTCGCGCAGCAGAATCTGCACTCCTTTTTCGCCACGCAACTGTTTCTCGTACGACTTTTCCACACCGAGTTTGCCGATGTAGTCGCCAGGCTGATAGTAGCTATCCTCCTCAATGTCGTAGGGCGACACCTCAGCCACGTCGCCGAGGATATGCGCGCCCACCTTCGATTGGTATTGGCGTATGCTGCGCTGCTGCACGTAGAAACCAGGGAAGCGGAATATCTTTTCTTGGAAGAAACTGAACTCCTCCGAAGGGAGCTGACTCATAAAGAGCTGCTGCGTGAAGCGCGAGTAGCCAGGGTTCTTCGAGTAGTCCTTAATGTCGTTCATGCGCTTTATGAAGAACTCTTTCGTGATGCCAAGCGCGTGGCAAAACTCAAGCGTGTCGATGCGTCCCTTTGCTTCGTTCATCACGACCATAATGTCGTAAGCCGGCTGATTGTACACGAGCAGTCTGCCGTTGCGGTCGTAGATGGCACCACGCGAGGGGTATTCGATTTTCTTGAGGAAGGCGTTGGAGTCGGCGTTCTTCTTGTAGTCGTCGCTAAGCAGCTGCAGCGTGAAGAGACGCACGATGTAGACAACGACAATAGCCGTTGCCACGAAAGCGATTACGTAGCGCCGTTTCTCAAGGTTATAATTGCTCATTTCCTACTACTGATGTTACCGATTACTACTAATAATGTTCTCTACTTACAGTTTCTGCTGTGCTCTATCTTTTACTTCTGAAGTACTCTATCACCAAAATCAATACAACGGTGATGATGGTGCTTGCCACGATGCAAGCAATCCATTGTCCCCAGTTATACAGATTGAAGGCTTCGAGCGAGAAGAATGTGAAGCAATAGATGAGTACGAGGATGATGGTGTAATTGGTGTATTTGCTTGAGCCGAAGGTGAAGGGGGACGGACGGAGGTCGTCGGCACTATCGCGTGGCGCGAATAGTTCGACAACGTAGGGTTGCAAGAAGCCCACGAGCGTCATTGAGGCAGCTGCTACACCTGGTGTGTTGGTGAAGATGTCCACCAACAGACCCATGAAGAAGCACCAAAGCAGCGTAGCCCACTTCGCTTCGCCGCGTTGCACGGTCAGTGCGAAGTAGACATAGAGTAGCGGTGTGGCGCATCCGAAGACGCTGATATGGTTGAGTAGCAGCGTCTGTGCGAGCAGCAGCACTATAATGAATACTATGTTTCTAAGGAAGTTCAGGCTCATTTGTTTCTTCTGTATGTTTATTGGCGTGCTTGATGGAGTCTTCGGCAGCACGCAGTAATTCAAGTTTCTTGTCCATCTCGCGGTCGTTGATGACGCTCACGTCACGCAGACGTGAGAAGTCGGTCGACAGAGCGATGTTGAGACGGTAGGAGAGTCCGTTCTCGGAGTTGTACACATGTTTGATGCGTCCGACGATGATGCCCGGTGGAAACACCGAGGAGTAGCCCGATGTCACGATGAAGTCGCCCAGTCGGAAGTGTGCATGGCGTGGTATGTCCTCTACGTATGCCGTTTCGGGCGAACCACCATGCCAGCGCAGGTAGCCGAAGTAGCCACGTCCGCGTATGGTGCAGCTGATGTTCGACTGCTCATTGAGCACAGGGATAACCACCGAGTAGTGTTCGTTGCATAGATAGACGATGCCCACGATGCCCTGTCCGCACACCACGCCCATGTCCTTGCGCACGCCGTCGGCACTGCCTTTATCTATGGTGATGAAGTTGTTAGCCTTGTCGAGCGACGAGCTGACGACCTTTGCCGGTATGGTCTCGTAGTCGCGCATGATGTTCTGTTGCAGTCGTTCGACGAGGGTAGTGTCGTTGTTTGACTTCTTCACCTGCTCACGCAGCATCTCCACTTCGCGTTCGAGGTATATGTTGCGGTCGGTGAGTTGGCGGTTCACTTCGGTAAGGGCGAAGTATTGCTTCACGGACGAGTCCCATTCGTACATCTTGCCTGCTACGGCATTAGCCGATGAAAACCACACACTGCCCTGATAGCTGTTGTACTTGAACAGCAGTGTGAGGCTCACTACCTCAAGCAAGAGGAAGACGAACCAGTGGTTGTGGCGTGAAAGGAAATCTAATAGGTTGCGCATAATTGAAAAGTAAAAAGTAAAAGAGTAAAAAAGTAAAAAGCAGAGGGCGTATAACCTTTCCTGCTCTTTTTACTCTTTTACTTTTTTACCTTTTTACCTTTAAAAGTTATTTACTGTCAAGAGCGTTTTACTCTTTTACCTTTTTACTCTTTTACTCTTTTACTCTTTTACTTTTAGCCTATCTCATCAGGAATGAGAAGCGGTCGATGTTCTTCAGAGCCACACCCGCACCGATTGCTACGCTGTGCAACGGATCTTCGGCGATGTGGAACGGAATGTTGATCTTCTCCTGCAAACGCTTGTCGAGACCACGCAGCAGAGCACCGCCACCACTGAGATAAATGCCGTTCTTTACGATGTCGGCATAGAGCTCAGGCGGTGTGTTCTCAAGAGCAGAGAGCACAGCGTTCTCGATCTTTGCGATAGTCTTGTCGAGGCAGTGTGCTATCTCCTGATAGCATACCGGCACCTCCATAGGGAGCGCAGTGATGCGGTTCGGTCCGTGAACGATGAAGTCCTCCGGTGCATCGTCGCCAAGCTCAGTGAGAGCCGAGCCGACGTGTATCTTGATACGCTCAGCCATACGCTCCGAAACCTTCACGTTGTGCTGGCGTGACATATACTCCTGAATGTCGGCTGTGAGGTCATCGCCAGCAGTGCGAATAGAGTTGTTCGACACGATGCCGCCGAGCGAGATTACAGCAATCTCTGTTGAGCCGCCACCTATGTCTACAATCATGTTGCCCTCTGGTGCTTCCACGTCGATGCCGATACCTATAGCAGCTGCCATAGGCTCGAAGATGAGGTACACGTCGCGTCCGTCGGCGTGCTCAGCACTGTCGCGCACGGCGCGCAACTCCACTTCGGTAGAACCTGAAGGAACGCCGATAACCATACGCAGCGACGGGGTGAAGAGTCGGCTGCCAGAGTGTACCATCTTGATGAGTCCGCGCATCATCTGTTCACATGCTGAGAAGTCGGCGATGACTCCATCGCGGAGTGGGCGAATGGTTCGGATGTTGTCGTGAGTCTTCTCATACATCATCTTTGCCTTCGAGCCGACAGCAATCATTTTGTCTGTGCGACGATCGAGTGCCACTACCGACGGCTCATCAACAACGATCTTATCGTCGCAGATGATGATGGTGTTGGCAGTGCCGAGGTCCATCGCAATTTCCTGTCTGAATGAAAAAAATCCCATTTATTGAGTTTTGAATTATGAGTTTTGAGTTTACTTTGCAAACCAAGCGTGGATGGCTGTGTCGTAATGGCTGCTTACGCCGAACGCACGCTCAGCGAACATCTTGCGCTCCTCAAGAGAGGTCTCAGCACCATTAGTGTTGAGGATGTCGAGGAGAACCTTGTATTCAGCCTTGCTCGGAACGATGACCACGTCGTTGAAGTTCTTGGCACCAGCACGGATGAGTGAGATGCCGCCTATGTCTATCTTCTCGATGATGTCGGCATCGGAAGCACCGCTTGCTACAGTCTGCTCGAATGGGTAGAGGTCGACGATGACGAGGTCGATTTCGGGGATGGCGTATTCAGCCATCTGCTGGCGGTCGCCTTCATTGTCGCGACGTGCGAGGATGCCGCCGAAGATGCGTGGGTGCAGAGTCTTGACACGTCCACCAAGGATTGATGGGTAAGATGTTACGCTTTCTACCGACTGACATTCGTAGCCAAGCTTTTCGATGAATGCTTGTGTGCCACCAGTAGAGAGAAATTTAACACCTTCTTCGTTGAGCTTCTTCAGGAGCTCGTCGAGACCATCCTTATGAAATACGGAGATAAGCGCGGTCTTGATTTTTTTTGTTCCAGCCATGATTTCTTTTTATTATTGTTGATTATCCTTTTTACTTTGTTGTTGTATGATGTTGTTACACGTGCGAACGTCAATATGGCTTTGTTATTCCGTCTTGCGTGTAATTTTTCAAAATCAATGCAAAGGTACTAAAAACCAATAATATAATGTGTAAATTGTAGAAAAAATGCGGAAAAAGTTGTGTTAAATATGTTTTTATTGATTTATGTACAAAAAAACGAGTTAAAGACCTAATCTTTAACTCGTTCTTTGTAGCGGGACCCAGGATTGAACTGGGGACTCATGATTATGAATCATGCGCTCTAACCAGCTGAGCTATCCCGCCATCGTTCTTGATTGCGGGTGCAAAGGTAATGCTTTTTTGTTAATTGCCAAAACTTTTCGCAAAAAAAAATCACAATAAAGTGCATTTTCTTTATCTTTTTCCCTATCTTTGCAAAAAATACAGGCCTTCCTAATGGCTTAACTACTAAAACAACAACTATGGAGAAAAACAAAATCACTGTAGAACACCTCCTAAACTCAACCTCGAAGAATATCATTTGGCAGCTTATCGGTACCGATTCGGGTTTGCAGAAGTGGATAGCCGATAGCGTGACGCTCGATGGTGACCAACTCACCTGCGCTTGGGGCGATGCCCATCGCCACCACGAAGTACGAATGGCAACGGTCAGCGTGGTTGAGAAATACGGACGCATACGCTGGAGTTGGGACGACGAAACCGACGGGTCGTATGTAGAGATACGTATGGAGAAGTGTAGTCTGACGGGTGGATACATGCTCAGCGTTACCGATTTTACAGACGATGGCGATAAAGACTGGCTTGAGGATATATGGACGAGCAACTTCGAGCGTTTGCGTCGTAAGTGTGGCGTGTAGGGTAGGAGTGGACTACTTCGGCAGTGTAAAAATACTAAAATCATTTAATTTCGTGGAGTATATGAAATATTTATGCTAATTTTGCAGCATAAAAAAGCATACATATACTTAACCTCTTATATGTAGTGCACTGGTGGAACAGTCTACCTATATATAATAAGGTAAAAACGCTCACGATGTTTCGTATAAAGAAATTAGATATCTTCATTGCAAAGCAGTTCGGTCTTTTGTTCATAGGAACGTTCTTCATCTGTCAATTTGTACTGATGATGCAGTTTCTGTGGAAATATGTCGACGAGCTAATCGGTAAGGACTCTCCGTCGACGTGCTTGCCGAATTCTTTTGGCATATGGACTCATGCTTGTGCCGCAAGCAATGCCGCTTGCCATTCTGCTTTCATCGCTTATAACATTCGGAAATCTCGGTGAAAGCTCAGAGCTGACGGCTATAAAAGCTGCAGGTATATCGCTCATGCAAGCGTTTCGTTCGCTCATAGCCATCAGTGTGGCTATCTGCGTGCTCTCCATTTATTTTCAGAACTCTATCGGTCCGGAAGCCAACCGCAAGCTCGCCTTAATGCTCATATCAATGAAGCAGAAGAGTCCGGAACTGGAAATACCGGAAGGCGTGTTTTACGACGGCATACCAAACTCTAACCTCTACGTGTCGAAGAAGAATATGGACACGGGTAAGCTTTACGGTATAATGATTTATCGCATGACTGGGTCGTACGAAGACCAGGCGATAATACTCGCCGACTCGGGCATGTTGCAGTCGACAGCCGAGAAGAAACACCTGCTGCTCACGCTGTGGAGTGGCGAGTGGTTTGAGAATATGCAGTCGCAGGAGTTGGCAGGCAGCGCTTCGGTGCCCTATCGTCGCGAGTCGTTTGTACAGAAGCATATCGTGCTCGACTTTGATTCCGACTTTAATGTGAGCGATGGTTCGTCGGTATCCAACGACGCACGCGGCAAGAGTTTCACGCAGATAGTTCACGATATGGACTCGTTGAAACAAGTGTACGATAGTATCGGCAACAACTACTACGCTGCCGATCGACTCACGTTCTATCGACTCGCTTCGGTTACGAAGAACGACTCGCTGCGCGCCATGCAACTTGCCACGACCTCAGCCTATAACGTCGATACAGCATACGCTCACCTCACGTCGCAACAGAAGCGCACCGCTATAAGTTATGCCCTGAACCGAGTAGCCTCGCGCAAGAGCGACCTCGAGTTCAAGTCGCTTATCACCAGCGATGGCGACCGTCTGATACGTCAGCACGAGATAGAATGGGTGGCAAAGATAACGCTCGCCTTGTCGTGCCTCATCTTCTTCTTTATCGGTGCGCCGCTCGGAGCCATCATACGCAAGGGCGGTTTGGGTCTGCCGGTGCTCATCTCGGTGCTCGTCTTCATCCTCTACTACATACTCGACAACTCGGGCTATCGAATGGCGCGAAGCGGTATGTGGACGATATGGTTCGGCAAGAGTCTTGCTCCCGCTGTACTCGTGCCGATGGCGGTGTTCTTTACATATAAAGCAACCAACGACTCTGTCGTGTTCAATGCCGACTTGTACGCCGACATCTTCCGTCGCTTCTTCGGTCTGCGCATCAAGCGCCCGATATATCGCAAGGAGGTGGTAATCAACGATCCGCACTACGCCGACGACTTGGCACAATTGCAGCAGATGAACAACGAGATAGTCGAGTACTCGCACACGCATCGTTTGAAACGTGCACCAAGTTGGGTGAAAGTGTTCTTCAAGTACGAGCCCGACAACGTGATGGAGCGCATCGTGCCACAGCTGGAGCAGATAATAGAAGACCTCAGTGACTCGCGCGACCGCACTATCATCAACCATCTGAGCATGTACCCCGTGATGTCGGAGCGCGCCCACACACGCCCCTTCGAACGCAAGTGGCTGAACATTGTGGCAGCCATCGTCGTACCGCTCGGTTTCGTGCTCTACATGCGCATGTGGCGCTATCGCTTGCGTCTGCAGCGCGACCTGAAGGTGGTGCAGACCGAGAACAAGATAATCATGGGCAGAATAAACGCTATACTCAATCGATAGCGATATGCTTAATGGCGATATTTTAGAAACAATAATAGTAAGATAACGAATAATAATAACACTCATCAACAAATAAATAATATGGGAGATTTCAAACTGAGTAGCATCGAAGATGCTCTAAAAGATTTTAAAGACGGACAGTTCGTAATCGTGGTTGACGACGAAGACCGCGAGAATGAGGGCGACCTCATCATCGCCGCCGAGAAGATAACTCCTGAAAAGGTGAACTTTATGTTGAAGAACGCGCGTGGCGTGCTCTGTGCCCCCATCACCCTCTCGCGTTGTGAGGAGCTCGACCTGCCACATCAGGTGAGCGACAACACCTCAATGCTTGGCACACCGTTCACCGTTACAATCGATAAACTTGAGGGATGCACCACCGGCGTGTCAACACACGACCGTGCTGCCACCATCAAAGCTCTCGCCGACCCAACGTCTACACCACAGACCTTCGGCCGCCCTGGACATATCAATCCGCTCTACGCACAGGACAACGGCGTGCTCCGCCGCTGCGGACACACCGAGGCTGCCATCGACCTCTGCCGCCTGGCAGGTCTCTATCCTGCAGGCGCACTCATGGAGATAATGAACGAAGACGGCACAATGGCACGTATGCCCGACCTGCAGAAGATGGCAGAGGAGTGGGGCTTGCGCATCATCACCATCAAGGATCTCATCGCTTACCGCCTCAAGAAGGAATCGATAATCGAAGTGGGCGAGGAGGTAGACATGCCTACAGAATGGGGACACTTCCGCCTCGTGCCGTTCCGTCAGCAGAGCAACGGAATGGAGCACATGGCACTCGTGAAGGGCGAGTGGCGTGAGGATGAGCCCGTGCTCGTACGTGTACACTCTTCATGCGCCACAGGCGACATCCTCGGCTCGAAGCGCTGCGACTGCGGACAGCAGCTCCACGCAGCTATGCAGATGATCGAGAAGGAAGGCAAGGGCGTAGTGGTTTATATGCAGCAGGAAGGTCGCGGCATCGGACTCATGAACAAGATCGAGGCATACAAGCTGCAGGAGGAAGGCTATGACACCGTAGATGCCAACGTGCACCTCGGCTTCAAACCCGACGAGCGCGACTATGGTTGCGGTGCGCAGATGCTGCGCCACCTCGGTGTGCACAAGATGCGCCTGCTCACCAACAATCCTACAAAGCGTGTAGGCTTAGAGTCGTACGGACTCGAAATCGTGGAGAACGTGCCCATCGAAGTGATACCCAACAAGTACAACGAGCGCTACCTGAAGACTAAGCGCGACCGTATGGGTCACACCTTGCACCTCAAGTAAGGACTGTTGACACATACAGTAAGTATGTTGTTGAATTTTTTAAGGACCAAAGAATAAGAGAAAATGAGCTTGGGTGTATGCTGTTTGTATATACCCAAACTAATGTTCTCGTCCTTTTTATAGCGCAAATGATCCGTTTAGTAGCAAAAATAAAAAATAGCGATTATGATTAAGGTAATGATAGCGACGCTTATATCGCTTATGTCTTTTGCTCCGATAATGGCGCAGAACATTAAGGGAAAGATTGAAAATACTAAAGGAGAACCTTTGGCTTTCGTGAATGTCGTGCTTCTGACTCGTGGGGATTCGGTCTTTGTCAAGGGGGCTGTGAGTGGCGAGGATGGTAGCTTTGTTATCGATTCTCCTTGCAATGACGGAATCATTAAGGTTTCATCAATTGGTTATACGACGGTTTTCCGAGATTGTCGTGGAGAAGACATGGGTGTCATCCGATTAAGCGAAGAATCCTGGATGCTCGGCGAAATCGTTGTAAGAAGCCAGTTGCCCAAGACGGTGTTGAGCGGCGAAGGAATGACGACGACGGTATCAGGTAGCGTGTTGGAGAAAACTGCCAATATGGAGCAGTTGCTTTCACGCATCCCCAGCGTGTCGGCTAAAGACGGAGATATAGAAGTGTTCGGCAGAGGAACACCAGAAATTTATATCAATGGTCGTAAGATGCAAGACCAAATGGAGTTGCAGCGTTTGCAACCCAGCGACATCAAGAACATTGAGGTTATCAGCAACCCTGGTGCACGTTATGATGCCAGCGTGAAGAGCGTTATCCGCATCACCACCAAGAAACCGCAAGGCGAGGGCTTCAGCTTTGACAATAGCACCAGTTTGTCATCAATGAAGATAAGCGCATGAGTTATTACGAGTCGTTCCGGGGCAACTATCGTAAAGGCGGCTTCGACATCACCGGCTTTTTGTATGGGGCATACACTCATCAACCAGATAACAAGAGAATACAGCAGTATACCTACACCAGCAATACATGGTTACAGAATACTGAGATAACGCAAGAATATATAAATCTCAATCCGTATGCACGCTTGAATGTCAGCTATATGTTTGACGATGAGAACTCCATAGGTGCGAGTTTCAGTTACGACCGCTATGCAAGAAAAGAAGGTAGGGGACTACAGCAAGCCACATCATACTGCAATGATCAACTCGTGGAGACATCTCGTGGAGACTATTTCTCTCCTGGTCATACCTCGAAATATCTTGCCAATGCCTATTATGTAGGCAAGATAGGGGCACTCAAAATAGATTTCAATACCGATTACTATTGGTATGGTGACAAGGATAGAATGACTATAAAAGAGAGCGTCACCGGTGAAGACAACCAGATAAAAAACTCTCAAGCCGACTCTTACCGCAACAACCGCAACTCGCTGGTTGCTTCTAAACTTGTTCTTGGTTTTCCACTGTTCAAGGGCGAACTGTCGGTAGGTGGCGAATACTCTTCTCTTAATCGTCGAATGCTATACACCATCGTGCCAGAAGTTACGAGTAATGAGAACGAGAAAGTGAAAGAGTCGATGACTTCGGCTTTCGTAGACTACACCCGCTCCTTCGGGGCGCTTTCTGTGCAGGCTGGTTTGCGCTACGAGTATAACGACTTTGATTATTACACAAACGAGATACACATCGACCCTCAGAGCAAGACATACAGCAACTGGTTCCCGTCGCTTGCCCTCTCGCTACCCGTAGGCAAGACCCAGATGCAACTGACATACGCAGCCGACATCTATCGACCCAGCTACAACGAACTCAGAAGTGGCGTGCAGTACGACAACCAGTACACATACGAATCGGGAAATCCGTTCCTCACACCATCAATAACGCGCAATCTTACTTACGCTTTCTCATGGAAGTGGGTTAATCTGCAACTGATTTATTCGCATATCTCCGATGAGATTTGCACGATGACGCAGACCTACCAGAACAATCCGATAAAGTCGCTTGCCCGTCCAGAAAATATCAACAGCTATAACTCCTTTCAAGCAGGACTGACGCTGAATCCAACCTACGGCATTTGGCATCCAACATTAGAGGCGATGCTCTACAAACAATGGCTCAAGATGGACACGCACGTGGGCAATAAGCTCAATAATCCAGTGGCTGTCTTCTCTTTTACCAACACGTTCGACTTCAAGTGGTTGACGGCTTCGCTCGTAATGACCGCACAGACCGAAGGAAACATGGGAAACAAAAATATACGTAAGGGATATTTCAACACCGATCTCTCTCTTTACAAGGCATTATTTAAAAATCGCTTGACGTTAACCCTTGACGTATCCGACCTGTTCGCCACCGGCAATCAGTACCGCACGTTCTATTCTGGCGCTGCACGAACATTGTTTTACGATGCTTACTCTGTCAGTAGCGTCACCGTGGGCATCCGCTATCGCTTTAATGCCACAAATAGCAAGTATAAGGGAACTGGCGCAGGACAAAGTCAGAAGAGACGAATGTAATCGGTAGATTTTGGCGTGATTTTTCAGAAAAATTCTGCTAAAATCTTCTGAATAGCTTAAAATGAGCGATTTATGAGTGTCTTTCCTCAATAGAGGTAATGACTTGGCAATAGTTTTAACTTCTACATTCTACATAAGTTTGCCTTGCTTGCCAAACAACTCTTTTCGGATGCAAAGTTAAACCTAAAATCTGAAAAACGACACTTTTTGCTTTGTTTTTATAGATTATTAATTTTGGGTTGGAAGTGTGCTTATTCCAAATGTAGCAACACATTGTCTATGCAGCATAGATAAATTTCATATACGGCATTAAAAGTAAGAGAAATGTTAAATGTCGTCCTCATTCCTACAATACAAAGCAAAACGTTCTCGTTTATGGATTTTTTTCGTACTTTTGAAAGTTATAGAAAGAGAATGTAGATTAGAAAGGTAAAATATGGACAATAAAGTATTCCTTTTAGGATTATTTCTGCTTTCAGTTGCTAACGTGAAAGCTCAAACTCAGACGCAGAATGATTCGCTCACAATGGAGAACATGATGCACAACCTTCCCGAAATAATGGTCAAAGGTTCGCGCCCTATCGTCAAGGCTGAGCGAGGTATGTTATCCTATAACATGCCGTTACTCATGAAGCAACTACCTGCCGACAATGCCTATGAGGCTCTTACACGTATTCCTGGTGTTAGTGATGCTGATGGTGGCATCAAGTTTTCCGGAAACGAGGTGACGCTTATCATCAACGGACAGGCGACCACTTTAACGCAAGAACAGCTTGCAGACAGATTGAAAGCGATGCCTGCTGCACAGTTGGCTAAAGCAGAGGTGATGCTTGCTGCTCCTGCACGTTATCATGTTCGTGGCATGGCTATAAATATCGTCACGAAAGATTATGCAGGGAAAAATCAGTTGTCGGGACAGATAAATGGAGGATTACAGCAAAACAAATATTCCAGAGAGTTTGGAGATTTCTATCTTTCCATGCAGAGGGGCAAATTTGGAATGGATGCACAATATCAATTTATTGACGGCAATTCATATGGTGAATCTTCACGCATAGCCAACCATCCATTGGATAACGGGCGTATTCACTACAACGATGAAACGTGGCAGAAATCATTTGGTATTGCTCATGACTACCGACTTGGTATGAATTATGCATTTAGCAAGAACCATCGACTTGACATTGCCTATACGGGAAAATGGCAAAAGTCTTGCTCCAACAATCACACTACAGGTTCAAGTGTAAGCGGAATGCATTACGACACTCATGTGTATCTGCACAATGTTGATGTAAACTACTCACTTCCTTTTGGACTTAACATTAATGGTTCGTACACTAACTATCGTACCCCTCAACAACAAAAACTTGACGGTACGATGTATGCAGATGAAAATACGACAGAAACGGAACGCAACCTTACAAGTGGCAGTGAACAGACTATCAGCAAATGGATGTTCGCAGCCGACCAAAACCATTCTTTTACACATGGTTGGGGATTGTCGTATGGTGTAAAGGGACAATTCACAAGCAACAAGAGTTATCAGAACACCATCGACAAAGAGGGTAACATTCTGCCTAATGCAACAAGCAGTGTGGACATCAACGAACGTATTTGGAATATATACGCAGGTTTCAGCAAACAGATAAACAAGGCAATTAGTCTTGAAGTATCCGCAGCAGCCGAACAATACCATTCACCGATATGGGACAAATGGCGCATATATCCGTCACTCAATGCCCTGTGGAATATCAACGAGAACCATTTACTCAACTTGTCATTCAGTTCCAATTCTGAATTTCCGAGCTATTGGTCAACAATGAGCAGTGTATTTTACTCATCGACATATACCGAGATACATGGCAATCCTGATTTGAAACCATACTCTTATTACAATGTCAACCTTATGTGGCAGATTAAAAGACGTTATACGCTGATGGCTTTTGCAAGTCTGAAACCTGATTATTCTGTGCAGTTACCGTACCAACCAACAGACCGTATGGCGGTAATATTGAAGGAAACCAACTTCAACTATGAGAATAGCTTTGGATTGCAAGCCTCTGCAATATTCAGTGCTGGCAAATGGCTCAACGGTAATGTGTTTGCTGTAGGAATCTATAAACATGCCAAAAGTGACCATTTCTTCGATTTGCCATTCAACCGCAAGAAGCTGACGGCAGCACTTGGAGGTACTGCATCTATAAAACTTTGCAGCACACAAGACTTACGCCTTATACTCAACCCTTTCTTTCAGTCAAAAGTAATACAAGGTGTTTATGATGTAAGTCCTATCTTTAGAATGAATGCCAAGTTACAATGGACTTCACATGATGGGAAATGGGGATTGCGCATAAATGGCAGCAACATCTTCAACAACAAGGCAGACACTCGTTCCGTACAAGGTAATCAAGATTACCGTATGAAAATTAACAACAATTGGGCTACTGCTACTTTTGCTGTTATTTATAAGTTCGGTGGCTATAAAGAAAAAAAAGTAAAAGCAGTTGATACATCAAGAATGGGACACTAAGCCGCATGATATGAAACAAAAACTAATTGGTAGAATTAGCATGGATAACATCCATGAGCTATGCTTTCTCACCCAAGGCGAAGAGAACAATCACCGAAAGGAAGAACTCTATCGGCTCACTTTCGATGAGGACAACCGAGTAGCATTCAATGCACTGCATGTTCTATCAAATTTCGACTTAGCCAATAATGAGTGGCTTTATTGCAAACATGACGAGCTGATTGACCGAGTGATGAAGGAAGAGCATGTTGGGAAACGCCGTCTAATGCTCAATCTTCTCTTACGCCAACCGTTTGAAGAAGAATTCCTCCGCTCGGATTTCATAGACTTCTGTGTAAGCAAGATTGCCGCTTGCGCTCAACCCTATGCTATACGAGCCTATTGCATGAAGCTTGCTTATGGGCAAATGAAGTATTATCCCGAACTTCTCAGCGAGTTAAAGATGGCATTGGACATGTTGGAACAAGAGACCCTATCCCCAGGATTAGCTTCCGCAAAAAGGCAGATATTGATGAAAATAAAAAGGAAGCATTCTTTGTTTTAATGTAGCATTTCCGCAAAGAATAGTCTTGTTTCTGTATGTTTGCCATTCGATATACTGCTTACAGTTGGTACACTCACTTTCTGCGACCATCGGGAGCAAAATTTCTCCGCCCTCATGGTGGAGCGAGGAGTTTTGGGGTTTCCAAAACATAACCTCGCTCCCTCCTCCAAACATAATAATCGACACTCTTGTCTTTCGATTCTCCAAATCCAAAATTGCCGACCTTAAATCTCACAATTTGCATGAAACATCAAAAGCTGCTGCATTGATAAAGAACAAGGGAACAGACACGACCTGCTTTGTTCTTGAAGTTTGCAAAAGACAAGGTAATAATATTCTGTGCGCAATTTGCCAAGTATAGCAGTTGTATATTGTCGTTTTATTTCGTAAGCTATACCGAGTGTGTTATGTGCGCTGTGTGTCCTCGGTATAGGTTGCATAAATCTAATGCCATGCTAAAACACTGCGGAGGTTCGCCCAAGTGGCTGGAGGCGCAAAGCCTCCAAGGAACGTTGCAGCAATCATTTCGGAGAATAGAGTGGTAGCCAATAATCCACAAGTACATTTTACAGCGGAACAAGTGTTGGGCGTTTTTCAGATGAGCAGTTGAAGAGATACGGTATTACTATGAAAATCAAACACTTAACCTATCAACAAGTTCTCAACAAAAGTTTCGACATAACAAATCACTGGGCAAAAGAGAAACATAGACATGAACATTGAGGATTTCTCTTTTCATCATTCTCTTTCTTTTGTTGAGATATTTGTTGAGAGTATGTAGAGCCGTAAATACTTGATATTCAACACTACTTTCTGTATATTCAACAAATCAACAAAAAAAAGGGATTAGTCCGGCCTTTTAATGGCATAGGACTATCCCCATCAAGTAAGCAATTTCACATCAATGCTTCTGAACCTATTTACGAATAGTACGACAGCAGCAAACCAACGAACAAGAGGGCATTCAGTTAATAGCATTTGTCCCTCCATTGAGTTGTAGGATAATGACATTACTTTTCTCTTTTGCTCTGTATAACCTCTTGAAGACGGTAGCACGAAAACGAGCTGCACCGTAAGAACTTATGCGGAAGCAAAGGGCAACAATCATCGGTAAACCATACAGCGTTTGCCAAATGCCCTTGGAAGTTTCCTGTCTCTGTTGGACCTCTGACACAGGCAACAAAACGTCCTTGTATATCGCCCTTATAACAGAATTGAGTTTCGGGGCGGTGACATGAAGAATATCAACCAATTCGTCCTCACTCATCCACAAGTCTTGCAAGTTGGACGGAATGAAAAGCTCTCCATTTCCGTCCATAGTGATTACAGTCCTTTTCATGCCATTCCTCCCATTGTTGGCAAATGCCCCTTGATTCTACTTTCAAAGGCTGATATGTCATGCTCCAACTTGCTGCTTGTCACCTTGGCGTATATCTGTGTCGTGGTGATGTTCGTGTGACCGAGAATCTTGCTCACGGTCTCAATCGGCATACCATATTCAAGGGACAAGACTGCAAACGTGTGCCTACTTACGTGGTACGAGATTCGCTTCTTGATGCCACACATTGCAGCCACTTTCTTGATGCGCTTGTTGATGGTGTCAAGCCTGCCGATACTGAACAAGTGGCTGTCCTTTCTCAATGGCTTATAGTTCTCAACAATCTGCATCGGAATATCCATCAGTTTGACTTGAAACGGTACGCCTGTCTTCTGACGCTTGGAAACTATCCAAGGAGCCCCGTTTATCATGCAGATGTTGTCCTTCGTCAGGTTCTTTGTGTCAATGAAAGAGATGCCAGTCCAACAGCCAAAAACGAAAAGGTCTCTTGCAAACGCCATGTTGGGGTCTTCCAACTTTATCTCTGTCATGGCGGTAAGCTCGTCCAAGGTCAAGAACTCACGTTCCTTGTGGTCTGGGTCAACATGGTACATGGCAAAAGGGTTTCTCGGTATCTTACCGTTGTAGTGTGCTGCCGTGACGATATGCTTCAACGGTATGGAGTATATCCAAATGGTGGACTGCGTAAGCCCAACAACGTTCTTCAAGTATAGGCAATAGTCACGGATGAACTCCTCGGTAAGCTCATTCATTGCCATGTCGCTGCGCTTGTACTGAAACTTGATGAACTCGGCAACGTACTTTCTTACCACAAGATACTTGCGATAAGTCCTAACAGCTCGGTCTTTACCCACACGTTTGGCAAAGGTTGCGTTCTCCTTGTCAAAGGCTCTGAGCAATGTCTCGTACTCCGTGCCTATGCCTTGATATGCATTTCTCACCATTTCAGCGGTAACGAACGCCTCACGGTCGGAAGTCGTTGGTAATGCTTGGCGAGTTGAGCTTAATGTTGTCAAGCGCAAAGTTCACCTCCTTGGCTTCCTTGCTTCTTCCCTTGGCTCTGTTGCCCTTGGCATCCCATATCGCCTTAGTCACGCTCTGCTTGCAACTGAACTGTGCGATAGTTCCGTTGATTGTCACACGTCCCATGATAGGGACAATTCCGTTTCTCTCCTTGCTTCCATTTACATAGAAGACTGTCTTGAATGTACTTCTCATAATTCCTTGCTTTTTGTTTGGTGCAAAATTAAATCATGAGAGTTGCATGGCAAATTCACAACCTGTGCAGAATTGAGAAGTAGGAACCGAAGCCGTTAAATATGCTTATTAGGCGTTTCTTTGAGGTAATGACTTGAAAGCGTTTCCACTTCTCAAATCCGCCATTTTCGCATTTCCTCACGAATGCCACTTAAAGCCAACGACTACCACAACCACTTGAAACTCAAAATAAAGCTCAAATCTGCTATTTTTTGCTTTTTATATCAGTCTTTTTCTGAAAAAGTTATTCAAAAACTTTGCCGTTTTCAACAAAATGGTGTATATTTGCAGCCGATTTTATGATATGTATTCAATCTTGATTTAACATACAAACAATAAACTGATTATGATAAAGCTACACAAGCTGCTTTTTCTCTTTGCAGCCGTTGCTGCATTTACAGCATGTTCAAACTCTGAAGAGACCAATGGTACTGACGACTCTTTGTTGCTAATGCGCCTCAAACCGAGGTGTATATTGGCGTTGATGTCCTGAATAACTATCAGAAGGTGAACGCTGTAACACGTGCTGCCAATCCTCTGTCTCCAACCGCCAACGTCAATTATTTCAATGTGAAGGTCGACCCACGCCTTGGTTTTAATGTCGCTCCAAACAAGTACGTTGGAGTTATGAACAACGGCAAGGTGTACACCGACTGTCCATACATTACTATAAATAAGGACAAGAACTTCGACTATCTTCTCAGTACAAATGGTTCGGGCTTGCGCACCCTTATTGCAGCAGGCGACACCACCACTGCCACCATTGTAAAGAAACTCACAAGCTGGTGTGGTCGCACCAATCCGGTGTCGCCTACCGTGGTGGAAAAGAACATCCGTGTGATATGGTATCTCGCCAAGAGCATGGAGAACGGCTGGCATGTTGACGGCTTGCTCACCGACAAGGATGACATCAAGGCAGCATGTGATGCGTGCAAGGACGAGGCTTCCAAGAGATAACCTTCGGCGAGAACGAAG
>ENA-OQHY01000502-OQHY01000502.1-human-gut-metagenome-genome-assembly--contig:-NODE-502-length-21989-cov-2.288446_pt1 | contig 21989 bp, 26 predicted proteins | sample MGYA00242570_ERZ504733 | MGnify/ENA primary metagenome ERZ504733 (study PRJEB26092, sample SAMD00036219) | human gut metagenome | host: Homo sapiens | study: EMG produced TPA metagenomics assembly of... | reverse complement strand
TTGATTACATTGCACGGAAAACAAAGAATACACGGGCAGATGTTGTAAATAAGCTTGGAAAGCAGAGGATTGATAAAATTTATGACCTGGCAGATGTCTACCATTGTGATAACATTGACAGAGTCAGCGATGATTTTATCGAAGAAGCAGGAATACAAGAGGGAAAATTTGACAATGTGGGTGATTGTAAATACAGCATTCCATCACATTGGGATATTGGAAAGGTATATAAGCGGCTGATAAAAATGGTTGCTACAGACGAAAATATCGGAATCATAGATGCTTTAATAAAAGTATACAATTCCTTTATCGGTGCAAAGATTGATGACTACAACAGCAGTGTATATTACGAAAATCCGTCATATATATTTGAATCGTATCGGGAAAACAGAATGCTATAAACAAAATGGTTGAAAGATGTTGGCATATCTTGAGACAAAAATAAAAGTCAGTTATCAAGGATTCCTTGATAACTGTAGTTGATAAGTACAATTATAAAATAAAACGCTAAAGAGGGAGATTTCACAATGGTAACAAACTTTGATTATTTAAAAAATGAATCAAAATTCTCTGCATTTGCGAATGTTGCCATCTCTGCGGAGAAGATCATATTAGCAGATCCGGATGCGAGTATTCTTAACAGCCGCCGGGCTATGGAATTTGCTGTAAAATGGTTGTATTCTGTGGAAAACAGTTTGCAGATTCCGTACCAGGATAATCTTCATACTTTGATGAATACAGAGGAATTCAGACAGTTAGTGGGACCGGATCTTTGGAAACGGATGGATTATATCCGCAGATGTGGAAACAGTGTGGCACATAGCAATAAAAAACCTGGCAGAGATGCAGCGATGCTCTGCTTGAAAATCTGTCAATTTTTTTAGATTACGTTGCATATTGTTATGGAGAACAGTATCAGGAACATCCATTTGACAAATCGATTATTGATGGCAGAATTGAGAAGGCAAAGGCATCCCGGGAAACAGCCAGAAAAGCAAAGGAAACACTTCTGAAAGAACAGGAAAAAACTGCCCAGCAGGAACTGGATCTACAAAAACTGATGGCAGAAAATACTTTTCTTAGGGAAGAACTGTCCGCACGCCACGAGAAAAAGCAGCAGACATATGTTCCGAAACCTCTGGATCTGTCTGAATATGAAACCAGAAAACTTTACATAGATTCCATGCTTATTGATGCAGGATGGGCACAGGGAAAAGACTGGTTAAATGAGATGACTGTGACAGGAATGCCGAATAAATCAGGGATTGGACGTATTGATTATGTTCTCTATGATGATATGAATAAACCTCTGGCAATTATAGAAGCAAAACGTACCTGCAAGGATATTGCTGAGGGCAGGCAGCAGGCGAAACTTACGCAGATCTGCTGGAAAAGAAATATGAACGACGTCCGGTAATTTTCCTTACCAATGGTTTTGAAACCCGGATCATAGACGGACAATATCCGGAAAGAAAATGTTCAGTTATTTATTCCAAACGGGATCTGGAGAAATGGTTTAACCTTTTGAGTATGCGTACAAGCCTGCAAAATATTTCTGTAGATAAAAAGATTGCAGACCGCTATTATCAGGAAGCCGCGATAAAAGCAGTATGCCAGAGCTTTGATGAAAAGAATCGGAGAAAAGCCCTGCTTGTTATGGCCACAGGTTCCGGAAAAACCAGAACAGTAATGGCTTTGTGCAAGGTACTGGTTGATGCGGGCTGGGTGAAGAATATACTTTTTCTGGCGGACAGAAATTCACTGGTAACACAGGCGAAAAGAAGTTTTGTAAACTGGATGCAGAATTTTTCCTGTACAAATCTGGTTGAAGAAAAGAATAATTATATGTCGCGATGTGTTTTCTCCACATATCAGACCATGATAAACTGTATTGATACGATAAATGACAAAGAAGGAAAAGTTTTTACCTGTGGTCATTTTGATCTGATCATTTGTGATGAAGCGCACAGATCTATTTATAATAAGTATAAAGATATTTTTACATATTTTGATGCACTGCTTGTAGGACTTACTGCAACACCGAAAGATGAGATTGACAAAAATACATATGAAGTATTTGAACTGGCAAACGGAGATCCTACTTATGGATATGATCTGGCGCAGGCGGTTAAGGATGGATATCTGGTTGATTATCTGTCAGTAGAATCCAGGGTAAAATTTATTGATCAGGGAATTGTATATGATGAACTTTCAGAAGCAGATAAAGAAATTTATGAAAATACTTTTGAAGACGAAAATGGAAAGCTTCCGGAAGTGATAAATTCGGCTGCATTGAATACCTGGATTTTTAACGAAGATACAATTAAAAAAGTTCTTCATGTCCTGATGAGAGATGGGATTAAAATTGAATACGGACAGAAGATTGGAAAAACAATTATTTTTGCGAAAAATCATGATCATGCGGAAAAGATTCTTGAGATTTTTAATAAGGAATATCCGCATTTAAAGAATTATGCTATGGTGATCGATAACAGAATGAAATATGCACAGAGTGCAATTGATGAGTTTTCAGATCCGAAAAAACTACCGCAGATCGCAATTTCTGTAGATATGTTAGATACCGGAATTGATGTACCTGAAGTTCTTAATCTTGTATTCTTTAAGAAAGTTATGAGTAAAGCAAAATTCTGGCAGATGATCGGACGAGGAACAAGACTATGCCCGGGATTGTTGGATGGGGAAGATAAGAAAAAGTTTTACATTTTTGATTTCTGTGGGAATTTTGAGTTTTTCCGAATGAATAAAGGAAAGGCAAGCGCAAATCTGATGGCGTTGCAAAGTGCAGTTTTTAATCTTCAGTTTGAGATTTCGTACAAGCTTCAGGATATTAAATATCAGACAGATAAATTAACTGCGTACAGGACTGCACTTGTAAAGCACATGACTGAAAAAGTAAAAGAGCTCCCAAGAGATAGTTTTACAGTTCGCCAACATTTGAAATATGTAGAATTATATTCAGAAGAGTCGAACTATCAGATGCTTACTTATGAAGATACTTTACTTGTACGGGAAGAGGTTGCACCTTGATTTTGCCTGAAAGTGATGAAGTAACAGCAGTACGTTTTGATGCACTTATGTATGGAATAGAACTTGCATCTCTGGTTGGAAAGAAATATACAAGTGCGCGAAAAGATCTTTTAAAAAAGGTTTCCGGAATTGCCGGAGTGGCAAATATACCGGAGATTCAGGCACAGACAGAGCTGATCGATCAGATTTTGCACACAGATTATGTGGAAAATGCAGGAATCGATGAATTTGAAAATATCAGGGAAAATCTGAGAGATCTTATGAAGTATATTCCGGATAAGAGCAGGAATAAATATATGACCAATTTTACAGACGAAATTCTTTCAACGGAATGGAAAGAAGCAGAATTGGAAAACGATGATCTGGAAAATTATAAAGTACGAGTAGAATATTATGTCCGACAGCATCAGGATAACCATGTAATAGCTAAGCTGAAAAAGAATCAGTCACTTACAGAAAAAGATGTAGCTGAACTGGAAAAAATTCTCTGGAGCGAGCTTGGTACAAAAGAGGATTATGAAGCAGAATTTGGCAGAAAGCCATTGGGAGAATTTGTCAGAGAATGGTAGGTCTTGATATGAATGCAGCAAAGGAAGCTTTTTCAAAGTATCTTGAGGATGTAAATCTGGACAGCAGGCAGATTTATTTTGTAAATCAGATCATTGAGTATATTGTTCATAATGGAATGATGAAAGATCTTTCTGTTTTGCTGGAATCTCCGTTTACGGATCGTGGGAGCATTTCGGAAATCTTTACAGATATGGGTGTTTGGCTTGGAATAAAAAAAGTCATTGATACGATCAACGCAAATGCTGCTGCATAAACATCCACCTCTGTAAAACATAAAATTTCAACCGGATTTACAATAAATTTAACCATAAATCCGGTTGACAAAACCCGGCCGGGAACGTTATAATGGCCGGGTTGATAAAAAAAATTAAGAAAAAAAGGCAGGTGAACAGAATGGACAGTTGTGATTCTCATGGGCGAAGTTGTAGCTCTCAGAGTGAAAGATGGAAAGAACAGAGCGAGATGAGGCTGTTTCATTCTGTTTTAAGTGTACGGAATATCTGTGGGAATATTATATCTATATATCAGAAGGATATATTTGACAGGATGTATCGGTGTCATCAGAATCTGTACGGTATTATTACATTATAATTTCAGCAGGATTATAATAGATATATTTTTCATTCTTCTCATTCTGAGAATCTTACAGTAAGGCGATCATGTATAAATTCATTTCGCTTTATACTCAAATCCCAAGGAAACACAATCGAAAATCAAACAGCACATAGACATGCTTTAACATGTCTGTTTTTGGTGTGCGTGTTTTGTGCGAAACTATGTGAGGAGGATGAGAAAATGACAAAAAGAAATCAGGATTTTTCAAAAGATATTCTGAGTCTGATCCGAAGCAGTGTTTCTCCGGCAGTTTTAAGTGAAAGGCTGCAGGATTTCCACGAAAACGATCTGGCGGAAGTATTAAGAGAATTAAGCACTGCGGAGCGCAGCAGACTATACCGTATCCTGGAAAGCGGTATGCTGGCAGATGTTTTTGAATATCTGGAGGAAGAAGAAACTGTACAATATCTGGAAGAGATGGATGTAAAAAAAGCGGCAGCCATTCTTTCCAAAATGGAAACCGATGCCTGGCAGATGTTTTAAAGCAGATCGATAAAGAAAAACGCAAGCTTCTGATCCAGCTTCTGGATGAACAGGTGCGGAAAGATATCGAAATGATCCGCTCCTTTGATGAGGATGAGATCGGAAGCAGAATGACAACGAACTGCATTGTGATCCGTGAAAACCTGACCGTAAAGCAGGCCATGAGTGAGCTGGTTTCCCAGGCGGCAGATAATGATAATATTTCTACGATCTTTGCAGTGACGGACAGAGGGGAGTTTTATGGAGCCCTGGATCTGAAGGATCTGATCACAGCAAGACAGGACCACCCTATGGAAGAGCTGATCGTAACTTCCTATCCATATGTGTATGTACTGAGCAGATCGACGACTGTATGGAACGACTGAAGGATTATTCTGAAGATTCCATTCCTGTACTGGACGATGATAACCGTTTTCTGGGGGTGATCACATCCGCAGGGATCATCGATCTGGTAGATGATGAGATGGGAGAGGATTATGCGAAGCTGGCTGGTCTGACTGCAGAGGAAGATCTGAAAGAACCTCTTTTTGAGAGTATGAAAAAAAGAATGCCCTGGCTGATCGTTCTTCTGGGCCTTGGTATGGTGGTATCTTCTGTTGTGGGAATGTTCGAAAAAGTAGTTACCTGTCTGCCGATTATCATGTGCTTTCAGTCTCTGATTCTGGATATGGCAGGAAATGTTGGAACTCAGTCCCTGGCTGTAACCATCCGTGTACTGATGGATGAGACGCTGACGGGCAGACAGAAAGCAGAGCTTGTGCTGAAGGAAATGCGGATCGGTCTTTGCAACGGTGGTCTGCTCGGTATTCTGTCTTTTGTACTGATCGGATTGTATATTTTCTTATTTAAAGGAAAAACACTCGTATTTGCCTATGCGGTATCCGGCTGTATCGGATTATCCCTGCTGGTGGCCATGCTGGTATCCAGTGCAGTGGGAACCTGCATACCGCTGTTTTTCAAAAAGGTTGGTGTGGACCCTGCGGTAGCTCCGGTCCGTTGATCACAACAGTAAACGACCTTGTAGCAGTTGTAGCATACTATGGAATGAGTGGATTTTCCTGATCGAGATGTTCCATCTTGCAGGATGAAGCAGAATTGTGAAGTGTCTGCAGGAAATATAAAAAGAAAATTCCGGGTCGAAAGATTCGGAATTTTTCTTTACATAAAGTGAAAAAACAACTATAATAGAACACATGCTTTGACTGTTTAAACTGTTGCAGAAATGCCTGTTTAACGGGTAAAATAATAAGACAGAATAAAACGTCAAAAAACAAATTAACAATCACAATGGGGTGATTGGGGAAAGGAAAAATAAAACATGATAGTAACACTGATCGAAAAGATGTATTCTTTTCTGTGGGGAGACCTGGTTAAGATCCCTCTTCCTGGAGGAAGCAGTCTGGGGATATCTCTGATTATCATACTGCTGGTTCCGGCCGGAATTTATTTTACCATCCGGACAAGATTTCTGCCTGTCCGGATGTTCCCGGATATGGTACATGCACTTGTGGAGAAAAAAAGTGACAAGAACAATCTTTCCGCATTTCAGACACTGATCGTATCAACGGCAACCCGTGTGGGAATGGGCAACCTGGTGGGTGTAGTGGCAGCTATTTCAGCGGGCGGCGCAGGAGCCATATTCTGGATGTGGGTTCTGGCATTGATCGGATCATCCACAGCATTTATTGAGGCAACCCTTGCACAGATCTATAAGGAAAAAGATCCTCTTTACGGTGGCTACAGAGGCGGTCCTGCCTACTATATCCACCATTACTGGGAAGAAAAACAGGGCAGAAAACGAAAAAAAGTTCTGCTTTCCGTATTGTTTGCAATTTCAGGCCTGATCTGCTGGTGCGGAATCAGCCAGGTGATCAGTAATTCCGTCACTGCATCCTTTGAGAATGCCTTTAATATTCCACCATTATATACAACTATCGTATTGTAGCAGTGCAGCAGTGATCGTTCTTCGGAAGAATGCAACAGTTAAGTGCTGGATTTTCTTGTCCCGGTAATGGCTGTCTGTTATTTTGCGATCACTTTGTTTATCATTGCAATGAACCTTGGAAGTATGCCGGGAGTATTTAAAAGAATTTTTGAGGAAGCATTCGGAATCCGCCAGGTAGCAGCCGGAGGCTTTGGAGCAGTACTGATGAACGGAGTAAAAAGAGGTCTGTTTTCCAATGAGGCAGGAAGTGGATCTGCGCCATGCGCAGCAGCGGCAGCAGAGTGTGATCAGCCGGTGAAAGCGGGATTTGTCCAGGCACTTGGAGTTTTTGTGGATACCATCGTAATCTGCAGCTGCACAGCCATGATCATGCTTCTGGCACCGGAAGATCTGGTAAGCGGACTTTACGGAATGGAACTTCTCCAGACAGCCATGCGCTATCATCTTGGCGAATTTGGTGTGATTTTTATTGCAGCTACGCTCTTTATGTTCAGTTTTTCCACCTTTCTGGGAATCCTGTTCTATGCCAGAAGCAATGTGGCTATCTGTTTGGTGACAACTGGGCATCTCAGACCGGATATAAGATCATTGCCCTTGTGATGTTATTTATCGGGGGAATCGCAGCCTATACGTTTGTATGGGATCTTGGAGATGTGGGAATCGGCCTTATGACCATCTTTTAATATCTTCATGTTATACCCTCTTGGGGGAAAAGCCATCAGGGAACTGAAGAACTACGAAGAAGAGAAAAAAATTAAAAAAGTCTGAGATTTTCTGGGTGGACTGTGACAGTAAAAAAGGTCGCAGTTCACCTGAAAACTGTTTGCAGAACAGGAAAACATATGGTAATATATCGAGGTAAAGTAATATAAGAATAAAGTGTCCCTGGGTGTACGGAAATATACAAATGCAGGAGGCACGTTTTTACGAGGAGGATAAAAAATGTATATTACATGTCTGGATGTAGAAGGTGTACTGGTACCGGAGATCTGGATTGCTTTTGCTGAGGCAAGCGGAATTCCGGAGCTGAAGAAAACGACCCGTGATGAGCCGGATTATGATAAACTGATGAACTGGCGGCTTAGTGTTCTCAAAGAGCACGGACTTGGACTGAAAGAGATCCAGGAGACTATTGCAAAGATCGATCCTCTTCCGGGAGCAAAGAAATTTCTGGATGAGCTGAGAACTTTTTCTCAGGTGATCCTCATCAGTGATACATTTACGCAGTTTGCAACTCCTTTGATGGAGAAGTTGGGCTGGCCGACACTTTTCTGCAACACCCTTGAAGTAGCAGAGGACGGTGAGATCACAGGATTCAGGATGAGATGTGAGCAGTCCAAACTTACCACTGTGAAAGCACTGCAGTCCATGGGATTTGAGACTATTGCAAGCGGAGATTCCTATAATGATCTTGGAATGATCAAAGCAAGCAAGGCAGGATTCCTTTTCCGAAGTACAGAACAGATCAAGGCAGATAATCCGGATATCCCGGCATACGAAGAGTATGATGAATTACTTGCTGCGATTAAAGAAGCCATGAAATAACAATTTCAGAATATTAAAGCAGTACCAAAACGGGCAGATGATCAACAAACAATATAAATATGTTGGTTTTCTGTCTGTTTTTTTTGCTTTTTATTATAGTGAAGAGTATAATTAGACAAAATGAGTTTGCTTTGGGAAAGCTGAACAGATTATCTGATGTAGGGAAAACCTTCCTACCGTGTTAACGATACACGTAATAATGGAGGCACGGACACAACTGGTCAGGGACAGCAGGTGGAGCGGAGTAAAAGGTGAATTAACAGACTCGAAAGCTCTCTGGAGGGAAGTGGAAAATGCTTTCCGGGAAAACTGAAGCTCCGATATTTATATGAGATCTGACAGAAAGGATGGAAAAAATGATAAATGAAAGAATCATCATTGAGGAGAAAACAAAAGATTACGATGAAGCATGGATCGAGACTTACTTTTGGCAGGAATCTGTGGAATTGTATCCGGGGCAGAAACGTCCGGCTATAGTAATCTGTCCGGGAGGGGCTTATGCAATGACTTCTGACAGGGAAGCGGAGGCCGTTGCCCTTCGTTTTATGAGCATGGGCTATCATGCAGTGGTGCTCCGTTATAGTGTGGCACCTGCCAGATATCCAGCTGCTCTTCGTCAGCTTGCAAAAACAGTGGCCCTTCTTAGGGAAAACAGTGAAAAATGGCATATTGAGGCAGATAAGATCATTGTGTCAGGATTTTCAGCAGGCGGACACCTGGCAGCATCTCTTGGGGTGTTCTGGAATACTCCTGAGTTAAAAGAAATCACAGGTTTTGATAATGAAATGATCCGTCCTGATGGAATGATTCTCAATTATCCTGTAATTACTTCCGGAGAGTTCGGCCATCAGGAAAGCTTTCATAATCTTCTTGGAGAAAAATATGAAGAGCTGAAAGATAAAATGTCTTTAGAATATCAGGTTACAGAGGATACACCGAAGACTTTTATCTGGCATACGTTTGAAGATGAGACAGTGCTTCTTGACAATACTTTACGGTTTGTACAGGCACTTTATAAGAGAGGGATTCCTGTGGAGTATCATGTTTTTCCGCAGGGACCTCATGGTCTCGGACTTGCAAGTGAGCTGACAGCCAATGAAAACGGACGCGGTATTGTGAGAGCCTGTGAGCCGTGGAGCGAGCTGGCGGGAAAATGGCTGAACCGCGAATTTCCGTGGTGGGGTGGAGCGACTGTATAATTTCCGGGAATCATTATTGTTCCTGTTCAATTGAAATTCGGGGCAGATAATGGCAGAATGCTGTGGTTGCAGCTGTGTTTTTTGTTTTGGTTGGTATCGCATCCCTTGCATATCATGCTTTATCAGCATCCGGATTATGAGAAGAAAGGAATTCTGACATTATGGAAAAAAATCAGATTTTAATTACATCTGGAACAGATTATAAACGAATGACAAAGGAACTTCTGGAGAGAACGGATCTTAAGTCCCATATAAAGGACAGAGATAAAAAAATTGGAATCAAGCCGAATCTGGTTTCGCCGTCTGAGGCTTCCTGGGGTGCAACGACACATCCGGAGGTGGTTGCAGGTATTATTGAATATCTGAAAGAGCATGGTTTCCGGAATCTTGTGATGATGGAGGGTTCCTGGGTCGGTGATAAGACAAGGGAAGCTTTTGAAGTGTGTGGATATGACCGGCTTGAAGAGGAGTATCAGGTTCCGTTCTGGGATATGCAGAAGGATAAGGGTATTCCTGTGGACTGCGGCGGTATGGAACTGAATATCTGCGAACGGGTGAAGGAGATAGATTTTCTGATCAATGTACCGGTGCTGAAAGGGCATTGCCAGACTAAGATTACCTGTGCTTTAAAGAATATGAAGGGATTGATCCCCAATAAAGAGAAGAGGCGTTTTCATTCTCTTGGTCTTCATAAGCCAATCGCTCATCTGAATATGGGGATCCGGCAGGATTTTATTGTTGTGGATAATATCTGCGGGGATCTGGATTTTGAGGATGGCGGCAATCCTGTTGTGATGAACCGTGTTCTTGCTGCCTGCGATCCTGTTCTTGTGGATGCCTATGTGTGCAGATGATGCATTATCAGGTGGAGGATGTCCCTTATGTAAAGCTGGCTGGTGAACTGGGGGTTGGCTGTTCGGATATCAGCAAAGCAAAGATCCTTTTCTGCCAGGAAGAAGCAGAAAAGATTCTGCCCAAATCCCGCAAGGTTGTAGAACTGGCCGATGCCGTAGAAGAAGTAGAATCCTGCAGTGCCTGCTACGGCTACCTGATTCCTGCACTGGAAATGCTGAAAGAAGAAGGACTTTTTTGAAAAACTACATGAGAAAATATGTATAGGCCAGGGATATCGTGGACAAAACGGTGAACTGGGGGTAGGACATTGTACGTGTAAATTCAGACATCATGTGGAGGGATGTCCGCCGTTGGAAAAGGATATATATGAGTTTTTGAAAGAGTATATTCTGGGTAAGGAGGAATAGAATCCATCGCCCTGTCAGCAAAATTAACACAGTCAAAACGCAGAACAGCGGCGTGGCCAGAAGGGAGGGGTGTGGGGAGGGAAAACGGCCCTCGCAACTATGAGTGCCTTCCCTCCCCACGGTTTCCCTAGCTTTTCAAAGCCAGTTTTTTTTAAAAATCAAAGACAATCTTTCACAATTTCTACAATCTGCTCCATAGAAAACCGGCTGCTGTCCAGACACAGATCATACTGTGTCATATCCAGCCACTTGGAATCAGTAAAATATTCATAATAGGCTCGTCTTTCTTTATCCATCTTTTTACAAGTTTCCGTGCACTGGCTTCTTCGCGTCCGGTGCGGCGTAATCACATTCTGAACTCTATCCTCAAAAGGAGCATGAATAAAAATCTTTAGTGACTTATCCTTCAGAATATTCGTAGCACACCGTCCCACAATAACACAATCTTCCTTCTGAGGAAGCGAAAGTATGATTTTTCTCTGCAGATCATAAAGTACATCATTCATAGGAACAAAAGAAAAATTGTCTGTAAACTGGAGTTCACTGTCAACCGGGAAAACCCACTGGCTGGCTTTCTTCTCATCTACTTTTGCGAGAGTGTCAAAAGGAATATTATTTTTTTTCGCAGCCAGGTCGATCAGTTCCTTATCATAAAAACCAATCTCCATTTTCTCTGCCAGAGTCTTGCCAATCAGGCGTCCGTTACTTCCAAACATACGGTTAATAGTAATAATACGTTTAGCCATAGTAAAACCCCCTTTTATTTTAAATCAGAAGTGAAAAAATGTATTCTGTTTTCTTATACTTCTTTTATAACATATTTAAGATAAAAATACCAGAAAATAATGAAAATAATTTCAAATAATAGTAAAAATATACAAACATATTGTGAAACTTACAGAATAAATATCTGGATTAAGGTCTAGTGGGTGAGAAATTTTTTTAACGGGTTTTCACAAACCGCACAAAAAAGCCTACACATTTTTCAAATTAAAGTAAATGTATAACATATTTGGAGGACAGAGGAATGAAGCGACGACGCAAAAAGCTCATGATAATTATTCCTGTAACTTGTGTCTGCGTGGCAGGGGCGGGCACGTTCGGGTATTTTAGAGCTGTACGGCGGCCGTTTTCTGAAGCAGACAGATATAGATAATAATTCTTATGTAGTAGTCATTACCAGGGATACAGCAACAGAGCTCCTTGGCAGGCAGATGCAGTAGGTGAGAGCATTAAGCTTAATGGAAAAAGCTTTCTTGTGATCGGTGTGCTGGACGACAGTAGTTCTCTGACACAGGGGACAGCTTCCATATCCGGTTCTGATGATTCTGATTCCGACAGTTCAGAGAGGTCTTCCGTGCAGCTGGAAGGGTATATTCCTTTTTCCACAATGACAAGAATTGCGGATAATGTGCTGGATGTGACTATGTTTTATGCATCCGGAACAGATAAAGAAAGTCTGGATCCTGCAAAAAATGCTCTTACGGAATTATTGCTGGAACGTTTTGAACAGGATGAGGATGCTTTTTCAGTTGCGGACCAGTCGGAGATCATGGAAGCCATGTCGAATGTGAACAATACCATGTCTCTGATGATCGGCGGAATTGCAACGATTTCTCTTCTGGTCGGCGGTATTGGCATTATGAATATCATGCTGGTATCTGTCACAGAACGAACAAGAGAGATCGGAATCCGTAAGGCTATTGGCGCAGGCCGTGGAACGATCATGCTTCAGTTTCTGATCGAGGCTTTGCTGGTAAGTCTGATGGGATGTCTGGCAGGAATCGGTATTTCCTGGTTGATTCTGAAAATAACAGCGGTTGTGATGAATAATACCATGAGTTTTACCATGGATATGAAAGTGGTATGGTTTTCAGTTGCATTCTCAGTTCTTATTGGTGTACTGTTTGGATTGTATCCGGCTAACAAAGCGGCGTCCAAGAAACCGATTGATGCACTGAGATATTCCGGATAAATGGAGTATTTCAGGAGTAAATGCCGTAAAGGAACAGGTGACATCGGCTTCCATGGAATTTTGTCTGGAAATCCCCAGAATGATAATGTATAATTTATAATAAATGAAACAAGCAGAGAAAGGGTGATAGAAAACTTGAACATCGTGGAGAAATGTGTTTCGTGCCTGGACATCAGAGAGTCCTATGATCTGGCCAAGCGCATGGAACAGGAGAAGACTAACCCCGCCTTAGGATATCGTACAGCAGGTTCCCTGGCAGAGAGAAACACCGGAGATATGCTTTGTGAAGAAATGAAGAAAGCCGGTCTTGCCAGGTAGAGAAAGACCGCATCACAGTAGATGCCTGGGAATTTAAAAAGGCAGTTATGCACTATCAGGATAAGGACGGACAGCTCAGGAAGATCCAGCTTGGCGCGTACCAGACGGATTTTAAGACAGATGGTTTTGAGAAATTTGAGCTGGTTTATCTTGGGAAGGGAACAGCAGCAGAATATCAGGATATTGATGTGAAAGGAAAACTGGTTCTTGTTGAGATCAACCAGAGAGAAGAATGGTGGATCAATTATCCCGTATATCAGGCATATCTGAAAGGAGCAGCAGCACTGATCGCCGTTCAGAGCAGGGGATATGCCCAGGTAGATGACACGGCATTGAATGCCCAGGATATTGCCGGCCCGTCCTTTGCACCTGCTTTTTCCATGTCAAGAGCAGATTTTCTTGAGATCAGGGAGCTGATGCAGGAGAAAATGGAAGGTGAAAGAAAACTTCCGGAGATTACGGTGGAATTCGATGCGGATACTCAGGTGATAAAAGATCAGCATACCTATAATATTATAGGAAGAATCCCAGGTACCTGCTCCGATTCCATGATCCTGTTAAGTGCACATTATGATTCTTATTTTGAGGGATTCCAGGATGACAATGCAGCAGTCGCCATGATAATCGGGATTGCCCGGGCACTGATCCGCGGCGGATATAAGCCTTACCATACCATTGTTGTATGTGCTCTTGCAGCAGAAGAATGGGGATCTCCGATACAAAGTATGACTGGTCAACAGGGGCTTACAGGCAGGTGTTTGAAGCAAGACCGGACTGGCCGGGACATGTGATAGCTGATTTAACTTCGAGCTTCCGGCCCATGCACACAGCACCAGAGATGCTGTGCGATGTACATACGAATATGCGGATTTATGCGGAAATTTGTAGATGCAATTCAGATGCCGGAGGGAATCTATTCCGGATGGAATAACAACACTTTATCCTATCGAGACGTGGTCGGATGATTTACCATGTCGATTTCGGGAATCCCGTCTTTTGTCAATGATTTCAGCGGCGGCCCTTTTATGGAGAATTACTATCATTCTCAGTATGATAATCAGGATGTTATATGAAGAAGAGGTTTACAAATTTCACCATGAGTTTTTATCTGCGTCTGATCATGGCAGTGGACAGCCTTGCACTGCCGCCACTTGATTTTGGCCGTGCGCTTGCAGGAAGTATTGAGAGTCTTGATATGGATCTCTGCATGCAAACAGGAGCAACGGAGCCCTGCTTCTGGAAAAAACAGAGAAAGCCAGGAAAGCAGCGGCTGTACTTGCCGAACAGGTCCGCCGATTCAACAGCCTTCCGACGGAAAGTTACGACTGGAAAAAAGCAGATATTGTTACAGAGAAGCTTCTTGCAGTGTTCAAAAAATCCCAAGACTATCTGGTGCGCCTGGACTGGGATGATAATGTGATATTTCCGCAGCAGGCAGCACAGAACAATCTCCATGCTCTGAATGAAGCAATGGGATTTCTGGAAAAAGGTGAGATCGCGCCTGCACTGGAATCTTTTTACAGTATTGATAATAACTGCTATGCGTTCCAGTTTGAGAGAGATGTTTTTTACCATTTTACAGAATATATCATGAAACAGTCCCCGGACCGTCTGATGTGGGGAAAGGGACGAATCATTCATCATGAAAATCTTTATGATCTGGTGAAAAGCCTGAAAGAGAAGAAATCCGGGGACAGCCTGGAGAGAGAACGCCGGAGCCTTAAAGAGGCCTGGGAACGGCAGAAGAATTATTATATAGAGGACATCGAATATCTGATCCGTGCCGTTGAGAAGCTTACGGATATGATCCGCGAAGTGTCACGGATGTTCGAAGAAGATTCAAGCGAAATGCTGCATACCTGGAGGAAAAAATGGAAAGCCAGAAATTATACCGAGTGAAAGAAGGAGACCTGGATAAACTGATCCGGATTTTGACTGTATGTTTTGCGGAAGATCCGCTGTACCATGCGCTGATCCCGGACAAAGATACAAGGGAACGGCTGATGCCGGAACTGTTTACCTGTGATCTTACAGAATTTTTTGAGACCTGTGAGATTTATGCGGACAGCAGTGAATTGAACAGTATCCTGGTAGTATCTGACGGAACGGAGCACGAAGCTGCATTACATAATCTGATGGTGGATTTCTTTGCACTTCTGAAAACAGATGGTTATCTGATCAAGGAAGATCCAAGCCTTGCAACCTTAAGGAAATTTATTCAGGGAAAAGATTATCTCAATTCCAGCTGGACTTCCCAGCTTCATACAGCAGAGAGACTTCATGTGATCTACTTGGCCGTAACTCCCAAGATGCAGCATCATGGGCTGGCAGAGAAGCTGATGGACGAAGTGATCGATTATGCAGACAGGCATAAACTGATGATCTCCCTGGAGACACATAATCCGGCTAATGTAGCCATGTACGAAAAGTTTGGATTTAAATTATATGGTATCGTGCAGAAGAAAGGCTTTGACCTGAAGCAGTACTGCATGATCAAACAGGCATAAGGAGGAAGAGCATGAAAAATGGTGGCATGACAAAGTGGTATATCAGATATAACCCTAAGAGTTTTTATGATTCCAATGGTGACGGGATCGGAGATATTCCGGGAATAATCAGTAAACTGGATTATCTGAAAGAGCTGGGTGCAGATATTCTGTGGCTGTCTCCTGTTTATAAATCCCCTCTTGCTGACCAGGGGTATGATATTGCAGATTATTATGCCATTGATCCGCGGTTTGGAACCATGAAAGATATGGATCGTCTGATTGCAGAGGCAAAAAAACGTGATATGTATATCCTGATGGATCTTGTTGTGAACCATTGTTCCGATGAACACGAATGGTTTCAGAAAGCTGTTCAGGAATCCGGAAGGAAATACGGAAATTCTTTTATATAAGAAGACAAAAAAGACGACAGGACTCCATGCAACTGGAGAAGCTATTTCGGAGGTTCTGTGTGGGAAGAACTTCCCGGACATTCCGATAAACAGTATCTTCATCTTTTTCATAAAAAGCAGCCGGATCTCAACTGGGAGAATCCGGAGGTACGGGAAGAAGTATTTAAGAATATCCGATGGTGGATGGAGAAAGGCCTTGGCGGCTTCCGCATTGATGCCATCATCAATATCAAGAAGAAGCTTCCGTTTCAGGATTATCCGGCAGATCGAAGTGATGGAATGTGCAGCGTGGAGAGAATGCTGGAAGATGCAGATGGCATCGGAAAATTTCTGGGTGAGATGGCAGAGAAATGTTTTCATCCGTATGATGCGTTTACAGTAGGCGAGGTCTTCAATGAGAAAGAGGATGAGATCTGTGATTTTATCGGAGAAAACGGATATTTTTCCTCCATGTTTGATTTTGAGGAGACCTGTTATGGAAAAAGCGAGGATGGCTGGTATGCTTCCAAATATGTGCTGACGCCGGAGGATTACAAGAAATGTATTTTCCATACTCAGCAGAAGATCGGAGAGACAGGGCTGATTTCCAATATTATTGAGAACCACGATGAGCCAAGAGGCGTCTGTCACTACATTCTCCCCGGAAGACAGATGTCTGGATTCCAAGAAACTTCTGGGCTGGTGTGTACTTTTTTCTGAGAGGAATTCCTTTTATCTATCAGGGTCAGGAGATCGGGATGGAGAACATGGATTTCACTTCCATGGAGCAGATTGACGATATCAGTACCATTGACGAATATAAGGTTGCCCTGAATGCGGGCTGCACAGAGAAAGAAGCACTTCAGGCAGCATCTGCTTTTCCAGAGATAATGCAAGAACTCCGGTGCAGTGGAATACGGAAAAAAAATGCCGGTTTTACAACAGGGATACCTTGGCTTGAAGTAAATCCTGATTACAAAGAAATTAATGTAGAGTCCCAGTTAACGGACAGCGACTCCCTGCTTTCGTTTTACAAAAAAATGACAGCACTTCGAAAAACACAGGAGTACAAAGATACATTCGTATACGGAAGTTTTAAACCGTATAAAGAAGATCAGGAAAATCTGATCGCCTACACAAGAACAGAGGAGAAAAACATTCTGGTAATGGGAAACCTTCAGAGCCAGTCCCGGAATGTGGAACTTCCGGGAGAAGTGAAGAATGTACTTCTGAACAATCAGGAAGAGGTGCAGATCAAAAATGGAACTATCAGTTGAATCCGTATCAGTTGTGATCCTGGAATATTAACAGTAGATATTTCTGTCAGGGTCTGTTAAAATTAATGTTTAGCTGTGATCGTAATTGACAGCTGTGTATATCGATATGTATTGAAAGATAATAATTTCAGAAGGGAAAAAATATGCTCAAGATAAAAAATTATGTAAAGGCAGAAAGTCTTGCCCAGGCATATGAGCTGAACCAGAAAAAAAATGCCATTGTGCTGGGTGGTATGGTCTGGCTGAAAATGGGTAACCGGAATATTGTTACGGCGATCGATCTTTCCGGTCTGGGGTTGGATAGTATTACAGAAACAGACGAAGAGTTTGTGATCGGCTGCATGACACCGCTTCATGCCATTGAGACTCACAAAGCTCTTAATGAATATACAGGAGGAGCGTGAGAGAGAGCGTACGCCATATTGTCGGCGTGCAGTTCCGTAACTGTGCTACAGTAGGCGGAAGTATTTTTGGCAGATTCGGGTTTTCCGATGTGTTGACGATGTTTCTGGCTATGGATACCTGGGTGGAGCTTTACGACAGAGGGCGGATCCCGCTTACAGAGTTTGTACTTATGGAGAAGGATAACGATATCCTGGTCAATGTTATTGTGAAGAAAACTCCTCTGAACACAGTGTACTTAAGCCAGAGAAACAATTCCACAGATTTTCCGGTGCTGACATGCGCAGTTTCTCTTATTGACGGAGAGGCAAGAACTGTGATCGGTGCCAGACCTGCCAAGGCCATGGTAGTGAAGATAAAGAAGGAATACTTAAAGGTTTTTCAGAAAAAGGTCCGCGGGAGAAAAAAGAGGCAGCGGTATCTTTTGCAGCATATGCAGCAGGACAAGTTGTTACAGATAAGAATATGCGTGCCTCAAAAGAATACAGAACTCTCCTTGTAAAAATTCTTACGAGAAGAGCCTGGGAGGAGATTGGAGGTAGAGAGTCATGAACATTACTTTCTGGCTGAACGGAAAAAAGAAACAGGCGGAAGTGGAACCGTCAGAGCTGCTTCTGGATTTCCTCCGCAAGAACAGCTGCTACAGTGTGAAACGTGGCTGTGAAACTGCAAACTGCGGTCTCTGTACAGTTCTTATGGACGGCCGCCCGGTACTTTCCTGTTCCATGCTGGCTGCCCGTGCAGACGGCAAAAAGATCGTAACACTGGAAGGTATGCAGGATGAGGCGAAAGAATTCGGAGCTTTCATGGCTAATGAGGGTTCTGAACAGTGCGGATTCTGCAATCCGGGTTTTATCATGAATGTGTTTGCCATGCTTCAGGAGCTTGAAGATCCCACAGAAGATGAGATCCGGGAATACCTTTCCGGAAACCTGTGCCGCTGTTCCGGTTTTGTGGGACAGACAAGAAGTATCCTGAAATTTCTCGACTATAAAAAAGGACAGGAGGAAGGAAAATGAAATATGTAAACATGCCGGTACCGAAAACGGATGCTATGTCTTTGGTAACAGGCAAGCCGGTTTATACCGATGATCTTGCACCTTCAGACTGTCTGATCGTAAAGCTTCTCAGAAGCCCGCATGCCAATGCATGGGTAGAGGAGATTAAAACCGATGCAGCGAAAAAAATCGAAGGTATTGAATGTGTCCTTACTTATGAGGATGTTTCACATAAACGCTTCACTCTGGCAGGTCAGACTGCACTGGAGATCAGCCCGTGGGATCGATATATCATTGATAAACATGTACGCTTTGTGGGCGATACTGTTGCCATTGTAGCAGGTGAGACAGAAGAAGCAGTTGACAAGGCTCTGAAAAGGATCAAGGTAAAATACCGTGTGGAAAGATCCAGTTCTTGATATCCACACAGCCAAAGATAATCCGATCCTGGTCCATCCAGAGGAGGACTGGTACATGCCGATACCCGGCAGGTGGAGATAACAGGAGAATCTGTGTTCTTCCAATGTGGAAGAAGTGGGAGATGTAGATGCCATGCTGGAAAAATGTGCCTACACAGTAGATCAGGTGTATCATACCAAGGCGAACCAGCAGACTATGATGGAGACTTTCCGTACTTACTGCTATATGGATCATTTTCAGAGACTGACAGTGGTTTCCTCCACACAGATTCCGTTTCATGTCAGACGAATCGTAGGTAATGCCCTGAATATCCCGTCATCGAAGGTGCGTGTGATCAAACCTCGTATTGGAGGTGGCTTCGGTGCAAAGCAGACTTCAGTCAGTGAGGTGTATCCGGCACTTGTAACCTGGGTCACAGGCAAGCCGTCCAAGATTGTTTTTTCCAGAAAGGAATCTATGATCGCTTCCTCTCCGCGTCACGAGATGGAAGTTCATATCCGCATGGGAGCTGACGAAAACGGTATCGTAAAGGCTATTGATCTTTATACTCTTTCCAATACAGGAGCTTACGGCGAACATGGACCGACAACGGTGGGACTTTCCGGCCATAAATCCATTGCTCTTTACAGGCATACGGAAGCGTATCGTTTTGCCTATGATGTTGTGTATACAAACATGCAGGCAGCAGGAGCGTATCGAGGATATGGCGCAACCCAGGGCATTTTTGCAGTGGAATCTGCTGCAGATGAGCTTGCTCACAAGATGGGAATGGACCTGTAAAATTCCGTGAACTGAATATGCCGATGGAGGGGGAAGCACTTCCCGGATATCCGGATGTCCCAATCAACGGAAGCTGTACTATGGATAAATGTCTGGCCCGTGCAAAGAGATGATCGGATGGGATGAGAAATATCCGTTTCGCGACATGGGCAACGGCAAAGTCCGCGGAGTTGGTATAGCCATGGCTATGCAGGCTCTTCCATTGCAGGTCTTGATGTCGGCGGTGCTGATATCAAGCTTAATGAGGATGGTTCTTATACACTGGCTCTTGGGTGCTCAGATATGGGAACAGGATGTGATACCATCCTTGCACAGATGGCAGCAGACTGTCTGGATACAGATATGGAGAATATAGTTGTATTCAGTGTGGATACAGATATATCACCGTATGATTCCGGTTCCTACGCTTCCTCCACGACCTATGCAACAGGAAATGCAGTTATGCAGGCCTGTGCGGAGCTCAGAAAAAGGATACATTCTTTTGGTGCACAGATGCTTGAGGTATCTGTGGAGGAGTCTGATTTTGACGGAACAGCTGTCCGCACAGAAGATGGAAAAGAAGTAACCTTGCGTCAGATCGCACTGAAGGCAACTGCCGGTATCTGCAGCGAGCTTCAGGTTGTGAAAGAATATTCATCCCCGATCTCACCGCCTCCGTTTATGGTCGGGGCAGCAGAAGTGGAGATCGATAAGGAAACCGGACAGATCGATGTGATTGATTATGTTGGTGTGATTGATTGCGGAACACCGATCAATCCGAATCTTGCAAGAGTTCAGGCTGAGGGAGGAATCGGTCAGGGTATTGGAATGGTTCTTTATGAGGATGTGCAGTACACAGAGAAGGGTAAGATCCGAAATAATTCCTTTATGCAATACAAGATTCCGAATCGTATGGATATTCCAAGCGTACGCATTGAATTTGAGAGCAGCTATGAGAAGACAGGCCCTTTTGGTGCGAAATCGATCGGTGAGCTTGTAATCGACACGCCATGCCCGGCTATTGCAAATGCTGTATACAATGCAACAGGAGTACGGGTGCGAGAGCTTCCGATCACACCGGAGAAAGTTGCCATGGGAATCCTTGCCATGGAAGCAGGAGAGAAAGAATGAACATTGTGATCAAGGGTCTTCTGGTCATTTTATGGCTATTGGCTGTCCCAGGGGCAGCCGGTGGCATAGTTCTCTTTGAAAATGAAAAGAAATCACCGGGAATGTGCCTTCTGGCAGGATATCTTTTTGATGTTCTCAGTAGCAGAATTGATGATTTTACCTATGATATGGGCAATCATTCCTCCTTCATATTCTGAAGTACAGCTTTGCCGGTGTTATGATAGTTTTGGCGTTGGTCGGAATGATTCTGCTGTATAAAGATAAAAGACATAAAAGTTTCGGCAGCGGGAAACGCAGAAAAATATCTGTGTATTTTCTGGTGGCAGCAGTATTGATCTTTTTTCAGCTTGGGGCAGCTTCGTATCTGGCACATATGGATGCTGATGATGCTTTTTATGTGGCAACAGCCACGACTGCTGTGCATACAGACACGATTTTTCTGTAAATCCTTATACAGGTTATGCTTATGTGCATTTGCCAAGTCGCTATGTTCTGTCACCATTCCCCGTATTTCTGGCAGTGATAAGTTCGCTTTGCAGGTTCCATCCGGCAATTGTGGCGCATACGATATTTCCGGCACTGTTTATTTTTATGGCATATGTGGTGTTGTACCAGTATGCGAAAGAATGGTTTCCAGAGGAACAGAATGCCAGAGGGATCTTTATGATATTCTGTGCTGTGATTATATGGTTTTCCGGATATTCGATTTATAACTCTGAAAATTTTCAGATGATCCGCATCTGGCAGGGAAAAGCATGCATGGCGTCAGTTTTTCTTCCGTTGCTTTTGTATCTTGGTATGTGTATCATAATGAAGAAGCAGAGAGAATACTCCTGGATCATGCTTCTTATGACTGATATTTCCTGCTGTCTGCTTTCTTCCATGGGGATCATGCTGGCATGCATTATGCTGGTGATACTTTTGGTCATGGGCCTGGTGAGATACCGTGATCTTCAGAAAACGGCATGTGCTGCATTATGCTGCCTGCCGTCGCTGCTTCTTGGTGCAGTGTATATTATGATCCGATAGGAGAAAACAATGAAAGAAATATTTACATGGACGGTCACTATATGGAATATGTACTGGGGAACCGGCTGGATACAGTATCTACTTGCACTTGGAGGCATTTGTATTCTGATTTTTGGAAGAAAAAGTAAAATAGGT
>ENA-OQHY01000501-OQHY01000501.1-human-gut-metagenome-genome-assembly--contig:-NODE-501-length-22007-cov-3.315676_pt1 | contig 22007 bp, 27 predicted proteins | sample MGYA00242570_ERZ504733 | MGnify/ENA primary metagenome ERZ504733 (study PRJEB26092, sample SAMD00036219) | human gut metagenome | host: Homo sapiens | study: EMG produced TPA metagenomics assembly of... | reverse complement strand
AACTTCCCGCGCGATGTGGCTGAACTGGTGGACTGGTTTGACGCGCGTGACCCTAACCCGCACGTGCGCCCGGTGCCAGGCTACGGTGAGAAGATCCCGGTGTGGCTGCTGGGCTCAAGCCTGTACAGCGCGCAGCTTGCCGCGCAGCTGGGGCTGCCGTTCGCCTTTGCCTCACACTTCGCGCCAGATATGCTCCATCAGGCGCTTCACCTCTATCGCACAAACTTCAAACCTTCAGAGCGTCTGGAAAAACCGTATGCGATGGTGTGCATCAACATCGTTGCCGCCGACAGCAATCGCGATGCGGAATTCCTGTTCACCTCCATGCAACAGGCTTTTGTGAAGTTGCGTCGCGGTGAGACCGGCCAGCTGCCGCCGCCGGTGGAGAATATGCATCAGCTGTGGTCGGCATCCGAACAGTATGGCGTTCAGCAGGCGCTGAGCATGTCGCTGGTGGGGGATAAGGCAAAAGTGCGTCACGGGCTGGAGGCGGTGCTGCGTGAGACACAGGCGGATGAAATTATGGTTAACGGCCAGATTTTCGATCATCAGGCACGCTTGCATTCGTTTGACCTGGCGATGCAGGTGAAAGAGGAAGTGTCAGGTTAGCGCGGTTTGTTCCCCTCTCCCGTCGGGAGAGGGGAACAGGCGGTGTTACTGATACACCGGCAGCAGGTTAAAACTCGACAGGACATGCACCAGCGCGTTGCCAATACCGAACACCAGAATCAGCGCAATCATCGGCTTTCCGCCCCAGACGCGGAATTTCGGGCTGCCGAAGCGTTTACGTGATTTGCGTGCCAGCAGCGCAGGCACAATCGCCGCCCAGATGGTCGCCGCCAGCCCGGCATAGCCGATGGCATAGAGGAAACCATTCGGCCACAGCAGACCGCCAACAATCGGTGGCAGGAAAGTCAGCAGCGCGGTTTTAAAGCGCCCCATAGCAGAATCATCAAAACCAAACAGATCGGCCAGGTAGTCAAACAGGCCCAGCGTCACGCCGAGGAAAGAGCTCGCGACGGCAAAGTTAGAGAACACCACCAGCAGCAGATCCAGACTGCGGCTGTTCAGTACGCCGCTCAGCGCCTGTACCAGCACATCAATGTTACCGCCCTTCTGCGCAATGCCGATAAATTCAGGACGCGGGATATTGCCCATCGTCCCCAGCAGCCAAATCACGTACAGCGCCAGCGCCAGCAGCGTGCCGTAGATCAGGCACTTCACAATCGTGCGTGGATCTTTACCGTAATACTTCATCAGGCTCGGCACATTACCGTGGTAACCAAATGATGCGAGACAGAACGGCAGGGTCATCAGCAGGTACGGCGTGTAAGCGGTATTCGTCTCCGCCACGTTGAATAGCGTGGCCGGCGTAACGTGCCCAAGCAGGCTGCCGAAGGTCAGGAAGAAGGTGATCACCTTCGCGCCCAGCACAATCGCCGTCATGCGGCTCACCGCTTTGGTGCTCATCCAGACGATAAACGCGACGCCCAGCGCGAAGCACAAGCCCGCCACTCTTGCCGGCACGTTCAGCGACAACTCCGAGAATGTGTGATGCAGAATAGAGCCGCTTGCTGAGATGTACGCGTAAGTCAGGATGTAGAGCACAAAGGCAATGGAGAGGCCATTAACCAGGTTCCAGCCTTTGCCTAACAGGTCTTTAGTGATGGTGTCGAAGCTGGAGCCAATGCGGTAGTTCAGGTTGGCTTCGAGGATCATCAGCCGGAATGAAGCATACAGAACCAGGTAAACACCAGTGCCGCCAGCGACCAGAAGAACCACGCACCGGACATAACCACAGGCAGGGAGAACATCCCGCACCAATGATGGTTCCGCCGATGATCACCACGCCGCCAAGCAGCGAAGGTGACGTTTGGGTGGTGGTAAGTGTCGCCATACAGCCTTTTCTCCAGTCAATAATGCGGTTATGCATGTTAATGTGTAGCACTGTACCAGTACAAGAGTACAAAAGGAATAAAAAAAGCCCCGACAGTGTTTATCGGGGCTGTATAGATTACTTTACGTCAGAAACGAAAGGCTTACGCGTCACCGAAACGACGACGAGCGGTACCTTCTTCACGACGTGGGCCACGGCTTTCGCGACGCTCGCCAGAGAAACGACGACCTTCGCCTGCGCCAGCGCGGTTGCCTTCGCTACGACCGCCTTCACGACGTTCGCCACCGAAACCACGACCACCGCCACGACGTTCGCCACCACGGTCAGTACGTGGCTGGGCATCGCCCATCAGCTGCATGTTCATCGGCTTGTTCAGGATGCGGGTGCGAGTAAAGTGCTGCAGTACTTCGCCCGGCATGCCTTTTGGCAGCTCGATGGTAGAGTGAGATGCGAACAGCTTGATGTTACCGATGTAACGGCTGCTGATGTCGCCTTCGTTAGCGATCGCGCCAACGATATGACGAACTTCAACACCATCATCACGGCCCACTTCAATGCGGTACAGTTCCATTTCGCCAGCGTCACGACGCTCACGACGTGGACGCTCTTCGCCACTGCGCTCTGGACGGTCAGCACGTGGACCACGATCGTTACGGTCGCCACGACGTTCGAAACGCTCGTCACGATCACGGAACTCACGCTTAGGACGCATCGGTGCATCTGGTGGCACGATCAGGTACGTTCGCCCTGTGCCATTTTCAGCAGTGCTGCGGCCAGCGTTTCCATATCCAGCTCTTCGCCTTCAGCGGTAGGCTGAATCTGTGCCAGCAGCGCACGATACTGGTCCAGGTCGCTGCTTTCCAGCTGCTGCTGGACTTTCGCGGCGAATTTTTCCAGACGGCGTTTGCCCAGCAGTTCTGCATTTGGCAGTTCCGCTTCTGGAATGGTCAGCTTCATGGTGCGTTCAATGTTACGCAGCAGACGACGCTCGCGGTTCTCAACGAACAGCAGCGCACGACCTGCACGACCCGCACGACCGGTACGACCGATACGGTGAACGTAGGACTCGGAGTCCATTGGAATATCGTAGTTAACAACCAGGCTGATACGCTCAACGTCCAGACCACGTGCTGCCACGTCGGTTGCAATCAGGATATCCAGACGACCGTCTTTCAGGCGCTCCAGCGTCTGCTCACGCAGAGCCTGGTTCATGTCACCGTTCAGCGCTGCGCTGTTGTAGCCGCTACGCTCCAGCGCTTCAGCCACTTCCAGGGTCGCGTTTTTGGTACGAACGAAGATAATCGCCGCATCAAAATCTTCCGCTTCCAGGAAGCGAACCAGCGCTTCGTTTTTACGCATACCGTATACAGACCAGTAGCTCTGGCTGATGTCCGGGCGAGTAGTCACGCTGGACTGAATGCGCACTTCCTGCGGCTCTTTCATGAAGCGGCGGGTAATGCGACGAATCGCTTCTGGCATGGTTGCAGAGAACAGAGCGGTCTGATGACCTTCCGGGATCTGCGCCATAATCGTTTCTACGTCTTCGATGAAGCCCATACGCAGCATTTCATCTGCTTCATCCAGTACCAGACCGCTCAGTTTAGAGAGGTCAAGAGTACCGCGCTTCAGGTGATCCAGCAGACGGCCCGGCGTACCGACAACAATCTGTGGACCCTGGCGCAGGGCACGTAACTGCACGTCATAACGCTGGCCACCGTACAGGGCCACCACGTTTACGCCGCGCATATGTTTAGAGAAATCAGTCATAGCTTCTGCAACCTGAACAGCCAGTTCACGGGTTGGAGCCAGGACGAGGATCTGCGGTGCACGCAGTTCCGGATCGATGTTGTGCAGCAGCGGCAGCGAGAACGCTGCGGTTTTGCCGCTACCAGTCTGGGCCATGCCCAGCACGTCACGACCAGACAACAGATGTGGGATACATTCTGCCTGGATCGGAGATGGTTTTTCGTAACCCAGATCGGTAAGGGCTTCAAGGATAGGAGCCTTCAGGCCCAGATCTGCAAAAGTGGTTTCGAATTCAGCCATGTAGTACGAGTGCCTCAATGTCAATGGCGGCCAGTCTACTTAGCTCATCGTGAAAATGATTAGCAATTTTCATTGAAAAGTGTGAACCGGCTCAAAGTAGATGTATTGACGAACAACAACGCCCTCACCAGTTAAGGTGATGGCAATCAAAAGATTACGGGCTGATGTTTATGTCGTCAGCTATTGCTGGTCCGATTCTGCCAGGTCGTCTTGCTCCTGGCCCAAGAGCGATAATTCCAACAATGCATAACGGTGCTCAACGAAGTTGTGTACGTTGTTAGCAACCGCTAATTTGAACAGTGCCGTAGCGCTGTCCTTATCCCCCAGACTTAGGTAGTACTTACCTAAATAGAAGTTGGTTTCACTGAGATGCTCAGCGAGCGAGGTGTTATCCGTTGCGTCCGCCTTGAGCGTTCCATCAGCGTTGCTTCGCTAATGTTGCCCAGGTAGAACTCGACAATGTTCCATCCCCACTGTTCTTGTCCGATTTATCGAAGCGCTGTTTCAGTGCTTCTTTTGCCTGCTTCTCATCGAGCTTCTGCTCAACGATGTATAACCACAGACTGCGGAAAGGATCATTAGGATCGTCTTGATAAAACGCCAGCAGATCATCTTGCGCTAACTTATCACGACCGCCGTAATACAGGGCGATACCGCGATTCAAGTGCGCGTAGTTGTAAGTTGGATCAAGCTCAAGTACAGAATCAAACGCTTCATAGGCAGCATCAAAATTGCCTGCCTGCGTTAAATAAATGCCTAAGTAATTGAATACTTCAGGCATATCAGGTCGGATTGCCAGCGCTTGTGAGAAATCATTCCGCGCTAATGCCCTCAGACCGAGACTATCATACAACACTCCGCGCTCATATAAAAGCTGTGCGCGTTCGTCATCGGTTAAAGCCCGACTGGCAAGAATTTGTTCCATGCGTGCCAGAATCACTTCCTGCTGCAAAGTCGGTTGCAATGGCACTGCGAGGACTTCGCTCTTACGCCAGGCAGAGTTGCTGCATCCTGCCAGCGTTAAAGCTGTCGCAACGAAACACCAGCGCAAAAAAGGCTTCATTTCCCACTCCCGAAGACAACTATTGGATGAACGTCCTGTCCCCCGGCGGCTTAACAAGGCGTCCTGCCTGATAATAGGCCCTCCGCCGAAGCGGAGGGCAAATGCAACTTACTCGCCTTGCTGTTCTGCTGCCGATGCTTCTGGCGCAGCAGCCGGCTGAGACTGCTCGGTTGCTTCTTTAATGCTCAGACGGATACGGCCCTTGGCGGTCAACTTCCAGAACTTTAACCGGGACTTCCTGACCCATCTGCAGGTAATCGGTCACTTTCTCAACGCGCTTGTCAGCGATTTGAGAGATGTGAACCAGACCTTCTTTACCGCCACCGATGGCAACGAACGCGCCAAAGTCAACGATACGGGTCACTTTACCATTGTAGATACGGCCCACTTCGATTTCTGCAGTAATTTCTTCGATGCGACGAATAGCGAATTTCGCTTTCTCGCCGTCGGTCGCTGCAATTTTCACCGTACCGTCATCTTCGATTTCGATAGTGGTGCCAGTCTCTTCGGTCAGAGCACGGATAACGGAACCGCCCTTACCGATAACATCTTTGATCTTGTCTGGATTGATCTTGATGGTGTGGATACGCGGAGCGAACTGAGAAATGTCGCCACGTGGCGCGTTGATCGCCTGTTCCATCACGCCCAGGATGTGCAGACGAGCACCTTTAGCCTGGTTCAGCGCAACCTGCATGATCTCTTTGGTGATGCCTTCAATTTTGATATCCATCTGCAGCGCAGAGATACCGTCGCGGGAACCCGCAACTTTGAAGTCCATATCGCCCAGGTGGTCTTCGTCGCCCAGAATGTCAGACAGAACAACAAAGTTCTCGCCTTCTTTCACCAGGCCCATTGCGATACCCGCAACGGCGGCTTTGATTGGCACGCCTGCATCCATCAGCGCCAGAGATGCGCCACACACGGAAGCCATGGAAGAAGAACCGTTAGATTCGGTGATTTCAGAAACCACACGAACGGTGTACGGGAATTTGTCAGCATCCGGCATCACTGCCAGCACACCACGCTTCGCCAGACGACCGTGACCAATTTCACGACGCTTAGGCGAACCCACCATACCGGTTTCACCTACGGAGTATGGAGGGAAGTTGTAGTGGAACAGGAAGCTGTCAGTACGCTCGCCCATCAGTTCGTCGATGTTCTGCGCGTCACGTGCTGTCCCCAGGGTCGCGGTAACCAGCGCCTGCGTTTCGCCACGGGTGAACAGTGCAGAACCGTGAGTACGTGGCAGAACGCCAGTACGCACGTCCAGACCACGGATCATGTCTTTTTCGCGGCCATCGATACGCGGCTCACCCGCCAGGACGCGGCTACGAACCACGTTTTTCTCGATAGCGTGCAGAATTTCGCTCAGCTCGTTAGCATCCAGCGTTTCGTCTTCAGCAATCAGCGTTGCGATAGTTTCGTCTTTGATCACGTCAACCTGAGCATAACGCTCCTGTTTGTCGGTAATGCGATAAGCATCGCTCAGACGAGATTCAGCCAGCGCAGCAACGCGTGCATTCAGCGCGTCGTTGACGGCTTCAGGCTGCCAGTCCCAACGTGGTTTGCCCGCTTCTTTAACCAGATCGTTGATGTTCTGAATAACGATCTGCTGCTGATCGTGGCCAAAGACCACCGCGCCCAGCATCTGGTCTTCGCTTAGCAGTTCAGCTTCGGATTCAACCATCAGCACAGCCGCTTCAGTACCAGCAACAACCAGGTCCAGCTTACTTTCTTTCAGCTCTTCCTGCGTTGGGTTCAACACGTACTGGTCGTTGATGTAACCAACGCGTGCAGCACCGATTGGGCCATTGAATGGAATACCAGACAGTGACAGAGCCGCGGAAGCACCGATCATCGCAACGATATCCGGGTTAACCTGTGGGTTAACGGAAACAACGGTCGCGATAACCTGCACTTCGTTCACGAAGCCTTCCGGGAACAGCGGACGAACCGGGCGGTCAATCAGACGCGCAATCAGGGTTTCGCCTTCGCTTGGACGGCCTTCACGACGGAAGAAGCCACCCGGGATTTTACCGGCAGCGTAGGTACGCTCCTGGTAGTTAACGGTCAGTGGGAAGAAGTCCTGACCTGGTTTTGCTTTTTTCTGGCCAACTACGGTTACGAATACCGCAGTGTCATCCATGCTTACCATAACGGCAGCAGTAGCCTGACGTGCCATCATGCCGGTTTCCAGCGTGACGGTGTGTTGACCATACTGGAATTTACGAACGATCGGATTCAGCAAAGTTCTGTCCTTTCTTAAATGTATGACAGCACACCACCGGTGTGCTGACGATTTAACCCGACCTTCTTCGCATCCTCGCGACTAATGACAACCAACACCCCCATGGGTGAAGCCTCTCATTAGCCGCGCGAACCTCTGCAATGAAGATCATTTATAGCAACAATACAATAGTTTCCAGTGAATTGCTGCCGTCTGGTTGAAAAAAGGGCCATCAGGCCCCCTTTTCTGAAACTCGCAAGACTTAGCGACGCAGACCCAGACGCTCGATCAGCGCGGAGTAACGTGCAACATCTTTACGTTTCAGGTAGTCGAGCAGTTTACGACGCTGAGAAACCATACGCAGCAGACCACGACGGCTGTGGTGATCTTTTTTGTGCTCTGCAAAGTGACCCTGCAGGTGGTTAATCTGTGCAGTCAGCAGTGCAACCTGAACTTCGGTAGAACCGCTGTCGTTAGTACCACGACCAAACTCAGAAACGATTTTAGCTTTAGCTTCAACGCTTAGAGACATTTTCAAACTCCAGAATATAAAGAATGTAAGGATGCCGATCTCTAATTCAGCAATCCCAGTATACGTCCCGCAATATGTTAAACAATTTGCCGAACGTTAAGCCGCGATATTCTACTCGTCTCCCCTGCTTATCGCAAGGCGAGCCGTTATCGCTATCAGGCTTCAACCGGATACTCAACGACCAGGCGACGCGGCGCGACGCGCCCTTCGCCATCCATTTCACCCATGCCGATAAACTTACCTTCATCCCCCTCGGTCACGCGTACCAGACCTTCAGAAGGAGCACTGGTGGTACGAACCGGGTTTCCGTTCTTAAAGTAAACGGAGGATGTTAAAGGAAGATTAACAACCGGGAAATCGGCTGCCGGGCTGTCCATTGGCATCAGCAGCGGATCGAGCAAATCGGCCGGCGCAATCTCCTGCGCTTCCGCCTGCTCAACCAACTCGCGCAGATGTTCAAGGGTGACCATTCGCTCAACCGGTACGTGCTCACGGCCAGGCGACGCAGGTAAATCACGTGCGCACCGCAGCCCAGCTTTTCACCCAGGTCGTCAATGATGGTACGAATATAGGTGCCTTTCGAACAGTGAACTTCCAGCTCCAGCTCATCGTCTTCGTGACGAATAAAGAGCAGTTCGTACACGGTAATCGGACGGGGTTCACGAGGAACGTCAATGCCCTGGCGTGCATATTCGTACAGTTTTTTACCCTGGTACTTCAGCGCCGAATACATTGACGGTACCTGCAGCGTGTCGCCACGGAAACTTTCCAGCGCGGCATCAAGTTGCTCTGCGCTGAAGGTCACCGGACGCTCTTCTACCACCTGACCATCGGCATCGGAGGTGTCCGTGCGCTGGCCTAATCGGGCGATGACCCGATAGCGCTTATCGGAGTCCAGTAGGTACTGGGAAAACTTTGTCGCTTCCCCCAGGCAGATCGGCAACATGCCGGTCGCCAGCGGATCGAGCGCGCCCGTGTGGCCCGCACGGTTGGCGTTAAAAATACGCTTAACTTTTTGCAGCACGTCGTTGCTGGAAGCGCCCTGGGGTTTATCCAGCAGCAGCACACCATGCACGTCGCGACCGCGACGACGAGGACGACTCATTAGTCCTCCTTGCTGTCGTCCGTTGGGTTAACACGACGTTCGTCGTCATGTTTCACCACGCTGGTCACCAGGTTGGACATGCGCATACCTTCGACCAGAGAGTTGTCGTAGAAGAAGGTCAGCTCAGGTACGATACGAAGACGCATCGCTTTGCCGAGCAGAGAGCGGATGTAGCCAGAGGCTTCCTGCAGCGCTTTAATGCCGTTTTTTACCGCGGCTTCGTCCTGATCGTTCAGGAAGGTCACGAACACTTTGGCATACGCCAGGTCGCGGGACATTTCCACGCCGGACACGGTGGTCATCACACCCACGCGTGGATCTTTAATTTCACGTTGCAGGATGAGGGCGATCTCTTTCTGCATTTCTTGCGCTACGCGCTGCGGGCGACCAAATTCTTTCGCCATAATAAATTCTCCAGACAAAAAAGGGGCAAAAAGCCCCTTTTAAAATTATTACCGGGTGGCGCTTTGCTTACCCGGCCTGCATCGATGATTAAGCAATCGTACGCTGAATTTCGATGATCTCGAACACTTCGATCATGTCGCCAACGCGAACGTCGTTGTAGTTCTTCACGCCGATACCACATTCCATGCCGTTACGGACTTCGTTAACGTCATCTTTGAAGCGGCGCAGGGATTCCAGCTCGCCTTCGTAGATAACCACGTTGTCACGCAGTACGCGGATCGGGTTGTGACGTTTGATGATACCTTCGGTAACCATACAGCCCGCGATGGCACCAAATTTCGGTGATTTGAACACGTCACGCACTTCAGCCAGACCGATGATCTGCTGTTTCAGCTCTGGAGACAGCATGCCGCTCATCGCTGCTTTCACTTCGTCGATCAGGTTATAGATGACGGAGTAGTAACGCAGATCCAGGCTTTCAGCATCAATCACTTTACGTGCAGACGCGTCAGCACGTACGTTGAAGCCGACCAGGATTGCATTGGATGCAGCAGCCAGGGTGGCGTCGGTTTCGGTGATACCCCCTACGCCAGAACCGATGATCTTCACTTTAACTTCGTCAGTAGACAGTTTCAGCAAGGAGTCGGAGATCGCTTCCACAGAACCCTGAACGTCGGCTTTCAGAACGATGTTCACTTCGTGAACTTCGCCTTCGGTCATGTTCGCAAACATGTTCTCGAGTTTAGATTTCTGCTGACGAGCCAGTTTAACTTCACGGAATTTGCCCTGACGATACAGTGCAACTTCACGCGCTTTCTTCTCGTCACGTACGACGGTCACTTCATCGCCCGCAGCCGGCACACCGGACAGGCCCAGGATTTCCACTGGAATGGACGGACCTGCTTCCAGAACTTCCTGACCCAGTTCGTTACGCATCGCACGAACACGACCGTATTCGAAACCACACAGAACGATATCGCCTTTATGCAGCGTACCTTCACGAACCAGAACGGTTGCAACGGACCACGACCTTTATCCAGGAAGGATTCGATAACCGCGCCGCTCGCCATACCTTTACGAACCGCTTTCAGCTCCAGAACTTCAGCCTGCAGCAGGATAGCGTTCAGCAGGTCGTCGATACCGGTACCGGCTTTCGCAGATACTGGGATGAACTGCGCTTCACCGCCCCACTCTTCCGGCATAACACCGTACTGGGACAGTTCGTTTTTAACGCGATCCATGTCAGCTTCTTGCTTATCGATCTTGTTCACTGCAACCACCAGAGGCACCTGCGCCGCTTTCGCGTGCTGGATAGCTTCAATGGTCTGTGGCATCACGCCGTCGTCTGCAGCAACAACCAGTACAACGATATCCGTTGCCTGAGCACCACGAGCACGCATAGAGGTAAACGCTGCGTGGCCCGGGGTATCAAGGAAGGTGATCATGCCGTTGTCGGTTTCTACGTGGTACGCACCGATGTGCTGGGTAATACCACCCGCTTCACCGGAGGCCACTTTCGTCGAACGAATGTAGTCGAGCAGAGAGGTTTTACCGTGGTCAACGTGACCCATGATGGTCACTACAGGTGCGCGCGGTTCTGCCGCTGCACCGGTGTCACGGTCGCTCATTACTGCTTCTTCCAGCTCGTTTTCACGACGCAGGATAACTTTGTGGCCCATCTCTTCGGCTACCAGTTGCGCAGTTTCCTGGTCGATAACCTGGTTGATGGTGGCCATTGCGCCCAGTTTCATCATCGCTTTGATGACCTGAGAACCTTTAACCGCCATTTTGTTGGCCAGATCGCCAACGGTGATGGTTTCACCAATCACTACGTCACGGTTAACAGCCTGAGCTGGCTTCTGGAAGCCCTGCTGCAGTGCGGAACCTTTACGCTTGCCGCCTTTACCACCGCGGATCGCTGCACGTGCTTCTTCACGGTCAGCTTTAGATTCAGCGTGCTTGTTGCCTTTTTGGCTGGGCGAGCAGCTTTGGTGCTGCGAGTACGGCCACGACCACCTTCAACTTCACGGTCGTTATCGTCTTCTGCCTGGCGCGCATGCTGAGAAGTGGTGACGTGATAATCGCTGGTGTCTTCAGACGCTTCAGCAGGGTTCACACCGTTCTTCTCGTTTTCTTCAGCCATACGGCGCGCTTCTTCAGCTACACGGCGAGCTTCTTCTTCAAGCTTGCGGCGGGCTTCTTCTTCCGCTTTACGCTTCAGCTCGGCAGCTTCATTTTCACGGCGGGCTTTTTCAGCCTGGGCGGTTTTTGTCATTTCGTCGGTCTGTTGATTGCTCACTTTGTCTTTTTCCGCAGCTTCACGCTTCACTTTATCACTTGCGTCGCGTTTCGCTTTTTCTGCGGCCTCACGTTCAGCTTTTAATTCTGCTTCACGCTTGGCAGTCGCTTCTGCCTCACGCTGAGCTTGTTCTTCCGCTTCACGCTGTGCCTGCTCTTCCGCAGCAAGGCGTTCTGCCTCTTGCGGATCACGTTTTACAAAGGTGCGTGTCTTGCGGACTTCAATTTGTACCGATTTGCTTTTACCACCGGTACCAGGGATATTCAACGTGCTACGCGTTTTGCGCTGCAGCGTCAGCTTGTCAGGCGTCGAACCGTGTTCACGGTTCAGGTGCGCTAACAAGGTTTGTTTTTCTTGCGCGTTCACCGAGTCATCAGCGGACTTCGGGATCCCTGCATCAGCAAATTGCTGTACCAGGCGGTCCACGGAGGTCTGAATCTCGGCAGCCAGCGATTTTACAGTTACATCAGTCATGCTGTTCCTTCCTGCTACAGTTTATTACGCTTCGTCGCCGAACCAGCAAATATTACGTGCGGCCATGATGAGTTCGCCGGCTTTCTCGTCGGTTAAACCTTCGATATCAGCCAGGTCATCAACGCCTTGCTCAGCGAGATCTTCCAGCGTACAAACACCACGGGCAGCCAGCTTGAACGCAATCGCACGATCAAGACCTTCCAGATTCAGCAGGTCATCAGCCGGCTTCTTATCGCCAAGGCTTTCTTCCTGAGCCAGTGCCAGGGTGGTCAGTGCGTTTTTAGCGCGTTCACGCAGGGCTTCAACGGTGGCTTCATCAAGACCGTCGATTTCCAGCAGCTCTTTCATTGGCACATAGGCCAGTTCTTCAAGGGTAGAGAAACCTTCTTCAACCAGAACAGTGGCGAAATCTTCGTCAATATCCAGGTATTTCGTGAAGGTATCGATCGCCGCATGGGCTTCAGCCTGATGCTTAGCCTGCAGGTCATCAACGGTCATCACGTTGAGTTCCCAGCCGCTCAGCTGTGACGCCAGGCGTACGTTCTGACCGTTACGGCCGATTGCCTGCGCCAGGTTGCCCGCTTCAACAGCGATATCCATGGTGTGTTTGTCTTCGTCAACAACGATAGACGCCACATCTGCCGGAGCCATTGCGTTAATCACGAATTGCGCCGGGTTGTCGTCCCACAGGACGATATCGATACGCTCGCCGCCCAGTTCGGTAGAAACCGCCTGAACACGCGCACCGCGCATACCTACGCAAGCACCGACCGGGTCGATACGCTTGTCGTTGGTTTTCACCGCGATTTTCGCGCGTGAACCCGGATCGCGGGCAGCCGCTTTAATCTCGATAACTTCTTCGCCGATTTCCGGTACTTCGATACGGAACAGTTCAATCAGCATCTCTGGCTTGGAACGGGTCACAAACAGCTGTGCACCACGCGCTTCAGGGCGTACGGCATACAGAACGCCACGAATACGGTCACCCGGGCGGAAGTTTTCACGCGGCAGCATGTCTTCACGCAGGATAACGGCTTCAGCGTTACCTGGCAGCCCTTCAGATTTGATTTCCAGAGAGATGTTGTCGCGGTTTACTTTCTTCACCACGCCGGTAATGATCTCACCTTCCTGATCGCGGAACTGATCGACAACCAGCGCACGCTCAGCTTCACGGACTTTCTGGACGATAACCTGTTTTGCGGTTTGCGTGGTGATACGGTCGAAGGTGACAGATTCAATCTGATCTTCAACATAGTCACCCACGTTCAGGCTTTCGTCTTCAAAACGCGCCGCTTCCAGGGTGATCTCTTTCGTCGGCTGGGTCACCTCTTCAACGATTACCCAACGACGGAATGTATCGAAGTCACCGCTTTTACGATCGATTTCTACGCGAACATCGATCTCTTGTTCGTATTTTTTCTTGGTTGCTGTAGCCAGTGCACTTTCCAGCGCTTCGAAAATCTTCTCACGCGGCAGTGATTTCTCGTTGGAGACGGCTTCAACAACAGCCAAAATTTCTTTGTTCATCGCGGGCTTTTCACCTCAATCCAGACTGTTAAAAGTGGGGAACCAGGTTCGCCTTCTGGATATTACTCAGCGCGAACACTTCATCTTTGCCTTCGACTGTAACCGTGATCATTTCACCATCAACGGCTTTGATAATTCCCTGCCATTTACGGCGGTTCTGTACGGCCATACGCAGAACGAGAGCACTTCTTCACCGGTAAAGCGCACATAGTGCTCGGCCGTGAACATCGGGCGATCGAGCCGGGTGAGGAACTTCCAGGTTGTACGCAACGGTAATCGGGTCTTCAACATCAAGAACCGCACTCACCTGGTGGCTAACATCAGCACAATCATCAACATTGATGCCATCTTCACTATCAATATAGATGCGCAGCGTCGATGTACGGCCGCGAACGAATTCGATGCCGACCAGTTCGTAGCCAGTGCTTCGACCGGTGCAGTAATCATCTCTGTTAATTTTTGCTCTAATGTGGACAAGCCCACCCCCAAGACATAAAAAAAGGGCGTAAAGCCAGTTATTCTGTAGTCAGATAACAAAAAACCCCGATAAATCGGGGCTTTAGATAACTGAACCCTATAGCCGCAACTGCGGCTGGAGCACTCTCCGAAAGAATTTTTTCAAATCCAGCTACGAAGGCTCTAAGTCTTCACAGTATATTTGAAAAAGAACTTTATGGGAAAGTGGTTGCGGGGGCCGGATTTGAACCGACGACCTTCGGGTTATGAGCCGACGAGCTACCAGGCTGCTCCACCCCGCGCCTGAAACGTGGCAAATTCTACGCGTTTTGGAGAGAATTTGCAAATAATGCTGGGATTTGGTACCGAAGACGGGACGTAAAATCGGCGTTTAGTATATTGATAGTGAACCCCACCTGTCAAGCCAGTTTCCGCCAGGTCAAACAAAGGGAAAATTTTACAAAAAACGCACGAGTCTCTTCCGGTCATCGACAAAAGATGATTAAATGAATACTCACTTATTTTGCATAAACATGCATCGAGAGCGAAAGCGGTCTCTTAATCAGTCAATCAAGCAGGGTTTTATTTTATGACGACGATTCTCAAGCATCTTCCGGTAGGACAACGTATTGGCATCGCTTTTTCAGGCGGCCTGGATACCAGCGCTGCACTGCTGTGGATGCGCCAGAAGGGAGCGGTTCCGTATGCATATACTGCGAACCTGGGTCAGCCGGATGAGGACGATTATGATGCAATCCCTCGTCGCGCTAAAGAGTATGGCGCAGAGAACGCGCGCCTGATTGACTGCCGTAAGCAACTGGTCGCTGAAGGTATTGCTGCTATTCAGTGTGGTGCTTTCCATAATACCACCGGCGGCCTGACCTATTTCAATACCACCCCGCTGGGCCGTGCAGTGACCGGTACCATGCTGGTTGCCGCCATGAAAGAAGATGGCGTAAACATCTGGGGTGATGGCAGTACGTATAAAGGAAACGATATCGAACGTTTCTATCGTTATGGCCTGCTGACCAACGCCGAGCTGCAGATTTATAAACCGTGGCTCGATACCGACTTTATCGACGAGCTGGGCGGCCGTCATGAAATGTCCGAGTTTATGATCGCCTGTGGCTTCGACTATAAGATGTCCGTTGAGAAAGCCTACTCTACCGATTCCAATATGCTGGGTGCGACGCACGAAGCGAAGGACCTGGAATTCCTGAACTCCAGCGTGAAGATCGTTAACCCGATCATGGGTGTGAAGTTCTGGGACGAAAACGTCAAAATCCAGGCGGAAGAAGTTACCGTGCGTTTCGAGCGCGGCCATCCGGTTGCCCTGAACGGCAAGACCTTCTCTGACGATGTGGAACTGATGCTGGAAGCTAACCGTATCGGTGGCCGTCACGGTCTGGGCATGAGCGATCAAATTGAAAACCGTATTATCGAAGCAAAAAGCCGTGGCATCTATGAAGCCCCTGGGATGGCGCTGCTGCACATCGCTTATGAGCGTCTGCTGACCGGTATTCACAACGAAGACACCATCGAGCAGTATCACTCTCATGGTCGTCAGCTGGGTAAACTGCTGTACCAGGCCGTTGGTTCGACCCACAGGCCCTGATGCTGCGTGATGCACTGCAACGTTGGGTGGCAAGCGCGATCACCGGTGAAGTGACGCTGGAGCTGCGTCGCGGGAATGACTACTCTATTCTGAACACCATGTCCGACAACCTGACTTATAAAGCAGAACGTCTGACCATGGAGAAAGGTGAATCCGTGTTCTCTCCGGACGATCGTATTGGCCAGCTGACCATGCGTAACCTGGACATCACCGATACCCGTGAGAAGCTGTTCAACTACGTTGAGAATGGCCTGCTCTCCGCAAGCGCCGGTAATGGCCTGCCGCAGGTTGAAAACCTGGAGCACAGCGTTAAGAAGTAAGGCTTACGCAGAAATGCAAAAGGCGCCCAGTGGGCGCCTTTTTACGATCGCTGCAGAACCGGTCCCGCTGGCACGAACGTACCTGCCGACGAAAACGCTCCTTCTACAGACGAAATCTACAGACGAAAAAAAAGACGTCTTTCGACGTCTTTCTTCTGGAATATTGGTACCGAGGATGGGACTCGAACCCACAAGCCCGTTAGCACTACCACCTCAAGGTAGCGTGTCTACCAATTCCACCACCTCGGTACTGAATACTTAGTGCGGGATATCGCTGGTCGGCTTAGCCGGTGCAGCTGGCTGAGTCTGCTCAGTTTTCGCTGGCGCGCTCAGATTTTCCCACTCGCTTCCTTTGCTGGTCTTGTTGCTGTTGATATTGCCAAGCGCCAGACTGATGATGAAGAACAGCGTAGCCAGAATCGCCGTTGTGCGGGTCATGAAGTTCGCAGAACCACTTGAACCGAACAGCGTACCGGAAGCGCCTGCTCCGAAGGAGGCTCCCATATCAGCGCCTTTACCTTGCTGCAGCATGATCAGCGCTACGAGAGCGATGGCTACAATAAGGAAAATAACTAAAAGAGCTTCGTACATAATCAACCTGTTCCTTGCGGATTTGCCGCATACCAATGCTTCGACCAATTAGCAGGATTTTTGTTTCCCACTGAAGCGGGTGTGAATACTAACCAAAGCGAATGTGCTTCGCAAGGGCAATTTTGACGCATTGTATCAACTGCGGAAAAAAACAGCAAAAAGCCATCAATTGCTCAAAACAAAGGCGGCAAGCGCCGCCTTTTTAATCACTTAACGTGAAAAACTATGCAGCTTTTACGGCATCCGCAATACGGTGCGCAAATTCATTCACCTGCGCCTCGTCTTCGCCTTCCACCATTACGCGGATCAGCGGTTCGGTTCCAGACTTACGCAGCAGAACACGCCCACGGGTTGCCCAGCGCGGCTTCAACGTCAGCCATCACCGCTTTCACATTTTCATTTTCCAGCGGGTCGCCTTTACCGGCGGTGAAACGCACATTCACCAGGATCTGCGGGAACATTTTCATGCCGCTGCAGAGATCGTGCAGGCTCATATGGTTGCGCGCCATGGCGGCAACAACCTGCAGCGCAGCGACGATACCGTCTCCGGTGGTGGTTTTATCAAGCAGGATCACGTGGCCTGAGTTTTCAGCCCCGATGCGCCAGCCTTTTTCCTGCAGTTTTTCCAGCACATAGCGGTCGCCCACTTTTGCACGGACAAACGGAATACCCAGCTGTTTCAGCGCCAGCTCCAGACCCATGTTGCTCATCAGCGTGCCTACTGCACCGCCGCGCAGCTGGCCCTGACGCAGACCTTCACGCGCAATGATATAGAGGATCTGGTCGCCGTCGACCTTATTACCTTCGTGATCGACCATGATCACGCGATCGCCGTCGCCATCCAGTGCGATGCCCAGATCGGCTTTTTCCGCCAGAACGCGCGCCTGCAGAGCACGAACGTCAGTCGCCCCCACCTGTTCGTTAATATTCAGTCCATCGGGCTCACAGCCGATGGTAATCACGTTCGCACCCAGTTCGCGGAAAACATTCGGCGCAATGTGATAGGTCGCACCGTTGGCGCAGTCCACCACAATTTTAAGATGGGCCAGGCTCAGTTCGTTCGGGAAAGTACCTTTGCAGAATTCGATGTAACGACCCGCAGCATCGACAATGCGATTCGCTTTACCCAGCTCGGCGGAGTCGACACAGGTAATCTCTTTTCCATCTCCGCTTCGATCGCCTCTTCCACTTCATCCGGCAGCTTAGTGCCGTCGATGGAGAAGAATTTAATGCCGTTGTCATAAAACGGGTTATGCGAGGCCGAAATCACAATCCCTGCTTCAGCACGGAAAGTACGCGTCAGATATGCCACAGCAGGCGTTGGCATTGGGCCAGTGAAGGAAGCGGAAAGCCCCGCGGCAGCCAGACCGGCCTCCAGCGCTGACTCCAGCATATACCCGGAGATACGGGTATCTTTACCAATGATGATTTTACGGGAGCCATGACGCGCAAGGACTTTACCCGCCGCCCAGCCCAGTTTCAGTACAAAATCAGGGGTGATTGGCGCATCACCCACGCGCCCACGAATACCATCGGTACCAAAATATTTACGATTACTCATAGCGTTTGTTTTCCTTCGCTGCCAGTGTAGCTTCCACTACACGCATGGCTTCTACTGTTTCTTTAACGTCATGGACACGAATAATGTGCGCGCCCTGCATCGCCGCAATTACAGCGCAGGCCAGACTTCCGCTCAGACGTTCGCTCGGCCCTACATTCAGTAACTGACCAATCATCGACTTCTCGACATACCAACCAGCAATGGCAGGTCGAAATGATGGAATTCCGATAAGCGCGCAAGCAGCTCATAATTGTGAGAGAGATTTTTACCGAAACCGAACCCCGGGTCGAGCAGCAATTTCTCTTTTGCGATACCCGCACGTTCACAACGTGCAATATGCTCAATAAAGAAGCGATTTACGTCGGCATAAACATCGTCATACTTTGGCGCTTCCTGCATGGTTTTCGGCTGTCCTTGCATGTGCATCAGGCAAACCGGTAGCCCGGTCTCCGCGGCCGCCTCCAGTGCGCCAGGCTCCGTCAGCGAGCGAATATCATTGATGATGTGAGCACCCACTCTCGCGACTTCACGGATCACTTCAGGTTTAGACGTATCGACGGAGATCCACACCTCGAACCGCTGTGCGATAGCTTCAACCACAGGCACCACGCGCGCCAGTTCTTCTTCCACCGAAACGTCTGCCGCCCCAGGGCGCGTCGATTCCCCGCCTACGTCAATGATGGTGCGCCCGCGTTAATCATCAAATTTGCGTGCTTCACAGCCTCGATAAGCGTGTTATGCGTGCCGCCGTCAGAGAAGGAGTCAGGCGTGACATTCAGGATACCCATCACATGCGGATGTGAGAGATCGAGATGCGAGTCCTGGGCGAATAGTTTCATGGTCAAATCCCTGGTATCAATATGGTTTTACAGAAAAGAAAAACCCCGGAGCAAGCTCCAGGGTTTGAGGTGCAAACATAGACTTCAACAGCAGTGACTTACTTGTCGCCCAACTGTTCTGACATGGTGTTGCCCGGGTTCGGCGTACGCGGTTCATCGACCGGACGCGGCGCACGCGGTGTGCCATTGTTGTCAGAATTGTTGGAAGCGCCTGGGTCTTCCCAACCCGCTGGCGGACGCACTTCGCGGCGAGCCATCAAGTCGTCAATCTGCGGAGCATCGATGGTCTCATATTTCATGAGCGCATCTTTCATCGAATGCAGAATGTCCAGGTTATCGTTCAGGATCTGACGGGCGCGATTGTAGTTACGCTCGATCAGCAGCTTCACTTCCTGGTCAATGATACGTGCGGTTTCATCGGACATGTGTTTCGCTTTCGCCACGGAGCGGCCCAGGAACACTTCACCTTCTTCTTCCGCATACAGCAGGGGACCCAGCTTCTCGGAGAAGCCCCATTGGGTCACCATGTTACGTGCCAGGTTGGTCGCGACTTTAATGTCGTTGGACGCACCGGTCGAAACATGTTCCGCGCCGTAAATAATCTCTTCTGCCAGACGACCGCCGTAAAGGGTTGAAATCTGACTTCCAGCTTCTGACGACTGGCGCTGATGGCATCGCCTTCCGGCAGGAAGAACGTCACACCCAGCGCACGACCGCGCGGAATAATCGTCACTTTATGCACCGGATCGTGTTCCGGCACCAGGCGACCGATAATCGCGTGACCGGCTTCGTGGTAAGCCGTGGACTCTTTCTGCGCTTCAGTCATCACCATGGAGCGACGTTCCGCACCCATCATGATTTTGTCTTTCGCTTTCTCGAACTCCACCATCGACACAACGCGTTTGTTACCGCGAGCAGCAAACAGTGCAGCTTCGTTGACCAGGTTTGCCAGGTCAGCACCGGAGAAGCCCGGCGTACCACGCGCGATGATCGCCGCGTCGACATCAGGTGCCAGCGGTACGCGACGCATGTGAACTTTCAGAATCTGTTCACGACCACGTACATCCGGCAGACCAACCACAACCTGACGGTCGAAACGGCCTGGACGCAGCAGCGCAGGGTCAAGAACGTCCGGACGGTTAGTCGCCGCGATAACGATAATACCTTCGTTACCTTCGAAGCCATCCATCTCAACCAGCATCTGGTTCAGCGTCTGTTCACGTTCATCGTGACCACCGCCCAGGCCTGCGCCACGCTGGCGGCCTACGGCGTCGATTTCATCGATGAAGATAATGCACGGTGCTGCTTCTTGGCCTGCTCGAACATGTCACGCACACGAGATGCACCAACACCCACAAACATTTCAACGAAGTCAGAACCTGAAATAGTAAAGAACGGTACCTTCGCTTCACCCGCGATGGCTTTCGCCAGCAGGTTTTACCGGTACCCGGAGGCCCTACCATCAGAACGCCTTTCGGGATCTTACCGCCCAGTTTCTGGAAACGGCTCGGCTCGCGCAGGTATTCAACCAGTTCGCCCACTTCTTCTTTTGCTTCGTCGCAACCTGCAACGTCGGCAAATGTGGTCTTGATCTGATCTTCCGTTAGCATACGCGCCTTGCTCTTACCGAACGACATGGCACCTTTGCCACCGCCGCCCTGCATCTGGCGCATAAAGAAGATCCAGACGCCAATAAGAAGCAGCATCGGGAACCAGGAGATGAAGATAGAAGCCAGCAGGCTTGGTTCTTCTGGCGGCTCGCCTACCACCTTGACGTTTTTGGTCAGAAGGTTATCAAGCAGCTTAGGATCGTTCACCGGGATGTAAGTCGTGTAACGGTTACTATCTTTCTTGGTAACGTTGATCTCACGTCCGTTGATACGCGCTTCGCGAACCTGGTCCTGATTGACCTCCTGCAGGAAGGTAGAATAATCCACCTTGCGGCCATTCGACTCGCTGGGCCCAAAGCTCTGGAATACTGACATCAGCACAACGGCAATGACCAGCCAGAGTATTAGGTTTTTCGCCATGTCACTCAAGGATTAACCTCATATTACAACTGTGTTAAAAACAGCGTCAGGATACTCTATATCCCGTGTCATTCAAACTTTCGTCTGAAAGACGCGGGTTATCATTTTCGCCCGGTCGCTACAATATACACTTCTCGGGAACGGGCCCGGGAAGAGTCCGGCTTACGAACTTTAACCTTCGCAAACAGGGAGCGAATTTCCTTAAGATACTCCTCGAAACCTTCGCCCTGAAACACCTTCACAACAAAACTACCACCAGGCGCTAGTACATCACGACACATTTCTAACGCTAGCTCCACCAAATACATGGCGCGGGGGATATCCACCGCCGGTGTTCCACACATATTTGGTGCCATATCTGACATGACAACCTGGACCTTACTATCACCTACACGCTCAAGTAGCGCTTTCAGCACTAATTCATCACGAAAGTCGCCCTGAAGGAAGTCGACACCGACGATGGGATCCATTGGTAAAAGGTCGCATGCATGATTCGGCCCGTTCCGCCGATCTGCGTAACCGCATACTGGGACCATCCGCCAGGTGCTGCACCGAGATCGACAACCGTCATTCCCGGCTTAAAAAGTTTGTCACTTTGCTGTATTTCATCAAGTTTAAACCAGGCACGGGAACGCAACCCCTTTTTCTGTGCCTGTTGAACATATTTATCGCTAAAAGTGTTCCTGAAGCCAGCGGCTGGAGCTGGCAGAAGCTTTTTACCTGTCATTTAACATTTCCGTCCTGGTTCATCGTTACTTGCCTGTGACGTAAATTTCTACGCAGCTATTTGGCGATATAAGGGAGATGGCGGTAGAATGAACCGTTTTCAATCCCAACGTAAGCAAAAATATACGATGAATCTGAGTACTAAACAAAAACAGCACCTTAAAGGTCTGGCACATCCGCTCAAGCTGTAGTCATGCTTGGCAACAATGGTTTGACCGAAGGGGTGCTTGGCCGAGATTGAACAAGCGCTGGAACAACCCACGAAGCTGATCAAAGGTGAAAATCGCCTCTGAA
>ENA-OQHY01000500-OQHY01000500.1-human-gut-metagenome-genome-assembly--contig:-NODE-500-length-22048-cov-3.275580_pt1 | contig 22048 bp, 21 predicted proteins | sample MGYA00242570_ERZ504733 | MGnify/ENA primary metagenome ERZ504733 (study PRJEB26092, sample SAMD00036219) | human gut metagenome | host: Homo sapiens | study: EMG produced TPA metagenomics assembly of... | reverse complement strand
AGCAGCCCAGGCCCAGGCGGAAGCAGAGGCCCAGGCAGCAGCCCAGGCTCAGGCGGAAGCAGAGGCCCAGGCAGCAGCTCAGGCTCAGGCGGAAGAGGCGCAGCAGGAGCAGCAAACTACTGCGGCAGATGCAACGGTTACTACTGCGGCAGAACTTCAGGCAGCGATTAATAATGCACCTGATTTTGCAGGATCTATTGATGATAGTGATCTATATACATCTGCTTATAAGATTCTGATCAGTGCATCGTTTAATCTCACAGATACTATTACCGTTCCTGCCAATAAAAATATTGCAATTTTTGGTGCAACAAATGCTACAACTGTAGTTGGACGTGGAAGTGTTGCAGGAGATATGTTCAAAGTAAGTGCAGGAAGTATTTTGTCCATGACACAGAATGAAGGTGACGGCTCCTCAGAAATCGGTAAACTTTCTGTTGAAGGTAAGAAAGACGATGAAACTGCAGCCGATGGATCGATTGTTTCCGTAGAAGCTGGCGCTAAATTTGTGATGACGACAGGTGTTACCCTTTCCAAGAATGTTTCTACTGCAGCAGGTGCGGCAGTTAAAAACAGCGGTAAACTTGTAATTACAGGTGGAGAGATCAAAGATAATGTATCTACAGGCGGAGCTGTTTACAGCACAGGTACAGTTTCACTTGAAAAAGGTGAGGGTGCGTCTGATGACGAACCAAAGATCATCGAGAACTATACAAGCGCAGAAAAGAGCGTAAAATCCAATATCGTATTAGGACAGCAGGATCAGAGTGCTGGAAGTATCATCATTGCTGGTGCATTTGAGAACCAGAATGTTGGATATTCCGTAGAGAATCCGGCAGTTGACTATACAGTTTTCCAGAAGCCTGAATCTTTAGCTGCGGATGCATTTGCAAAGGCAATTAAGGCGATGAGCTATGAAGGCGACCAGAGTTATGGAATAAATACAGCTACAGGTCTGCTTGTTTCCAACATTCCAACGATTAATATTGATAATCCTACAAGTAAAGAAGCAAATACTGTTTCTGTAACCTTCACATCTGATAAAGCAGGTACATATTACTATAAATATGTTGCAAAAGGTGCGGAAGCTCCGACCATCGAGACAGCTACAGAAGGTGGAACGGTTAAGGCAGGAGAAACTACTTCCCTGAAACTTACCAAGGTCACAGACAAGACTATTGACCTTTATGTATGGGTAAAAGAAAGTGAAAGTGGTAACGCATTGTTGGTGAAGGTGTAAAGAAGGATATTGCAGTAACACAGGCACAGAATCCAGTTGATCCGAAACCGGCAGCACCAAAGGTTACAAAAATCAGCGCAGAAAGTAAAACAGCAACAACTGCAGAAGTAGTTCTTCAGTCTGATAAGAGTGGTACATGCTATTACAAATGGGTGGCAAAGGGAGCGGATAAACCTTCCATTACAACTAAAGACAGCAAGATTGCGGTCACCGCAAAAAAAGATTGTAAGATTGATCTGAAAAATCTGGAAGGTGATGCGATTGATCTCTATGTGCAGGTAGTAGCAAAAGATGGATCAAAGACAGCAGTGACCAAGATTGCAACTGTTACTTTGAAAGAAACAGCTAAAACACCTGCGAAGATTTCCAACGTAAGCTACAAATGGAAAGGTCATACATCTGCGACTGTAACTATGCGTTCTGATAAAGCAGGTGTGTACTATTATGAATGGGTAAAACGTGGTTCCAAAGCTCCGACAGTTGATAAAATGAGCAAAGGAACAAAGGTTTCCGCAAATAAGGATTTCACGATCAGTTTGAAAGATTTGGATGCAAACAATGCGATTGATGTTTATGTGAGTATCAAAGGAACTGACGGAACTGTAAGTACACCAAAGAAGATTACATTGGATGAAGCTAAGCGTCCGGCAAATGTCAGATGGGTTGGCTTTTCATGGATCAACCATACATCTGCGAATGTTACCCTTATTTCGAATAAGAGCGGTACCTGTTATTATAAATGGGTTTCTCGTAACAGTGATGGCACATCTGCCACTCCGAAAGATCTTACATCTACCGGAAAACAGATAACATTTACTGCTGATAAGAAATTTAATATCGGTCTTGAGGATTTAGATTCTGACAACCCAATTGATCTTTATATCCAGATCAAAGATAAAAATGGTGTTTTGACGAATCCATTGAAAATAGCATTTAAAGAAGATTCCAGACCGAAAGTTGCAGATCCAACTCCGACTGACACACCGGATGCATACATCCCAAATGTAAAAGAGAGCGTAGTACAGGGACTGGATGAGGCAATTCAGTTCTATCCGAATCAGTTCTATGAATTTACTGTGATCGGTGCAGGAACAACCAATCAGGATCCAAATGAGGGTGATGTGAAGTGGGTTCCGGTTTACTGGAGTACAGCTGCAAACCCAACCCAGAGCCAGATGCATACAGCATGGAAGATTGGTTCCGGCAAGGGAATCAACAAAGACGCTACATACAACCTGTACGTATTCTTCCAGAAATACATCTACACGGGTGGTCAGTGGCAGGAGACAGACACCATTGAATCCGCAGTATATCAGTTTAGATCTGCAAAACTGACACCTACCGGAACTCCGGGAGCAGACGGTACATATGGTACCGGCGGCCAGACAGGTTCTGATCCGGATGCAACCATAACAGGAGAGGCATCTGCAACATCCTCCAACGGAGGCAACGGAACCAGATCTAAGAATGCAGTATCAACAGCCGATAACTCACCGATCGGAACCATGTCCGCACTGGCAGTGGCATCCCTTCTTGCAGGTGGATATGTGATCGTGAGAAGAAGAAAAAAGGACATCTAAACGCACAATAGCCAAAATAGCATAACAAATAAAATCACCGGTTTTCCGAAAGAACAGGAAAGCCGGTGATTTTTGTAAAGATAAATTTACAGATTTTTCTTCTTATAGATAAACCAGGAAGCTGCAATGCTGAATGCAATTAGATAGACTGTCAGGATCAGGACACTGAGGTAATTGACTCCACCGCCGGAAGCAATGGTACGGATCAGATGACTGGTCTGTGACAGTGGAAGAGCAGCTACAAAATTCCCAAGAAAACCCGGGATCTTCTCTGTAGAGAAGAAGGTGTTGCACAAAAAAGCCATTGGCATAATGATATAGTTGGAAAAACGAGGTACATCCGCATGGTTTTTGGCAAGGAAAGAAACCACAACACCGATGGCTGAAAATACAGCACCGTTGAGGAACATCACCAGCAATGACCATCCGTTGAACACAAGACCGGTTCCGATCGGCATGGTCAGAAGAAGGATGATCCTCCTGCATAAAGCCCGCGGAGACTGCCTCCGATGATCTGTCCGGCAATAAACTGCCACAGAGGTGTCGGAGATATCATAACCTGGTCAAAGGCTTTCTCGTAAAGACGCTGTACATTCAGATTCTGTGCGATAGCATTAAAGCTTCCGTTCATTGTAGTCAGTGAAACTACACCAGGGATCAGGAAATTCAGATAAGGCTCTCCGTGTGAGGAGGTCTGGATCCCCATTCCAAAAACGATCAGATACATCAGCGGTGCGATCATGGCCGCCAGCGTGATCTTATAGAAATCCCTTCGGAACTCCACCCATTTTTCCCATAAAATAGTAAGTATTCCCATGATAATTCATCGTCCATTCTGTTAAATTATAAAATAACTGTGGCTGACGCCGGCTTATCGCTGCATCAGATGCCTGCCTGCGCGCTCCACAAAAACATCCTCCAGAGTTGTCTCGCGAAGGGTGCACTGTCCGTCCAGAGAGGACAGAAAAGAGATGGCCTCTTCCCGACTGTGGAAGTAGTGGCTTTTTGCCCCTTCCGGTGTTTCCTGATCTACGGTGTATTTGCCCAGGCCGTCGATCAGGCCCGATGGAGTATTGATCTCCTCCAGCTTTCCGTGATCCATAAGTGCTACCCGGTTGCAGAGAGACTGTGCCTCTTCCATATAGTGGGTTGTCAGAAGAATGGTCAGATTTTTTCCGTTCAGCTGACGGAGAAGATTCCACATCTGTCGTCTGGATAGCGCGTCCATGCCTGCAGTGGGCTCGTCCAGAAGAAGGATCTCCGGACTTGTGAGAAGTGCCCGGCATACCATAAGCTTTCGTTTCATACCACCGGAAAGCTTCCTTACAGTCCGCTTGCGGAAGGGAAGAAGTCCGCAGAAATCCAGAAGCTCTTCAGTTTTCCGTTTAATCTCTTTTCGTGGCATGAAATAAAGACGGCCCTGATATTCCATGATCTCGTCCATGTTCATATCCTGGCGCATGGAATATTCCTGCGTGATCACGCTGATCTTGCGCTTCAGATCCGGTCGGTTGCGTCCAAGTGTCTGCCCATCAATGAGGATTTCGCCCTCTGTGGGCAGGAGCAGAGTGGAAAGCAGACTGATCGTGGTGGTCTTTCCGGCACCGTTGGGTCCCAGCAGACCGAAAATTCGCCGGTTTCTATGCGAAGATCCAGAGAATCCACAGCAGTAAAACTGTCGAATTTTTTTGTGAGATTTTTTGTTTCGATCATCTCTGTTCATTTCCTTTCGTTTGTATGCAAATTTCACTCTATTATACTGGAAAAGAAGAGACATTTCAACAATTCTGAGATGTTCTTTACAGAAAAGGAGCGTTGTGCTATAGTGATACGAAGGAAAAATAAAAAACGGAGAGAAAACCATGAAACACAGGATGAGAACAATAATGCTGCTTCTTCTGACTATGCTGTTGCTATGCCCGATACAGGTTCTGGCTGCAGGTGGAGAGAACGCAGTGAAGACAGATCTGGAGGACGGAGAATATTCCATACAGGTGGAGCTGGAAGGCGGAAGCGGAAAAGCCAGCGTTTCTTCCCCCACATTGATGCTGGTAAAAGAGGGGAAGATGTATGCACGGCTCCAGTGGAGCAGCTCCAACTATGATTATATGATCGTAGATGGGGAAAAATATCTCAATGAGAGCGAGGAAGGCAGAAATTCTGTTTTTACTGTCCCGGTAACTGTCCTGGATGATAAGATGGAAGTGATTGCAGATACACTGGCCATGGGTGCTCCTCATGAGATCGATTATACACTGACCTTTTATGAGGCTTCCATTGGCTCCAAGGGCCAGCTTCCTCAGGAAGCAGCGAAAAGAGTGGTTGCAGTTGCGCTGGTGATCATCATCGGCGGCGGTATCCTGAATTATTTTGTAAACAAAAGGAATCGGTGTTAAACCGGTTCTTTTTTTATGCCCTTTCGCATAATATACATAATAATGAACATGTATAAAGATGGAAGGAAGGGAACATCATGGATACAGTACAGGATAAAACCTACGAAGCAATTTATTATTCACTGTGGGAGGCAGCCAGGCGTTACAGCAGCTTTACACAGTTTCGGGTAATCGGAAAAAGCCACGATGACCGGATGATCCCTATGCTGGAGATCGGACAGGGAGATGCCTGTATTTTCTGTGTGGCCGGTTTTTCCGGAACGGATGGACAGATGACGGACAGGCTTACCAGGATGGCACTGGAGCTTTGCAGAATATATGAATGCAACTGGACCGTGGACGAGCTTTATGAGGTAAAAAAGCTCCTGGATCAGACCAGGCTTTGTATCATACCGGTGGTCAATCCGGATGGATATGAGATCTGCCGGAAGGGCTACAATACTGTGCGAAATCCCATTTTCCGTCAGATGCTGAAAATGCAGGATGTTCCCTGCGATGAATTCGAGGGAAATGCAAGAGGAATGGATACTGCAAGGAATTTTCCTACTACCTTCTGCAGCAGAAAAAAGATCCATCAGCAGCCTGCCAGTGAAAATGAGACACGTGCACTGATCCGGATCTTTCAGGAATACGGAGGACGTGGCCTGCTGGTTTTCTGCGGATATGGAAAAAAGGTGGTTTATTATCGGCGGGATCAGAATTTTTCCACTGGTCAGAGATGCTACCGTCTTGCACGTCACTTAAAAAAATGTACCAGGGGAAAGCTGGAGCAGCTTGCAATAGAACGAGAAGCGCAGAACGGGCGAAGGAGCACAGGCAGGCCGGAACAGTATTACGGAGAAATGATCCGCCAGCCGGCTTTCCGGATCGAATTGCCGGTAAATTCCGGAAATAAAGAAGAGGAAGAACGGGAAATCCGTGATCTGATGCTGCTTCCATTGGAATATATTACTCTCTGGTACAGCTGTAAAAAAATCTGGCGTTGCACGGATGCAGGGTCTGTCAGCTTATGAAAAATAGGGTGACAGACATACCCGCTGAGAAACCAGTGTCGAATCCTGTCGGACGAATTTGATTGACTTCCGGATCTGTGGACCCTATAATAATATCATCTGAAACAAATCTTTTTTAACAAATGTCGCAGGAATCTTTCACCTCTGTAAGTAATGAGAGGAACTGCACATCTGAGCATATCTGCTCGAATAATTTCCATTCAGTATTTTTGCTGTATTATTATTTTGATCATGCTTGTCCTCACTTCAAAATCTGTGAGTTTAAGTGATGGGAGCATGTTGCGAATTGCCATATTAACTGCTATACAGGGAGGACTTTTTTATGGCTCAATTTATGTGGGGCAGGTCTCCGCCGGAATTTTCCTGATATCCGAACACTGTTTCTTTCCCTGCAGAGGGAAGTGATCATCAAATATCGTATGTAGAACAGAATACAGGAATGAAAATATTTTTTCGATGTATCGGCAACACAGTTCTGGGACTGATGCTGGTGATGGCATTGGTGCTTCTTATTCCCGGACTTTTCGGGATCCGGCCCTATGTGGTCTATTCCGGATCCATGGAACCTGAGATCCCAACCGGAGCTGTGGTTTTTACAAAGGAAGGAGAGTTTTCTCCGAAAAAGGGAGATATCATTACTTTTCATAACGGAGATACCGTTGTCACCCACAGAGTGGTTAAAAAAGAAAAGGATATCTTTATCACAAAAGGTGACGCCAACAAGACAGAAGATCCTGTTCCCGCAGAGGCGTCACAGATCATCGGGCGGGTAGTCTTTCACCTGCCTTATCTGGCTACGTGATCCATTTTTCTGAAAGCCCGGATCCCTTTTGCCGCAGTTTGCATAGCGGCATGTCTGTCAGTACTCTTTGATCTGGCATATACCCCAAAAAAGAAAAAATACAGGGAGGAATTTAATCATTGATGAAAAACAGAAAACTGGTAAAAGGAATTGCACTTAGCTGCTGTGATCACTGCACTGGCAGCCGGAGGAACAGCTGCATATCTTACGGATTTTGAAACGGCAACCAACAGCTTTACCGTAGGAAAAGTGGATATCGACCTGGATGAGCCTAACTGGAAACCGGAGGACAATACAGATCTGGTTCCTACTCAGGTGATCCGGAAGGATCCCTATGTAGCAAATAAAGGAGTAAATGAAGCATTTGTCTATCTGGAAGTTTCTGTTCCGGTTCGAAATGTGATCACGGTAGCCAAGGATGGCACCAGAAATGCACTTGCAAAAACAGAGCTGTTCAGCTTCACCAAAAACAAGGACTGGACACAGCTGGAGCGGACCGAAGTGGGGCAGAATATGGTTTACACCTATGCATATAACCACATCCTGAAGCCGGGAACAAAGACAACAACTCTTTTTGATACAGTAACCTTTGCCAATATCATCGAAGGTCAGCTAGATACACAGCAGATCGATATGCCGGTACGGGCTTATGCGATCCAGGCTACCAATACCGGGGATGACAAGACTACGGTTCTGGAGCAGGCAACTGCTGCTTACCAGAAATATGTAAATCAGAATAAAGGACAGGCCGGTGGTGTCACGAAATGAATAAATTAAAAAGACCCTTTTTCCTTCTCCTGATAACAGGGCTCCTGTGCGCAACAGGGACTGCGGCGTATTTTTCAGACTTCGAAAAAAAGATAAATTCTGCTGCAGTAGGGTATGTGACAACGGAGATCGAGGAAGATTTTCCGGATCCTACACCTACGCCTATGGAGAATGGTCCGTCCTACAGAAAAGAGATCCGGATCGGAAATTTTTCCGGCAGTGTGAAAGGGTTCCAGGCAGACTGCTATGTGAGGATGTCCCTTTCCTACTCCAATGACGATATCGGCAGAGGCGTGAAATTAACAGGTCTGGATACGCAAACTGGTGTATAACAGTCAGGACGGCTATTATTACTACCGGAAAAAAATATCCGAGGGAGAAAAAACAGCTCCTCTGTGTACCGGATTTCAGATCGATCCCCAAAAGATCGATGATACTTACAGGGACAGCATTAAGGATTTTGAGATCAATGTTTATGAGGAAGCTGTACAGGCAGAAGGATTTTCAGATTATGAAAGTGCGTGGAGGTATTTTTCAGATCCGGTTTCTGCTCAGGCAGAAAGGAGGGGGAATGTTTGAAAAAACACCTTAAAGCCCTGCTGGCAGGTGCTGCTGTGGCAGGCAGTATCCTGCGTGCACGGTTGCTTATGCCAGATTTTCAGATTCCGTGACAGTGACCAATCACATATCAGTGGGAGATATCAATATTTCTCTTCGGGAACTGGAAAAAAAGGACGGCCGAGAAATGAAATATCAGGATCGCCGGATCGTTCTTCCGGGAGATGAGATATCCAAGATCCCCAGGATCACCAATCACTCAGAGCCATGCTGGGTAAGGGTGAAGATCTCTTATACAGATGATCTGGAAGGGTTGGATGGTCTGGATGACAGGAATCTTACAGGAATGTCACCGAGATGGATCCGGAAGGGAGAGTATTTTTATTATACCAGGAAGCTGGAACAGGGAGACAGCGTGGATATTTTTACCGGTGTGACTGTACCATCCCAATGGATGAATCCTACCAGGATAAGAAGCTGGGGATCACCATCGTGGCGGATGCTGTCCAGGCGGCAAATTTTGCACCGGATTTCCGTGCCATGTCACCCTGGGGAAATCAGAAGATCTTAAGATGTATCCACGATACCGATGGTCTTGTGGTTCAGAAAAAAAGTCCGGTGGATCTGAAGGTGGAGTTTGAAGGAAATGCGCACAAACTGATCGCGGCTCCGGAAGACTTTTTTTTCCGGATTTTCCACGCAATGCCGGGAGATGTTTTTCATGATTCTGTAGAGATCCGTAATACAACGGAGCATGCAGCAGAGATCTTCTTCCGCACATCACCGGAATGTAAATCGGTAAAGGATCAGGAATTTCTGAAAAAGCTGAAGCTGGTGATCACCATGAATGATAAAAGGCTGTATTCCGGGGATCTTCTGGCTGTGTCTCTCAATAAGGCCGTGTCCCTGGGGGAATTTTCCAGCGGAGAAAAAGGAAACATGAGATTTGAGGTTACGGTTCCGGCAGAGCTGGATAATTTATATGCTCTTCGAGCTGCAGATGTGAAATGGATCTTTTCTGTGGAGGAGGATCAGGAGACGGCAGATACCAGCCCTGTTCCACGCCGGAATGGCAGGAAAGAAGCCACAGAAAGAGCTTCCGGAAATAACAGCTCTTCGGTAAGGACGACACCAGTGAAGACCGGAGATGAATCTCCTGTGATCCTGTTTGCACTGATGGCCGGTATAGCGCTGCTTACCTGCAGTCTGACGCTATGGAAAGGAGGTCGAAATAATTGAAAAGAAGAATGCTCGGTGCATGGATGGCATTGATGATCACAGCTTCTTCTCTTGTGGCATCGGCCAGTCCTGCAGCAGATATGAGTTCGGTATCAGCAGATCCGCAGCAGGAACAGACAGAACCGGAGGAAGAAGAGGAGGCCCCGGATATTCCGGTAACAGATCAGCCTGGGGAGGCTGAGATGCCGGTTCCGACAGCCTTGCCTGAACCGGAAACGGTGGAGGAAGCTTTTGAAGAAAGTAAAGATAATACTGAAAATACGGATAGTGATGAGCTGATCGAACCGGAAGAAGAACCAGAAGCTGCTTCAAAAGAAGGAGAAAATATAGCTCTGACAGAGATACCGGAGCAGACAGAGGATCCGGGATTTACTGTATTCACGGAAGAAAACGCGGAAATCCTTACAGGAGAAAGTGAAGAGGATCAGGAACTGATCCAGGATATCGAAAACGGAGAGATCATTGCTCTTTCTGCAGCACTTCCCGGGGAGTTCCGGGAAACTGGCAGTGCGGAAGTAATCTCAGAAGGAGAGGATGCTATCGCAGCTACAGCACTTTCCCCGTCCCAGTATTATCTGGACAGCTGGACCAGGGTTTACTGCGATGAGATCTGGACAGCTGCCAATGATTTTCTTGGTTCCGGAAATAAAACCCGTATGGGATGTACGTATCGTTCTGTACATTATATTGATGATACAGGAGAGGAAAAGGTTTCGCCTCTCTATTGCCTGAAAGCAACTCAGGATGGACTGGACAGTATGACGCTGAAGAATGAGGCAGTAAAAGCACTGACTAATTCTGTGATTCAGAAGCTTTTGTACTTTGGTTACGGAGGACCGGGGGATCTGGGAACCGGATACGACCCCTCCTGCAGTCACATAGACTGGTCAAAATGGCAGAACCGTTATGTATTTACGCATATTGCGCTGTCAAAGGTATATTTTAATGACTGTGGATATGCCACAGCAGCAGAAGTAGAACATACAGGGATAAACCGCCTGATCGATAAGATCCAGACATTGACGATCCCTGCAAGAAACAAAGCTGCCGTTTATGTTTCCGAAGACGGTTCCTGGGCAGCAGCATCCGGAAAGACGATCCCGTTAAGTGTATTTCGAAGCAGACCTGCAGGTTTTCCCTTTGTTCCGGATAGTATGAAGGACGGATTTCAGATGAGTACTCTTATGAAAGTAACAGATGGAGCAAAAGCAGGGAACGGGATCACCATAACAAGAGGAGCCGCAGAAAAATGGCAGCTGGCCTACTGGACGAGCGCAGCGGATTATAATTCACAGAAAACCAATCCCAAAATGATGTCGGGGACAAGCCTGAGCCTTAAGGATGGGGCATATTTTTTTCTGATCTTTCCGTTAAATGCATCTGCGACAAAGAAGTTTTCCTGTAAAATGCTGCTTCAGCCGGTTTCCTATATCCTGGTTGACGGAAGTGCCCAGGCAGGAAAAGATGGAGTACAGGATTTTGGTGCTTACGTATACCAGGGAACAAGAGGAAGCCTTTCGTTTTCAGTAAAGCCTTCGGTTTACGGCAATGCAAAGCTGGTCAAGAAGGAACCCAACACGGGAAAACTGATCCAGGGAGCGCAGTACGGACTGTTTGCAGCAGAAGCTCTGACCTCCGGATACCGGACTATGTACAGTAAGGATCAGAAGGTTTCAACCGGAACAACAAACGCCAGTGGAGAGATCCTTTTTTCAAAACTGGTTCCGGGAAAATACTATGTGAAAGAAACGAAAGCCGCTGCAGGCTATAAACTGAACACCGCTATCAAAAATGTTACAGTAACCGGCGGAAAGACGACAACCGTCAGCGTAACGGATATCATGGATATCAGCGGAACAGTATCCATCAGAAAGAAAGACGGAAATACCGGCGATCCACTGGCAGGAGCTGAATTCACCCTGTATCAGTGGAGTAAAAAAAGCAAAGCCTACGTAACCTTAAAAAAACTGACTTATGATGGACAGAAGCGTACCTATAACTCCGGGAAATTTAATTATACCGAAGACAATCAGGGAAAATTCCGTGTGCGTGAGACAAAATCTCCTCCCAATTACACCGGAAACTGGCAGAAGAATTTTACGCTGGATAAGCCGGGAGAAAAGCAGGAATTTCTGTTTGAAGCAGTGAACTACCAGACTGAAAAACGAAGGATTGAAGTTCGTAAGATCGATGCGAAAACCGGTGAGATCCTGAAAGGTGCGGAATTTACACTTTATGAATACAGTGCAGCCAAAAAAGCCTATAAAGAAAAAGGAACTCTTCTGGATTATGACATCTCCAGTGAACTTTATGTAAGTGGTGAACTTTTGAAGACTTCGGATAATGAGGGAAAATATAAGATCGCGGAAACAAAGACTCCGCCCGGATATACAGGAAGCTGGGAAGAAGAGGTGAATATCACAGACAAGGATGCACGCCTTTCCTTTGAAGTTGTCAATGAAAAGGAAAAGGAATATAAAGGGTGATCCGTCTGAGAAAAACAGATATCTATACCGGGGAAGTTCTGGAAGATGCGGAATTTACCGTGCTTCAGTGGAATAGAGGGAAGCAGACTTACCAGAATAACCTGGGCGGGCAGAGCATCCTGAAGTTTGACATAGAAAACGGATGGTACTCTACGGAAGAGCTGGTGCTCACAGATGACAATCAGGGAAGGTTCAAAGTAGTGGAAACAAAAAATCCGGAAAACTATACTGGCAAATACGAAAAGGAGGTAATCTTCCAGAAAAAAGAAAATACAGATACGGATACTGTGGATCTGAAAGCAGAGAATACTCCGGTAACACTTCCGCTTGGAAATATCACCATCATAAAAAAGATCAAAGAGGAGGATATTACCTGGGCTCATGGAAATCCAACCTTTTCCTTTGTGGCAGAAGGTACGGATCTATCCGGAAATCCTCACAGATATGAGGATTATGTGACCTTTACCAGAGGAAGCTATGAAACCGATAAAAATGGCTATGCAACATTATCGGTCACTCTCAGGAATATCCCGCTGGGGCAGTATACGGTCTGGGAAAAACCGGTACTACGCTACTATCTGAAAGATGTACGGGCAAATACAGAGAATGTCCGCATCATAAAAGGCGCTGCACCTGCATATGGTACAGATCCCCGGAAGATTGCTTCCGGTACGGCTGCTCTGACAATGCAAAACAAAAATGCATCGCTGACTTTTGTAAATGAGAAATCCAGATATGATCGATATTCCCATAATGACAGCATAAAAAATACCATACCCGTATCATTTTCCTGAAAAAAAAGACAGGAGGCAGGAGTAATCCTGCCTCCGCAGCGTATTTTATATAGTAAAAAACAAACTGTAAAAAGAAATAAAAAAACTACATATATATCCAAAGATATGGTATACTTTTTTACAAATACTGTGAACTCAAGAACTCTCTGGGAGGTCGATGATGAAAACAGACGAAAAAAATCCCGTTTTTGATATTCGGGATACATTGGAAAAATAACGCTTGCATTTATTCGAAATACTACAACTGAAGCTTTTTCAGTACTGTCAGGAAACGGACATATATGAACGTTTGGATGAATACCTGAGACCTGTAAAAAATATTACGGATTTTAAGACCAGTGGACAGAAATACAGCAATGTTTATAAAGACGACTGGAAGTACCTGACGGATTTTCTGATATCCCGGGAAGGCGGGACGATAGAAGTGCGGTGTATCAATAAAGACGGTAATGCGAGTCTTCTGACAGTACGGGGATTTATAGCACAGGATAAAAATACCGGATATCATTATTTCATAGGAAGCTCCAGAGATATCACCAGGGAGAAGCTGCAGGAAGAATTTCTTGAGGAACGTGCCCAGAAAGATCCTCTGACCGGAGTGTATAACCGCTTTTTCGGAAAAGAACTGATCGATGAATACCTTGCATCCAGAAATCCCTATGCAGGATGTGGGATGATGGTGCTTGATGTAGATTATTTTAAAAATGTAAATGATACTTACGGACATATGTTCGGTGATGAAGTCCTGAAACGTTTTGCGGAGCTGTTTGTGGCTTTGTTCGACATTAATGATGTGATCATGCGTCTGGGTGGCGATGAATTTGTGATCCTTTTGAAGGATATCAGCCATGCAGCGATCATGAAAAAGGCAGGAAAACTGATACGGGAAGTGCAGAAACTTAAATTTCCGGGAACCACGTATCTGGCAACCTGCAGTGTGGGGATCTGCTTTCTTCCGGAAAATGTTTCCGGATATACATATCAGCAGCTCTTTGAAAATGCAGACTGGGCACTTTACCAGGCAAAGAAAAATGGAAAAAACCGCTATGCTTTCTGTGATAATCTGAGACGTTTTGAGGATAAGACAGAGGAAAAGCAGGAATTATACGAGGGTGTTGAGATAGATGCCAGATATCTTCATAATGATATTGTTTCTACTGCATTTGAAATATTTGAAAAAATGAGCAGCTTTCAGGCAGCGATTGAACTTCTGATGAAAGTGATCGGTCTGAAATTCCGGCTTAACCGGATCACAGTCCTGCATACCAAGGTGGCAGAGCAGAAAATAAACAGGGTTTTTCAATGGGTTTCGGAAGAAGAATACAGGCTTTTGATAGATGAGATACATTTTTCAAAAAGTGATTTTATCACATTGTTTCGCCACAATGATGAATATGGTACTGTGGTGATTCAGGAGAATGATCTGGCTGAATATTCGGAACAGAGAAGAAAGAATGTGTTACAGTGCGGAGCAAAAACCGTAGTCTGTGCTGCCATGTACTGTGAGGGAAGCTATACAGGGGCCATTGCATACGTGACCTGCCAGGAAAAAAGGCTCTGGTCCAGAGAAGATCGTAAGCTATTGGGAGAAGTGACCAAGATCATTTCTGCGCATTATGCCAAGAACCAAGCATTTAACAGTGCTTATCGTAGCATTGCTGCAGAATCCGGACGGGATCAGCTTACCGGATTGTCTTCTTTTTCAAGATTTCGCGAAAATGTGGAGAAAATGCTGATCGGAGGTTACGGGCCGGGACATGCAGTGATATATACCGATTTTGAAAAATTTAAACGTATTAATGCAAAATACGGATATCGTGTGGGAGATCAGATCCTGCGGCAGTTTTCCGAGTATGTGATAAGCGTTCTAAAAACAGATATGGATGTATATTTTACCAGGGCGATCTCTGATCATTTTATCCTTTTCACTCCATGTGATATGGATGTTGATCCGGAAACATCTGTTTTAAAGACCAATCAGGAGTTCTTACGGCAGATGAAAGAGAAATATCCGGATATGGAGCTCTGTGTCCGCACTGGGATCTATCTGATCACCAGAGAATGTAACAATGCATCTGAGGCGATCGATGCAGCGAATTATGCAAGAAAATATGCTGCTGGAAATTGTGAAACAGGTGTTAAGCTGTATGACGAAGAACTGAAAAAGCAAAGCGATGCAGAGTGAAAGATATAGGAATACGGACCGGAATCTATGCTTTTTCAGAATTTCAGGAATAATCTTTCAGGAAAGCTTTTACAATAGAACAGAGATGTTTGCGGCAGGAGTGAGCTTATGAACAGAAGTGTTCCGGAAAGTCTTTTGATCTGTATTTTAGTCTTATGCCTGGCTCTGACACCCATTAGTGTCAGGGGAGAAACGGAAGATAGTGGAAAAGCACAGCAGCTGATCGAAGCGCCGGTGCAGTCCTTATGGAAAAAGAAACCGGTACCGTGATCTATTCCAGGGATCCTGACACTCGAAGAAGCCCGGCCAGTATTACAAAGATCATGACATTGATCCTGATCTTTGATGCTATCCGTGAGGGAACCCTGCATCTGGAGGATAGCATTACCACCAGTGCTTATGCCAGATCCATGGGAGGGTCTCAGGTATTTCTGGAAGAAGGAGAAAAGCAGACTGCAGAAACCATGATCAAATGTATTGTGATCGCTTCCGGAAATGATGCCAGCGTAGCTATGGCGGAGCATGTTGCGGGAACAGAACAAGCCTTTGTGGAGAGGATGAACGAGAGGGCGAAGGATCTTGGAATGAAAAATACCCATTTTGTGGATTGCTGCGGGCTGACGGAATCACAGGAGCATTATACAACTCCCTATGACATTGCACTTATGAGCAGGGAGCTCATCAGCAGATATCCGGAAGTTCTTACATATTCATCTGTCTGGATGGAGGATATCACACACGTTACCAGAAAAGGATCCTCGAAATTTACACTGACCAACACAAATAAACTGCTGCGCAGCTATGAGGGGTGTATGGGACTTAAAACGGGCAGCACCAGTATTGCAAAATACTGTCTCAGTGCTGTGGCAGAACGAAACGGGATCACACTGATCGCCTCAGTGATGGCCGCACCGGACCCGAAAACAAGATTCCGGGATGCAGCAGCTCTTTTAAATTACGGCTTTTCTAAATGCACATTGTATCTGGATGATGCTCTGGAGCCACTGAAACCTATGAAGCTCCGCAAAGGAGTCAAAGAGCAGGTTCCGCTTGTATATAGAGGGAAATTCCGATATATCAGCACAGATGGAACGAAACCTGACAATGTTAAGAAAAAGTTGATCCTTCCCAAAGAACAAAGTGCGCCGGTGAAAAAAGGGCAGAAAGCAGGGGCACAGGAATACTATCAGGATGGGAAAAAGATCGGTAGTCTGGATATCCTGTACGGGGAAACAATAAAAAAGGCCGGATACCATGACTGGCTGGAAAGAACCTGTCAGGCATTTCTTTTGTGATGCCTGCAACATATTTTGACAAAAAGGGCAGACTGGATGTATAATACAACGGATTGAAGAAATAACAGAACAGGGAAGGGATTTTGGATGAAAGAGATCAGAACAGAAGATGCAGTGGGACACATTCTGTGCCATGATATCACGCAGATCATAAAAGATGAGAAAAAAGGCGTTCTTTTCAAAAAGGGGCATGTAGTGAAAGAAGAAGATATACCACTGCTGCTCTCTGTAGGAAAAGAACACCTTTTTGTGTGGGAGAAAAAATCGGGGATTCTTCACGAAAATGAAGCTGCAGAGATCCTTTACAAAATCTGTGCCGGAAACTCTTCCAAAGTACATGGAACTGAGATCAAAGAAGGTAAGATCGAGGTGGTATCAAAGATCGATGGTATTCTGAAAATACGTCGTGATGCACTTGTGGCTGTGAATTCTCTGGGAGAATGATGATTGCTTCCAGACATGGCGATTTTCCGATAAAAAAAGGTGATAAGGTTGCAGGAACCAGGATCATTCCGCTTGTGATCGAGAAAGAGAAAATGGATGCAGCAGAGAAGGCAGCAGGAAATCTTCCGATCTTTGACATTCTCCCTTACCAGCAGAAAAAAGTAGGGATCGTCACAACCGGGAGTGAGATCAAAAAAGGACTGATCCAGGATACCTTCACACCGGTACTCCGGGAAAAGCTTTCCGGGTTTCCGACAGAGGTGACAGGCCAGGTGATGCCGGGAGATGATAAGGAAGAGATCACAAAGGCAATTCTTTCTTTCGCAGATGCAGGAGCAGATCTGATCATCTGTACTGGCGGAATGAGTGTGGATCCCGATGATCGTACTCCGGGCGGGATCCGGGATACCGGAGCAAAGATCGTAACCTATGGAGCACCTGTACTTCCGGGAGCTATGCTGCTTGTGGCATATCTTGAGAGGAACGGAAGATCCATACCGGTACTTGGACTTCCGGGCTGCGTCATGTACGCAAAAAGAACGGTATTTGATCTGATCCTGCCCAGAGTAATGGCGGATGATGAGATCAAGCAGAGGAGATCGCCAGGCTGGGAGAGGGCGGACTTGTCTGAACTGTCCGGTTTGTACTTTCCCAAACTGCGGATTTGGAAAATAATATGAAAAAATTCAGAATCAAACAATATGAGATCTATATGGACAAGATTCATGCTCCACAGGGCGTGCGGATGATCCTTCTTGCGGATCTTCACGGGATATCCTACGGAAAAGACAATATACGGCTGACAGAGACGATCCGAAAGCTTGCTCCGGACGTGATACTTTCTGCCGGCGACATGGCTGTACGTACAGAAACGGATACTCTGGTAACTGCATGTAAGCTGCTGACAGAGCTTGCAGGGGATTTTCCCGTGTATTATGCACTTGGTAATCATGAATATAAAATGTTCCTTTCCGAAGAATATCGGCCATATTATGCGAAATATGAAAAGGCACTGAAAAAAGCTGGTGTGCATATTTTAAGGAACGGACATGAAGCTATGGTCCTGAAGGGAGAGCGTTTCTGTTTCTGGGGCCTGGAGCTTCCCATCGAATATTATCACAAGCCGAGATCACCGAAGCTGAAAAAAGAAGTGATGGAAGAACTGATCGGAAAACCTGAAGATAAAGGGATGCAGATCCTGCTGGCACATAATCCAAAATACGGAAAAACCTATTTTGAATGGGGCGCGGATCTGATCCTGTCCGGACACTATCACGGAGGCGTTGTCCGCCTCAGTGAACATTACGGCCTTTCATCTCCTCAATATCTGTTCCTTCCACCGTTTTGCTGTGGAGACTTTCACAAAGGGGATCAGCATATGATCGTCAGTGCTGGACTTGGAGAACATACCATCCCCCTTCGGATCCATAATCCAAGGGAACTGCTGGTGATCGATATAAAACCTTCCGAAAAAATGAAATGAGGAAACCCTATGGCATTATCTGTTAAGCTGAATGTATTTGAAGGCCCGCTGGATCTTCTGCTTCACCTGATCGACAAAAACAAGATCGATATCTATGATATTCCTATTGTGGAGATCACAGATCAGTATATGGAATATCTGCATTCCATGGAAAAAGAAGATCTGGGGATCATGAGTGAATTTCTTGTCATGGCAGCTACTCTTCTGGATATCAAATGTAAAATGCTTCTTCCGAAAGAAGTGAATGAGGAAGGAGAAGAGGAGGACCCTAGAGCAGAGCTTGTGCAGAAGCTGCTGGAATATAAGATGTACAAATATATGTCCTATGAATTACGGGACAGGCTTGGAGATGCGGCAGGGGTTTATTACCGAAAACAGGATCTTCCGGAAGAAGTGCTACAGTATACTCCACCGTCTGATCCCCAGGAACTTCTCCGGGGTCTGACATTGGAGCGGATGAGTGCGATCTATCAGGCTTTGATCCGCAGACAGGAAAATAAGATCGATCCGATCCGAAGTAAATTCGGAAGGATCGAAAAAGAGGAAATATCACTTTCCGATAAATTGCTGGAAATGAAGGAATATGCAAAAACTCACCGAAAATTCAGCTTTCGCAGGCTGATGGAAAACCAGCATTCCAAAATACAGCTGATCGTGACATTTCTGGCAATTCTGGAATTGATGAAAATGGGACATGTTCATGCAGAACAGGAAGATCTTTTTGATGATATTCATGTGGAAGTTATCACGGATCCGGACACATGGAAGAATCTGACAGAGTTCGCAGATGAATAATATAGTAGGAATGAGGACAATAAGTGGAAATCAAACGAATTGAAGGAGAAATCGAAGCCATCCTGTTTGCAATGGGAGAAGCAGTGGAATTACCCCGTATTGCCAGAGCGATCCGTCAGGATCCGACAACAACGGAAAATATCATCCGAAATATGATGATCCGTTATCAGGAAGAAGAGCGGGGGATCCAGATCATAGAGCTCGAAAACTCCTTTCAGCTTTGTACAAAAAAAGAATACTATGATTCTCTTATCCGGATCGCAGCGCAGCCAAAGAAACCCACGCTGACAGACGTTATGCTTGAAACCCTTTCGATCATTGCCTACAAACAGCCCGTTACAAAAGCAGAGATCGAAAAGATCCGAGGGGTAAAATGTGATCATGCCATCAATAAGCTGATGGATTATGATCTGGTGAGAGAACTTGGACGTCTGGATGCTCCGGGTCGCCCGATCCTCCTGGGAACCACCGAAGAATTTCTGCGCTGCTTTGGTGTCCAGGGGCTGGAAGACCTTCCGGAAATGGATCCGGTCCAGCTGGAGGATTTCAAGGCGGAAGCAGAGGAAGAGATCCAGCTGAAGCTGGACGTATAACAAATAACACGGACAGATGCCGGTTTACGGGACCTGTCGGACAGATCAGAAAACAGAAGAGGAGTGACGAAAATGCCCACAACATACGCACATGATCTTTTTGGAAAAAGGGTTTACCGGAAACTTTCCGCAAAATTACAGCATCTGATCCGAAGCAACGGAAATCTGTACCGGATCGGACAGCATGGTCCGGATATCCTGTTTTATTATTTTATATCCAAAAATCCGGTGACACAGTACGGAGTGCAGATGCATGGACGGAAAGCAAGAGAATTCTTTGAAAAGGGCATGGCGAAGGTCCGGGAGGAAAAAAATCCTGCACTGATGGCTTACCTGCTGGGGTTCGGATGTCATTATATCCTGGATTCTACCTGTCATCCTTACGTCAATCAGGTAGCTGCCGAGGGGAAAATCTCACATACGCTCTTTGAGAAGGAATTTGACCGTATGCTGATGTATGAAACCGGCAAAGATCCATTGCGTTTTATCCGTCGCATGGGATCCGTGCCAGTTTTCTCAGTGCATGGACGATACACCAGGTACTACCGGCGATCCGTACCTGGAACATTTATCTGTCATTGAAAATGATGAAGATATTCACCTGTATTTTGGTATGTGATGATGGAGGAAGGAAGAGACGCCTTTCGGAATATGCCCTTTCCCCCGCAGGAAAAAAGATATCTGCGTTTATTACCGAATTTTTTATGAGCCCGGAGCCGGAGATCGACTGTAAGGAGGAGCTTCTTAAGCTGGACAGTCTGATGGAAGAGGCACTTGCCAAGCACCGGATATGCTGGAAGAGCTTGCTGCACTTGCAGTCAGGCCAGGACATCTTTCTGACAGATGGGATCTGACCTTTAACGGATGATCGATCCCGGCAGACAATAGATACAAGTGATATCTGAATGCTATCCTCGCATAAAATTAAATATAACAGTTACTGTAAACAGTTATATGAACCGTGTACGGGGTGATGCATTATGAGCAAACGGCGTATGGCCGCTGTCGTGCTGGTGACAGCGGTCCTTATTATTTGTCAGATCTTTCCGGTAAAGGCGGCAGATGACGAAAATCTATATGCACTTTCTGCAGTTCTTATGGATGGGGAGAACGGCCGTGTGCTGTACGGAAAAGAAGCATACAAAGGACGGCCGAATGCCAGCACCACAAAGGTAATGACCTGTATTCTTGCTCTGGAGCTGGCAAAGGGAGATGATTACGTACAGGTTTCCGGGAATGCGGCATCTCAGCCACAGACACGTCTTGGCATGCGGGAAGGCCAGCAGTTTTATCTGGAGGATCTTCTCTATTCACTGATGCTGAAAAGCCATAATGATTCCGCAGTGGCCATCGCGGAACATATCGGCGGCTCCGTAGAAGGTTTTGCAGAGAAGATGAATGAAAAAGCAAAAGAGCTGGGATGTAAGGACACACATTTTGTTACACCCAATGGTCTGGATGGAGAAGATGAAGGCGGTATCCATCATACAACAGCCCGGGATCTTGCCTTGATCATGGCGTATGCAATAAAAAATGCAACATTTGTCCATATTACCCAGACCAGAGATTATACTTTCACGGATATCTCAGGAAAAAAGCATTATTCGGTACATAATACCAATGCTTTCCTGGATATGGAAACAGGAGTGATCTCCGGAAAAACAGGATTTACAGGAAATGCCGGATATTGTTATGTCTGCGCAGTCCGACAGGACGAGCGATTATTTATCGTGGCTCTTCTGGGATGCGGATGGCCCGGAAATAAAAATTATAAATGGAGCGATACTAAGAAGCTTCTTTCCTATGGCAGGGAAAATTATCAGTATGTGATGCTGCCGGAGCTTCCGCAGCTGCCTGAGATCCCGGTAACAGAAGCAGCACCGGGAAAAGAAGATCCATATCCGCAAAAGTCCGATCATTCCGGATATCCTCCCAAACAGGTTATGCTGAAAATACACGCAGTACTTTCTGAAAAAGACCGTGGGAAAAGATATCTTCTGAAAAAAACAGAAACGATCACATGGGAAACGGAGCTTCCGGATAAGCTCCCGGCACCAATACAGAAAAACCAGAAGATCGGTACACTCCATGCAAAGCTCAACGGAAAAGAACTCCTTTCCTGCCTTGCAACCGCCGATGACAAAATCGACAGAATTACCTATAAATGGTATGTGGATAAAGTATTTAAGGATTATTTCCATTAATTTAGCGACCCCTGGCATATGTCAGGGGTTAATTTTTTAACGTTCGTGACGAAAAGTATTGAATTTTCTGCAAAAAAAAGGTACAATTATACTCGGCTGAATTTTTGGTTATATTAATAAAAAAATGGAGGGCATAGTATAATGAGTAATGCGACACAAAGCGTAGCGGCTGC
>ENA-OQHY01000499-OQHY01000499.1-human-gut-metagenome-genome-assembly--contig:-NODE-499-length-22049-cov-6.498039_pt1 | contig 22049 bp, 18 predicted proteins | sample MGYA00242570_ERZ504733 | MGnify/ENA primary metagenome ERZ504733 (study PRJEB26092, sample SAMD00036219) | human gut metagenome | host: Homo sapiens | study: EMG produced TPA metagenomics assembly of... | reverse complement strand
AAAAAAACAAAAAAATGCTTGCATTCGCGGAGCGCCTGTGCTATACTAAGCTTCGTCAGTGAGTGACTCACTCGACAGGCAAAAATAAAAAGCAGTAAGCGGGAGTGCTGGAATTGGCAGACAGGCAAGACTAAGGATCTTGTGGGTGTATGCTCGTGTGGGTTCAAGTCCCATCTCCCGCATACAGAGAAAAGGGCAGAAAGCTTTGATTTTATTCAGGTTTTCTGCTTTTTTTATTGTCTGAATGATACGATTTTTGTCTCACGCTGTCTCACGTTTTTTCACCCAATGTTCCTTTGCTGAAGCCTGAATCAATGTGATTGCTCCAGATGCATCCGCCTGATACAACTGTCCACCAATAGTAAGTTGAGAATTAGTTACTAGAATCCCATCTGAATCCAAATAGTATTGTTTGCCATATTTTTCTACAACTTCATTCTCTGCTCTAAGGAAATCCTTTTTATAATAATTCCATGAGCCATCCTGATTCTGATACCAATCATCGATAATTAAATATCCATTTTCATCTGCCCGTATAATTCCATCATGCGATTTCCCATTTTCATCCGTGTATTCAACCCATTCCTCACTATCGATCATCATTCTTCCAGACCAATCGAAATAGCATGAATATTCAAATCCGGATTCGTCTTCAAAGTCGCGAATAGTATTTGTTACTTTTTTCCTGCTCATAATAATATACACTACCGTCTTCTTCAACAAATCCATCTTTCACTTCTTCATCAACATCTAGTGATTCTGTCAGATTCTTGTCCAGAACTGTTTCATCTGTTGATGTTTCGCTTTCTGTATCTTCTGTTATGTTTTCAGACGGCTCGTTTTTCTCTTCTGAAACTACTTTTTCAGTCTCTGACTGTTCTACATCTGCATTTGATTCTTCCTTTTGTTCTACATTGCTCTCATCCACTTCTTCGACTGGTGCTTCCTGATCCACAGCCGCTTCCTGTGTAGTTCCTGTAGCTTGATTCTCTTCTGCCATTACCGGAGTAACAAGACTTGCACTAGTCGCTGCTACGCAAAGTAAAGCAATTATCTTTTTTCTCTTCATATGGGAACCTCCTTATACGATCTTGTTATATCATATTTTCCCAGAATTCATTGTATTTGTAAATACTTTTTGTCTTTTTAGTGTTTTATCTGTGAATTTTTTTTGTTTTTTCTCATTTCTTTATATTTTTGTTTTTTTCGTAAGTGCCTCAAAACAAAAAAAGGACAGAAAAACGAGAATCATCTCTATTTTTCCGTCCTCTGATTTAATTCAATTGTTCACCTTCCGGCAACACTCCACCTTCTTCTACAATGTTTGCCAGATCAATAATATTCTGCACAGAAGATTCAACCGGTTCCATAATAAAGAGTTCTGTATCACCACTGGAATAACATGTACCAGTTGTATTTGTACCTTCCGCTGCTACAGACTGAATCGTCCAAGCCGGATTATTACTCAACTGATATTTAATCAATGCGTTAATCTCTTCCTGAGACATATTTGTCTCAACATCTTTGCTCACCTGTTCCATAATCGCATTCGCTTTCAAGAGCATAGTCGGTGACAAACACTTCTTCAACATAGCAGTAATAACTGCCTGCTGATCTTTTCCTCTCTGATTGTCTCCGCCTGGAACATTATGTCTCTCTCTACAGAAAGCAAGTGCTTCTTCACCATTGAAGTGATTATATCCTTCCTGCACATCCATTACATGTTCAGAATCTTCACTTGTTGTAAACGCATACTCTGAATATACATCAATTCCTCCAAGTGTATCTACAATATCAATTAATGAAGTAAAATTCAATCTCGCATAATAATTAATATCCGTCTCATACAATTCACCCAGTGTACGCATGGAGGCATCTACTCCGTAAATCCCTGCATGAGTCAGTTTATCTCTCTGACCGCCTGAAATCTTTGGAATCGGTACATAGTAATCACGCGGAGTAGTTACTAATAAAATCTGATGTGTCTGCGGATTCACAACTGCAATAATATTCACATCACTTCGGCTTGTTTCTGATACATCACCATAGACATCAATACCACTGATATAAACTGTAAATGGTTCTTTTATAATACTGTCATCTGTTGCTCCTGTTGAATTTCCGAAATCCAACTCAACACGTATATTAAATGTATACAACACTTTCACTTTATCGCTATAGCCATCTACTGCTTCTTCCATCAGACTTGTATATGCACTGTTATAAATGATTGCATCACAATCTCCATCAATCAGAGCCTGTGCCTGATCCTGAACGGAATCATACTCTTTCACTTCAATCGTATCAACGCCAACTTGCTTTTCAATATCAGCTACAGCTGTCTGTATATTGTCAGCACCTTTCTCAAACTGTACACCATACGTATAGTCTGCCGCATCTTCTATTGTCTCTGCCGAATCATCTGCTCGCACTGCAACAACCATCTTATCTACTTTATAGTTGCTGCCTGTGATCTTTCCAATCATATTATTAGCCTGAGCGACATAATAACTTCCCGTAAACATCACAACTGCCATAAGTAAACTGAATACTTTTCCCCAAGTCCCCCGTTTTCTCCTTGCCACCTGTGAATTCAGTGTCACACACCATAAGAAAAACAGTATTGCTGCTGCCAGTATCAGATACTTGTCCGGAATCATTCCTAACAAATACAATACCGCCATTAAGGCTATACTGGCAATCGTCTGAAGAATGATACACAAAGTCCCCAGCTTATTACTTCCCGATCTGCGGGAATACTTATTTGTACTTTTTTTTCTGCGTGCAGAATTGCCAGCAGATCCTTTTCGTTTTGCCATCTTACATCCCTTTTCTTAAATTAGAACAATTTTGACGGGTAAACTCCTTCTTCAATCAATCCACGAAGCGCTGCTGTTACAGATTCTTTATCTTCCTTATATGTCACACCAAACCACTGGTCATGTGACTGCAGTACTTTTACTTCCAGTTTTCCATCACTTAACAGATCTCCAATCATTGTCGGAAGCAGATATTCTGCTTTTAGATCTGTACTTTCTGTTTTCTCAAGGAACTCATCAAATCCTGTCTTAAGAATCTCAAAAAATTCAGGTGTAATTCCCCACATATTCATAGATACCGGTGAATCAACATCAAGGAATACATCTCCATCCTCTTTGTGGATTACAGCTTTTCCGTCTTCTTTTTCGATGTTATGTGTCTCTTCAATGTCTGCAAGCATGCCATGTCCGTCTACTTCGCACACACCTCTGGTCACGCCTCCGTTATCACTCAATGTATTTTTCAATACAAAGCTGACCATACAAATCTGCATTATATCAGCAGATGGAAGGTTTGTCAAATAACTGTATGCCTCTTTAAATGCTTCTTTTCCATAATAATCATCTGCATTGATTACAAGGAATGGAGCATCCACCACATCTTTACAGCAAAGAATTGCCTGACCTGTTCCCCAAGGTTTTGTTCTTCCTGTGAATTTTCCGCTGAATTTTTCCGGAATATCATCAAGCTCTTGAAATGCATATGCTACTTCTACTTCTTTTTCAATACGGTTGCCAATGATCTCTTTGAAATCTTTCTCGAGATCTTTGCGGATAACGAATACAACTTTGTCAAACCCTGCTTCTAATGCATCATAGATGGAGTAGTCCATGATAATCTCTCCATTTGGTCCGATTGAAGCCAGCTGCTTGATTCCGCCTCCAAAACGACTTCCAATACCTGCCGCCATGATTACTAATGTTGCTTTGCTTCATTTCTTTTTCCTCCTAATGTCTCTTCACTGTTACAATATACCAGTTTATAAACACCACTTATTCTCCCAATCCATCTTTCACAAGTTGAACCATGTCTGAAAGTGCTATTTCTTCGTCTTCTCCTTCACAAATAATTGTAATCTCATCTCCGCTTTTTATGCATGCACCCAGTACGCTTAATACACTTTTGGCATTTGCATTTACCTCTTCGTTTTTCATCTTTTTGTACACTGTGATCTTGCTCTTGTACTGCATCGCAGTTTTACAAAACAATCCTGCCGGTCTTAGATGAAGTCCTGTCGGATTTTTGATCACTACTTTATCGCTTACCATGTTATTCTCCTATTCTATCTCTCTGATAGTTGGAAGTTTTAACTCCAATATCATATAATATGCATTGAAAACTGTCAATGCCAGCCTTCTTAATTCTTTTTTAATTTAGACCTGTACTTTTTTAATTAATATGAAGTATTATTAATTTGTCCCAGCGTTATTTTCCGGTTGTTCATCCTTTGTGGATCCTTTTTCAGTCAATATAAGCTGCACTGTCACTGGTTTTGTCAACGTTACTCCATCCGGAAGGTCTACTTCTACCGGTATGTCATAAGTGCCTTCCTTCGTGTAATTCTGGAGATTTACCGATACTGCATTGCTGATATCCAGACTATCCAGCGTATCTTTCTCTCCCTGAAACACAAGTGTCACCTCAGCATCTGGCTCGTAACTTACCTGAAGATTTTTTGCCAGATAATTCTGTTTGATGGACGCAACCATAAACTCAATTGTACGATTTCCCAACTGTTCGATCATTGCAGTTGCGGTAACCTTTCCTGAAGCGCCTTCAATCAGTTCTACACCTTCCGGCAGATAATCTGTAATGTCAAATGCTTTCTCTATCTTCTCTGTTGCCCCAGCGATAGACAATTCAGATGCTGGAATATTGATACTTTCAATCTTGGATAAGGCCTCTTCTTTTCCGCAGATCTGCACGCTCGCCGGTTCGCTCGAACAACCGAGATATTCATATCCATCTGCCGGTGTTCCAGATGCTTCAAATTTTAATGGAACCGTCTTGATCCTCATTACTGTCACATCTACAGTGATTCCATCTTCTCCAAGATTATTACTTAGCTGTCCCTGATTGATTACATTTCCCGATGCATCATATAAAACAAGTTCTGCTGTAAGTTCTTCATCTTTTGAAATTCCATCTACATTAATCTTCGCTACGGCTTTATCAATTGATTTTACTGTTGATTCTGCTCCTGTAATCGTTATTTTTTCAGGATTAACTTTCATCTCTCCAATCTGATAACCGTCACGCTGCGTTCCTGTTGTGCTAACAGTCAGTGTAAATACAGTCTTACCTGTTGGTTCTGTCTTAATCTGTATATTTCTCGGAGCAGCCTCTGCCGACTGATAAGATCCACTATACTTTGGAATTGATACTGAAATTGGTATCAACCCTGTCCTGGAATCCATTTCTTTGATATCCGCAGTAGCCACAATATCATCCGACTTAATCTGTTGAATCACTGAACGTTTTGCGTAAACAACTACGTTTACATTCTGATCATCTAAAACCGTATAAACTTCCCCACCTTGTGTAATCACATCATCGTTCGCTATCGTAACTTTGATGTTTGTATAAGTTGATTTCGTAACCGGATTAGCAACATTCGCAACAATCAGCCAAAGAAATGCTGCAAAAACAAATGCAATAATCTTAAGCGGAAGATTCGTTGTCAATTTGTATTTTTTCATGATCTGTGCCATCCTTTCCGTATAGAAAACTTGTTCTTTGTCTCTGTCTTTCTATACTGAATCTGGCTTAACTGACTCCGAAGTTCTTCTGCGTTAATAGCTCGAAGCAATCGTCCTCCGGAAGCCACAGAAACAAGTCCCGTTTCTTCTGAAACAACAATCACAAGAGCATCGCAAACTTCGCTCATTCCCAATGCCGCACGATGCCTTGTTCCCAGATCTTTACTGATTGTCATGTTATCTGAAAGTGGCAGATAACATGTTGCTGATGTAATTCTGTCCCCTCTGATAATAACCGCGCCATCATGAAGTGGGGTGTTGTGTTCAAAAATATTGATCAGCACCTGAGAAGACACTTTACAATCAAGCTCTATACCTGTCATTTCATACTCTGTCAACTGAATCACCTGTTCTACTACGATCAGTGCTCCTGTACATACACTTCCCATAGCATAACAAGCTCTTACAATACTATCCAGTGTTTCATCCGAAAACCTCTGATTTTCTTTATTTTTATCGAACGGATTAATGTTACTAAATAAATTTTTCTCTCCCAGCTTCTCCAATGCCCGTCTAAGTTCTGGCTGAAAAACAACAATTGCTGCAATCGCTAATACATTAATCGACTCTCTTGCCAGATACAGGATCGTATTCATTTGAAAAAGCCATGCCAGAAGAATAAATCCCCCCAGCATAAGCATTCCTCGCAGAAGCATCCAGGCTTTTGTGTTCTTGATCCAGAGCATGATTTCATAGACAATAATCGTCACAATCAGAATCTCTATGATATCTTTTATCTGTATATGTGGAAAATACATTCCATTTGAATAATTTCTTATAAAATTCTGAATCCACTCTATCATCTCAAGTCTCACCACCTTATGTAATCACTCGTTGTTATGCACTCTTGGATCTTTTGCTCTGTCGATCACTCTTTTTTCTCTTCATTCTGATCCAGACCCAGTTCCTTGCTCAGACTTCTTGTTAAAAGAATATCTTCCGTCATGTTTGAATCATTAAAAATTGTTGTTTGTGCAAGATCAGACTCCTTTTTCAGTTGTTCTGACTGATCTTCTTCCTCTTTCTGTTCAACTTCCTTCAAATCAGAAACTTCTGACACAGCAGTATTGTTTTCTGTCTCTGACACATTCGGCATCTCTGCGTCCTGCCCCTGATGTTCTGTAATATGTTTTACCTGCTTCTCAGGCATCTGAACCCCTACTTTCGGAACTGCCTTTACATAATAATAGTATTCGTCATCTTCAAACTGAACATTCTCTGTTCTTGAATAATCCACAGAGAAAAAAATAACTTCAAGGAACAATCCTATTACAACACCAAGAATCCCACTGAAAATCATCATCGTATAAGACATGTGAAGTCCAAGAGAAATATTTCCCGATGCACCTACGATCACACAAACTGCTGCTCCTGTTGCTGATGCTATCTTCCAGGAATGATCAACTGCCCGATTTTTAATTCCGTTCACTACCAGTATTCCGATCACTACTGCAAACAGCATAACCCACATTTCTTGATAGCCTACAAACTGTTTTGTAAAATTGGTTAAAGTGCTGATCATTGTTGTTCCATCTGTACCTTTCAATGCTGTTGCAGAAGCTTTGATCAGGTAAAGCAGATAATAAACAAGGATTCCGCAGGATGCAGGAACAATCCATATTGTAGTACCTAACAGCCCAAATATAACCGGAATCACCAGTGGTATTTTCATGCCGAAAGCTACTACTGTCAGCAGAATTAGCCAGCTCTTCTCTGGGGTAAATCGAAAGTAGAAAATATACATTAACAAAAACAGTATCACCGCAACTCCGGCTATTGGCATAGATAATGTATATAAATGAGCCACTATTAACACAGTTGCTGCTGCCGTCATTACTGCTAGAGGGAGAAATGTACAGACTACTGCTAAGCCAACAGTACAAAGAACAGATGATGCCATCTTCATAAATCCAATATTAGAATTGATCAGGTTAAACACCAAAAGTGCAAGCAAAAACTGTGCTCCCTTTCGAACCAAGAGAGAGTGAGAAACATAAATCTGCTTAAATCTTTCTCTAAGAACCAATAAATTGTTCATTGCTCATTCTTCTCCTTTTTACACATCTTCTCTAAACGGGACAAATTACGATAATAACGTTTTACATTCTGTTTGGCAACTGCATGTTTTCTCTTATAAAAACTATTTGCGCAAACCCCATATATAACCAAAAGAACTATATAGCCTGCAATTGCTGCAATCAAGAGAACGAATAGTTTTAAAATTGTCAGATCAGCAGATAAACTATCACTCGAATAAATGCAGAAACTAACGAACAAAATTGCATAACCTATTGTTACCCAAATCAATGTAATCCATCTCTTAAGACTTGCATAATCTTTTCTGTAATAATCGGCAATTTTAAAATCATCTCTGTAATTCTTCTCATATATCGACATTTTTGTCATTAAACGAATCCTGTCTTTATCTAACATATCCGACATTCACCTTTCAAGATTTCTCTCCTAAGTATACCATATGTTCAGATGCCTTGTCCAATGCTTAGAGTCAAAAAGTAGACATTTTTAACACCTGCTTTTTTCAGGATTCCTGCAGCACGTTCTATTGTACTTCCGGTTGTGTAAATATCATCAATCAGAAGAATGTTCTGGCGTGGATTCCACGATTTTGAAACCGCAAATGCCCCCTTCAGATTTCTGTGTCTCTGCTCCCCGTTCATTTCCTTTAAAGGCCGGGTTTTCTTAATCCGATATAAAACATCTTTTTCTATAGGAATTCCCATGCATTCTGATAACTGCTTTGCTAAAAGTTCTGCCTGATTATATCCTCGTTTTCTCATTTTCGATCTATGTAACGGAATTGGAATAATTGCCTGGATCCCCCATCTTCGAATCTGAAATTCAAACTCATCTGCCAGCTCTTTCCCAAAGATTTCCGCATAATATCGCTTGTTGTGATATTTCAACCGATATAGTGAATTTGAAACCGGCGGAATGTGAACCCATAGGCTGCGTCCTTGTTCATAATTACTTTTTCTTCTTTCACAATCCCTGCAATACTCTTTCGTTTCATCCTCTAATGGCTTTCCACAATGGATACATTTTATTTTTCCCACCTTAACAACCTGTTTTCTACAGTCACCGCAAATACCTTTTGAGCTGATTTCCTGACAAAACGGGCATCTTTTTGGATACATTTTTTCTAAAATTCTTTGATTCGCTCGTCTAAGCTTGTAAATCTTCCCTGTTCGCTTTTGTTTTCGATCATTTCCTGAAATGTTAGTTCACTCCCTACTATTGTTAAACATCTTTTTGCCCGCGTCACTGCTGTATAAAGCAGATTCCTGTTATATAGTAACTTTGGTCCTGGAAGAAGTGGGATAATGACCGCCGGATACTCGCTTCCCTGAGATTTATGAACCGTAATCGCATAGGCAAGTTCTAACTCATCTGTCATATCGTATCCATATTTTACCTTTCTCCCCTCATCATATTCCACGATAACAGTTTCTGTATATTCATTGATTTCATCAATGACTCCCATATCACCGTTAAAAACTCCAATTCCTTTGTCAACTGTTAATCCAAATCTGGTAGAAACTTCCCACTCTAATTGATAATTATTTTTAATCTGCATTACTTTGTCACCTTCACGGAACAATCTACCATTAATTTCTTTCTCCGTTTTTTGGGAATCTGAAGGATTCAGATATTGCTGTAGAATCACATTCAATCGTTCTACACCCAGCAATCCCTTACGTGTTGGTGTCATTACCTGGATTTCATTTGGATCGGCCTGCACATATCTGGGTAATTTCTTCTGTATTAAAGTAATAACGACGCTAATGATCGTATTCGCATCCTGGCGTTTTAAGAAGAAGAAATCCCGGCTTTTATTATCAATTGTAACCGGTTCTCCTGCATTGATCTTATGAGCATTTACTACAATATCACTCTCTCCTGCCTGACGAAAAATCTTTGTAAGTGTCACTACGTGAAATTTTTCTGAACGTATGATATCTTTTAACACACTTCCCGGTCCCACGGACGGAAGCTGATCCACATCTCCCACAAGAATAAGTCTTGTTCCCGGAATAACTGCTGATAAAAGCGCATGCATCAGATTCAGATCAACCATGGACATCTCATCTATAATGATAACATCTGTCTCAAGTGGATTCTCTCTGTTTCTCAAAAATCCACCTACACTGTTCTCTTCCTCAGGATTTCCACTTACTTCAAGTAATCTGTGAATCGTCTGGGCTTCATATCCTGTAGCCTCTGTCATTCGCTTTGCCGCGCGTCCTGTTGGCGCTGCAAGAAGGATACTCATTCCTTCGCTTTCAAAAAATTGAATCATCGTATTGATCGTTGTCGTCTTACCTGTACCCGGTCCTCCTGTTAATATGAGCAAACCATGTTTAATAGCTTCTATAACAGCTCTGTGCTGCATTGGATCCAATTCTATCTTTTCTTTCTGTTCTACTCTTTTCAGACGTTTCTCCATCATGTCTTCCGGCATCTGACAGTCAATATCAAGATCATTAAGCATTTTCGCAGTATTCAATTCCAAGTAATAATAATGTGCCGGATAAATGCGAATTTCCTCATCCACTTCTTTCATAACTGTTTTCCGCTCTATACACAGATCCATGATGTACTTCTCAATATCTTCAAGATCGACTCCTAAAAGTGCATTTGCTCTTCGAAGCAATATATTCTGTGGTAAATAAACATGCCCCTCACCTACTGCCTGTTGCAATGTATAAAACAAACCACTTCTTATACGATAGTCTGAATCTGTATGTATGCCGATTTTGGATGCAATTTCATCCGCAGTCTTAAATCCGATTCCTTCAATATTATCTGCAAGCTGATACGGATTTTCTTCCAACACTTTATACACTTTCATTCCGTAATACTGATAAATCTTGGCTGCCAGCTTTGTGGAAATACCGTATTTCTGCAGATAAATCATGGCTTTTCGCATATCTTTCTTTTCTTCAAGCTGAGATGCAATCTCCTGTGCTTTTCTTTCACTGATTCCTTTGATCTCCGCAAGTCTTTCCGGCTCTTCTTCAATAATGCGGAAAGTATCCTCTTTAAACTTTTTCACGATTCGGCCAGCCAGTGCCGCACCCACACCTTTCACTGCTCCGGAGCCAAGATATCGTTCAATAGAAACAATATCCTCCGGCTCTTTTACTTTATAATGAGAAATCTTCAACTGCTTACCGTAAACATTATGATTCACATATTCTCCTTGAATTTCAAGGAGTTCTCCTTCATTAATATAGTTCAGACTTCCCACGCATGTCACTTCACCATCGTCATGTTCAATATGAAATACTGTATACCCATTATCAGAATTTCTATATACAATATGACTCACATACCCTGTAACTGTTTCCACACTTTTTCCTCTCTCTTCTTGTATCTTTTCCTAATTTATATGCAGAAAAAGGGTGTGTTCCTCTTATACACACCCCTCGTAATTGAATCTTCTTCTCTAAGAACCTGACACTTCAAATTCTTTTTCAGAATTCTTTCTCTTAAAACTCTTTTCTTCCACTCATAAATTCCACAAACTGTCCGGTACCAATTGCAACGACTTTCATCGGATCCTCCGCTGTCATCGTATTAATTCCTGTTCTCTCTTCGATCAATTCTTCCAGTCCGCGAAGAAGTGCTCCTCCTCCGGTAAGAACAATTCCCCGATCAAGGATATCTGCTGACAACTCCGGTGGAGTCTGCTCGAGTACTCCGATTACAGCTTCTACAATCTGTCCTGTAGATTCTCTCAAAGCTTCTTCTGTCTCAGATGAAGTCACCGTAACTGTCTTCGGAAGCCCTGTTACCAGATTACGCCCTCTGACTTCCATCTTCTCTTCCTCTACAAGTGGATAAGTCGTTCCAATTTTAATCTTGATATCTTCTGCCGTTCTTTCTCCAATCAGAAGATTGTGTTTCTTTCTCATATAGCGTACGATTGCTTCATCGAAATCATCACCCGCTATCTTAATTGATGTATTCACAACTGTTCCACCCAACGAAATAACTGCAATATCTGCTGTACCGCCACCGATATCAACAATCATATTTCCACAAGGCTTTGAAATATCTATCCCTGCTCCTATTGCTGCTGCCACAGGTTCTTCAATCAGATGAACTTCTCTTGCTCCGGCTGCAAATGTAGCCTCTTCCACTGCTTTTTTTTCTACTTCTGTAACACCACTTGGTACACAGATACTGATTCTCGGCTTCTTAAATGTACGTTTTCCCAGAGCTTTCTGAACAAAATACTTAATCATCTTCTCCGTCACGGTATAATCAGAGATTACTCCTTGTCTGAGTGGTCTTACCGCAATAATATTCCCCGGTGTTCTTCCAAGCATCAAACGCGCTTCTTCACCAATTGCCTTGATCACATTCGTATCACGATCAAATGCGACAACTGATGGTTCTTTCAGAACAACCCCTTTTCCTTTCACATATACCAGTACACTGGCTGTCCCCAAATCTATTCCAAGATCTACTGACATCATAATTTTTATATCTCCCTTCTAAAACGCTCTTTTGCTGTTCTCAGCACTCTACTGCAAATAAACAACTTTGTCTGTTACTGATTCTAGCATTCTCTTTCCTCAATCAAGTGTCTTTTTTCCCTTGAAGGGTTTATCGTTACTGTTTTTCACTCTTGCTGTTATCAATATTATGTAACCAAAACAGTAATGTTTTATCATCCGCATACTTTAGTATAATAGACTTCGCTTAAAATAGAAAGGCATTTTTTGCATATATTTTACGACTTTTTTCGACTTTTTTTCGTCTTTATTTCTCCAATATAGACGCAATATATTTCCCTGTATAAGAATCTGGATTCTTTGCGACCTCTTCCGGAGTACCACTTGCCACAACAGTTCCTCCGCGGTCTCCTCCTTCTGGTCCAATGTCAATAATATAGTCTGCCGTCTTAATCACATCTAGATTATGTTCGATTACAATTACTGTATTTCCATCCCCAGAAAGTCTGCGGAGAATCTCTGTTAATTTATGCACATCTGCAAAATGAAGTCCTGTCGTAGGTTCATCCAGAATATATACCGTTTTTCCGGTACTGCGTTTGCTAAGTTCTGTCGCAAGTTTAATTCTCTGTGCCTCGCCACCTGAAAGCTCTGTAGAAGGCTGTCCCAAACGAATATACGACAATCCGACATCTCTCAACGTCTCCATCTTTCTTCGAATACTTGGCACATTTTCGAAGAAATCTACCGCTTCTTCCACTGTCATATTCAATACATCATAAATATTTTTCCCTTTATAGCGTACTTCCAGCGTCTCACGATTGTAACGCTTTCCGCCACAGACTTCACATGGAACATAAACATCCGGAAGAAAATGCATCTCGATTTTCAGGATTCCGTCTCCTGCACATGCTTCGCAACGTCCCCCTTTAACATTAAAGCTAAACCGTCCTTTCTTATATCCACGCGCTTTTGCATCTGGTGTTCCTGCAAACAAATCTCGGATCAAATCAAATACGCCTGTATAAGTAGCAGGATTCGACCGTGGTGTCCTTCCGATTGGTGACTGGTCGATATTAATCACTTTATCAACCTGCTCTAGCCCTTCTATTCTCTTATGTTTTCCGGGGATTGTTCTTGCCCGGTTCAAGTCTCTTGCAAGTCTTTTATATAAAATCTGATTCACAAGAGAACTTTTTCCCGACCCAGACACTCCTGTTACACAAGTCATAACTCCCAAAGGGAATTTTACATCAATGTTCTTGAGATTATTCTCTTGTGCACCGACTACTTTCAGATAACCTGTCGGCTTCTTTCTTTCTGTCGGAACCGGAATCCTGATTTTCCCACTCAAATACGCTCCTGTGACGGAATTTGGATTTTTCATAATTTCCTGTGCATTTCCCACAGCAACAACCTGACCGCCATGTTCTCCTGCCCCCGGACCGATATCTACTATATAATCCGCTGCCAGCATCGTATCTTCATCATGTTCTACTACAATCAATGAATTTCCAAGATCACGCAGATGTTTCAGCGTCGCAAGAAGTTTATCATTATCTCTTTGATGAAGTCCGATACTCGGCTCATCCAGAATATATGCAACTCCGACCAGACCTGATCCAATCTGTGTTGCAAGTCGAATTCTCTGTGCTTCTCCACCGGAAAGTGTTCCTGTCGCACGCGCAAGCGTCAGATAATCCAGACCGACATCCATCAAAAAACTGATTCTTGCTTTGATCTCTTTCAGAATCTGATTACCAATCAACTGCTGTGTCTCTGTCAATTGAAGTTCATCTAAAAATTTCTGAAGCCGTTCTATAGAAAGTGTTGTCACTTCTGAAATATTCTTATCTCCAACTGTTACAGCTAAAGCCCCCGGCTTCAAGCGCTGTCCTTTACAGGCTGAACATGGTGTAATATTCATAAATGTCTCATATTCTGCTTTCATCGTCTGAGAACCTGTCTCACGGTAACGACGTTCCACATTCTTGATCAATCCTTCAAATGCAACCGGATAAATCCCTTCGCCTCTCTGACCTTTATAATAAACCTTCACTTCTTTTCCATCTGTTCCATAAATCAAAACATCATGGATTTCTTTCGGATAGTCCTCAAAAGGGGTATCCAGATCAAAATGATATTCTTTACACAGTGCATCCAGAATTGCACGTGTGAAGCTGCTCTTGTCTGTACAGGACTGCCATCCTAAAACTGCAATCGCACCTTGATTAATAGACAACGACGGATCCGGAATCATCAGTTCTTCTGAAAATTCCATTTTGTATCCAATTCCAAAACATTCCGGGCAAGCACCAAATGGATTGTTAAAAGAAAAACTGCGTGGTTCAATCTCATCAATACTGATCTCACAGACAGGACAGGAAAAACTCTGACTGAAATTCAGAGGTTCTCCATCGATCACATCAACAACAAGCAGACCTTCTGCGAGCTCAAGTACATTTTCGACAGAGTCTGTCAGTCGTTTTTCAATTCCAGGTTTTACTACAAGACGATCTACAATAATCTCAATATTATGCTTGATATTCTTATCTAATGTAATTTCTTCTGAAAGTTCATACATATTGCCATCCACACGAACACGAACATATCCACTCTTTTTTGCACGTTCGAAAAGCTTTGCATGTGTTCCTTTTCTTCCACGTACAACAGGTGCCAAAAGCTGTATCTTCGTTCTCTCCGGAAGCGCCATGATCTGATCCACCATCTGATCTACCGACTGTTTTGCAATCTCACGACCACATTTCGGGCAATGCGGAATTCCAACTCTCGCATATAATAATCGAAAATAATCATAAATCTCCGTAACAGTTCCAACTGTGGAACGTGGATTGTGATTCGTTGATTTCTGATCGATAGAAATTGCAGGTGAAAGCCCTTCGATACTTTCTACATCCGGTTTCTCCATCTGACCAAGAAACTGTCTTGCATAGGAAGACAGTGATTCCATATAACGTCTCTGTCCTTCTGCATAAATTGTATCAAATGCAAGGGAAGATTTTCCAGAACCGCTAAGTCCCGTCAAAACAACCAGTTCATTTCTTGGGATATCTACATCTATATTCTTCAGGTTATTTTCATTCGCGCCTCGTATCTTAATGTACTGTCTGGCGTCCATTTTCTTACCCATTTTGTAATCTCCTATTCCATATCATTGAGCATCTTTTTTAATTCAACAAGCTTATCACGAAGCTCTGCCGCTGCCTCAAAGTTCAATTCCGCTGCTGCCTTCTTCATCTGTTTCGTCAGATCCGCGATCAGTTTCTCCAGTTCTTTCTGGCTCATGGACTCCGGATCTTTTTCAAGCCGCATCTCTTCTGCCGCAACCTTTTTAGAGATACTGATCAGATCACGCACTGACTTCTGAATCGTCTTCGGCGTGATTCCATGCTTTTCATTGTATCTCATCTGAATCTCACGACGACGCTGTGTCTCATCGATTGCCAGCTGCATTGATTCTGTAATCTTATCTGCATACATGATTACATGTCCTTCTGCATTACGCGCTGCACGACCGATTGTCTGAATCAGCGAAGTCTCTGAACGAAGGAATCCTTCTTTATCTGCATCAAGGATTGCAACAAGAGTGATTTCCGGAATATCAAGTCCTTCTCTCAAGAGGTTGATTCCAACCAACACATCAAACACATCCAGACGCATATCTCGGATGATCTCCGTACGTTCAAGTGTATCAATATCCGAATGAAGATATTTTACACGGATTCCTACTTCACGCATATAATCTGTCAAATCTTCTGCCATGCGCTTTGTCAGCGTTGTGACAAGGACTTTATTCTTCTTACTGATCTCTTTGTTCACTTCACCGATCAGATCATCAATCTGTCCTTCTACCGGTCGCACTTCAACTTCCGGATCAAGAAGTCCTGTCGGGCGGATTACCTGTTCTGCTCGAAGAAGTTCATGATCCTTCTCATATTCTCCCGGTGTCGCAGATACAAACATCACCTGATTGATCTTACTTTCAAACTCATCAAAGTTAAGTGGACGGTTATCCTTCGCAGATGGCAGGCGGAATCCATAATCTACCAATGTCTGCTTTCTCGACTGGTCTCCGTGATACATTCCACCAATCTGCGGGATTGTCTTATGTGACTCATCAATCATCATAATAAAATCATCCGGGAAATAATCGATCAATGTATACGGAGCCTGTCCCGGTCGAAGCCCTGCCAAATGTCTGGAATAATTCTCAATTCCGGAACAAAATCCAGTCTCCTTAAGCATCTCAATATCAAAATTCGTTCGCTCCGCAATACGCTGTGCCTCTAAAAGCTTGTCATTTCTCTTAAACTCTTTGACACGTTCTTCTAATTCTTCTTCAATATCTGCCACCGCACGTTTGATATTCTCACGGTCAACCACGTAATGAGATGCCGGAAAGATGGCTATATGCTTTAGCTCATCTTTCACCTCTCCTGTCAAAATATCAATCTCTGAGATCCTGTCTATCTCGTCTCCAAAGAATTCCACACGAATCGCTGTGTCACTCTCATATGCCGGAATGATTTCCAAAACATCTCCACGCACACGAAATGTACCACGGTGGAAATCCATATCATTACGATCATACTGGATCTCAATCAGCTTTGCCATTACTTTATCACGATCTTTGATCATACCAGGACGCAAAGAAACTACCATGTTCTGGTAATCTACCGGGTTACCCAGTCCATAGATACAAGATACACTTGCAACAATGATCACATCTCTTCGCTCCATCAGCGACATAGTTGCGGAAAGTCGAAGCTTATCAATCTCGTCATTGATGGAAGAATCCTTGGCAATATATGTGTCTGAAGATGGAACATATGCTTCCGGCTGATAATAGTCGTAGTAGGAGACAAAGTATTCCACTGCGTTATTTGGGAAAAACTCCTTGAATTCTCCGTAGAGCTGCGCAGCCAGCGTCTTATTATGTGCAATAATCAATGTCGGCTTGTTCATCTGTTGAATAACATTCGCATGGTAAATGTCTTACCAGATCCAGTAACGCCAAGCAACGTCTGACACTGGTTTCCTTCTTTGAAGCCTTCGACCAGCTCTTTAATTGCCTGCGGCTGGTCGCCAGTTGGGTTGTATTGTGATACTAATTCAAAATGATCCATGTAATTTCTCCTGATCGCTCTAATTTAGCGGTGATATTTTAGAAATAGTAGTTGTTTTCTTAGTATTGTTACTTGTATAGTATATCATTCAGGAGAAAAAAAGTACAGAACTAAATCGAATGTTTGTTCTGTACTTTTACATCTTAGCTCGATTCTACATACCTTTAAAATGTATCTGGATTTAAAGTCAAATTTTTTATTTCGTTGACAGAATAAACTTTTAAGATATATAATATTTTTATTACATTTGTAAGATTTGGAGGAATATCACATGAGCAATCTGCCTCAAATTTCAGAAGCTGAATTTGAAGTTATGAAAATCGTTTGGAAATACGCACCAATCAGCACCAATGAAATTACTGAAAAATTAACACAAATTTCCAGTTGGAGTCCTAAAACAATTCAGACATTGATTAAACGTCTCGTTTCTAAAAAAGCACTAACCTATGAAAAACAAAGCCGGGTTTTTGTCTATACCCCATTGGTCAAGGAAGACGAATATATTCGGCAGGAAAGTAATTCTTTTTTAAAACGATATTATAATGGTAATATCACTTCTATGCTTGCCTCTTACATTGAGGATGATAAATTGTCTGAAGAAGACATTGCCAGCTTACGGAATCTTCTTTCCAATCATTAACCATGGGAGGAGCATATTTTGATATATTTTAGTTTTCGATTTTTACTCTGTAATGCCATCATTTGTATTTTTTAGGTAGTTTACTGGGATTAAAAAATTTATTGCAAAGGCAATTATCCGCACGTATGCAATATAATCTTTCGATTATATTTCTTGCCGTTCTAATTGTTCCCTTTTTACCGATAAACTCTGCCCCATCTTCTATATCGTGGAGACATTTGCTGACAGCCAGTTCAAGTACCAATGGTGACATTCAAACCACTTTTCTTTCTGGTAATGGTTATAATTTGGATAAAATAAATGATTTTGCTGTCTCTGTCAGCACCCAAATACCAACTTTTATTCACACATTACTTGTATTTTTCTGGAGTATCGGTATATTCATAATGTTTTTTCTTCTCTACCGCTCAGTAAAACAAGTAAAAGCCTTACATAGTTCTGCTTTACCTCTTCAAAACGAAGAACTAAACGCTCTTTATATAGAATGTTTAAACGAAGTGAACAGCAAGCATACCATTCCGATTTATAGTACAGCATTTTTGAAATCTCCTGTTTTGGCTGGTTTCCTGCATCCTCGCATTTATCTTCCAATTCACTTGATTTCAGATTTTAACGCTGGAACTATAAGCTCAACTGATATTCGATATATGCTTCTTCATGAACTGCAGCACTACAAGCATAAAGATATTCTAATTGGATATTTGATAAATACAGTAAATGTTTTCTACTGGTTCAATCCCCTAATCTGGTATTTTCTAAAAAGAATACGTCAGGAACGGGAACTTGCCTGCGACAGTGCTGTATTACAATTATTGAAAGAAACAGAATACAAGTCATATGGAAATACACTGATTAACTTTGCCGGAACAATAGCTCTGTCTCCATTCCCTTTTACTATGGGAATCAGTGGAAATATAAAACAGTTAAAAGGACGCATTTTAAATATTGCATCATTCCACCAACCTACTTTTAAACAAAAAATTCGTGGATATCTTATATGCATATTCGTCTCTACTATCATCATTGGATGCATTCCCATACTTTCTGTTTATGCTTCTGATCAGACTGGCTATCATTTTGACACAACCGAAAAGAATATTACTCAGCTAAATCTTTCTTCCAATTTTGGGGACTACACCGGAAGTTTTGTTTTATATGATCAGTCTGCTGATAAATGGAATATTTATAATATGGATCATGCTTCCACACGTGTATCACGAATTCGACTTATAAAATATATGATGCATTACTTGGCTTGGAATCTGGAATTATTACACCAGAACATTCCACTTTCACATGGAATGGAGAGCCATATCCTTTTCATTCATGGGAAGCCGATCAAGATTTAACCTCGGCTATACATAATTCCGTAAACTGGTATTTTCAGGCGATTGATTCACAGGCAGGTTTTGAAGCCGTAAGAACATTTTTACAGACAATACACTATGGGAATCAGAATACTGGAACAAATCTAAATCTCTATTGGACAGATTTCTCTCTGAAGATATCCCCCATAGAACAGGTGGAATTGTTACAGGATTTCTATCAAAATAATTTTCATTTTGACAGTAAAAATATCCAGGCAGTAAAAAAAGCCCTGCTGCTTTCCACTACTTCTTCCGGTTCTCTTTACGGGAAAACAGGAACTGGGCGTGTCAATGGTAAAGATGTCAATGGCTGGTTTATCGGATACATTGAAACAGCGAATAATACTTACTACTTCGCAACAAATATTCAATCCTCTTCTGGTGCAACTGGAAGTCAGGCTACCGAAATAACAGAATCTGTACTTTCTAATCTTGGTATTTGGAAATAAATAAAGAGAACTGATAGCATAATTTCCCGTTATCAGTTCTCTTTATTTCATTCTTCTCTACTGATCAATTCTGCAAATTACCTAACCGGTACTGATACCTCGGTATATTATCAATACCATTATCTAAAATCCTGTTTCCAACATACTGAATCGTTCCATCATCCTGAATTTTCATCGTAAGTTCGTGTGTAATAACAGCATCATTACATACAACAGAATCACATACTGCATGAATTGTCAAAACAATGGTTCCATCTTCATTATGCCTGACTTCTGTTACTTCCGGTAAAGACAAGCCAAAATGTGTTGGTGAATAATTACCACATCCCAATCGTTCCCAGATAAACATATTACTTTGTTCATCGTAGACCGCCCATTCTTTCAATTCTTCTTTTGTAACAGGAAGATATGTCATAATTACATTTTCGAACTCTTCTGCTGGAATTCCCACAACCTCTTTTTCTGCAGTAAATTTTTCTCCATATTTCATTTGATAAAAATATTCATAAAGTCCATTATAATCCAACCCCTGCATATCCTCCGCATTCCAGTTTGAACATAACAGATTGTTTCCCTGATAGCCGAACGTACTCACATATTTTTTTGAATATTCCCGACACTCCTCACTCAAAGGCTTTACCCGGATAATACAACTTCCATCTACAATCTCTGTCACTTCCGGTGGTTCAGGTACGCATAATCCATAACAGAAATTCCCATTTTCAGTATATGCCCATTCTTTTATTTTTGATAGCGATATGTATGTAAGTACAGGCTCTGTATCCTCACTCCAGATCATTTTTGCGGACATCACACTCATTTCTTTTCCATCATAACTATATTCTTTTCTGGTAATTCCACCATCTGTATCTGCTTCATATAAAATTACACTTCCTTTTTCTTCTTGTTCTGCAGATTTTAAAAATTGTTCCATCTTCTGATAATTATCCATAACAGAATAATGATCGGAACGAATGACCGGATTCCCATTTTGTTTGATAATTTCTTTCATCCGATTCATCATTTGCTCAGCAGTGTTCTGATCTGCTTCTTGTATTCCATTATATTCAGAATAAATGTCTCGGACAATGCCCATAATTTCTTCACAATCGTTCACAACTTCCTTTTTCTTGTCTTCATCGATTGGTAGATTATATCCCTTATCCGGATTTTCCATGGTAGTGTTTTTCTGATTCTTCTCATTTTTTACATCTGTGCTGTTTAACGATATCTTACTTTCACAGGAAGTCAGAAGCATTCCTATACAAAGTACTAACAAAATACTTTTTCTTTTCATATTGCCCCCTAATTATTACTGTAATTCTCTTCCCACTCTTCTTCTGTTAACCTTGGCATATACCACCCTGCATTTGCGCTTTGATCTGATCTGATTACCTTATTTGATAAATACTGGAATTTTCCGTCTTCCATAGGTTTTATCATCAATTCACTGGTGATTGCCTGATCTAACATTCTGATTTCCCATACTGCTTCTATCGTAAGTTTTAATGTTCCATCTTGTAATTTTTCATATGAGATAACTTCCGAATATGGCTCATATGGGAATTCACAATCATATAACCCTCGCGGTCTGTATCTAAAAGTTCTATTATCAGAGTTATAAAAAGTTCCCTTTTCAATCTCGGTATTACTAAATGGTAAATAGGTCTTTATAACCTCTTCAAACTCATCTTCTGGAACTTCATATTCTGCTCCACCATAATTTGCTTCATATGGAACTTGCTTTCCATATTTCATATAATACATTTTTTCATAAAGATCATAAAAATCAAGTTCCGTATAATTCTGGTTATCCCAATTTGTAATCAACAGATTATTAAGTGCATACCCCAACGGCATAACATATTTTCGATTCAATTCCCGGCATGTTTTATCTAATGGCTGCACTCTGAATCCAGTTTCACCCGGTGCTCCATCAAATCCCGGTGGGTGATATTCCTCCAGAAACAAATATCCTTTTTCTGTATATTTCCACTCATATGCTTCATATTCATCATAATAATTAGCCTGTGGACTATTATCTTTCCATTTAACCTGACATAATCGAACATTTATCTTTCCATTCATTGACTCTAAATGATATTGTATAATTTCCCCTTCATCAAATACAACAACAATATCAACTGCTGCCTGTTCTTCTTTCTCCGCTGCCTTGCAAAATTTTTCTACTTTTTCACGATTGACCATATCAATCTGATTATCACAATCTACTGCCGCATATCCTTTCTCTTCCAGACAATTGATAATTTTTCTTTTCGCCTTTAATGTATTTAACTCCGACTTCTCCTTCATATAAACAGACCGAAAAGTTTGCGCTGTTTTTTTTGCTTCTGCATTCATTTCAGATTCTACGGTTTCTTTCTT
>ENA-OQHY01000498-OQHY01000498.1-human-gut-metagenome-genome-assembly--contig:-NODE-498-length-22060-cov-7.679980_pt1 | contig 22060 bp, 28 predicted proteins | sample MGYA00242570_ERZ504733 | MGnify/ENA primary metagenome ERZ504733 (study PRJEB26092, sample SAMD00036219) | human gut metagenome | host: Homo sapiens | study: EMG produced TPA metagenomics assembly of... | reverse complement strand
ATCAAATTCTGCTGTGTAGGTGCCATCCTCTAATGTATCACTCTTGGATGCATCTGTTTCTTTATTATCTGTGTTTTCTGAATCAGCATTCTTTTGCAGTTGTTTCTTCTTTATCAGTGGTTTCTTCTGTTGCCGTATCAGTATCTGTCTTTGCAGCAACCGGGCTTGTACCGATCAGAGTAGCTGAAATAGTAAGTGCTGACATTAATAATGTAAATGAACGTTTCTTCATGATTATTTCTTCTCCCTTATCTTCATATTTTTTATAGTTTTTTCTATCGTGCTGTTCAACCCATCTGCTGCAGAGCAACAGGCTTTTGAACAGGTGATGGCAAATATATTATAGTAATTCCAGAAAATAATGCAATTAAGACAGTTCCTCTGGATCTTTCTCAGATGTGCGCACGTTACTGTGAACGGAATGAACAGAAACGTGCGAACTGTTTGCAGTATTTTATGGAATTGCTATGACTTCTTTTTTTCTTATCATATAATATATCTGCCGGAAACTTTTGCAAGTCCTCCGGGCAGTTTATCTTGTTTGAACAATATTTTTTATTCAGCATCAGCCTCTGCAGTATCAGCTGTTGTCTCAGCTGCGTCATCTGCCTGTGCATCGTCTGCACTGTCATCTGCTGCTTCGGCATCAGTATCTTCTGCCGCTGCATCGTCAGATGCTCCAAGAGAATCAATTGCTGCTTTTGTATGAGCCACATACAGATCTTCTACTGCTGCAATTCTTCCAAGACCTGCGATCTGGCAGTCAACACTGTCGAAATCACCGGATGCTTCAAACTGAGATTTCCAGGAATCTGCATCATCACCGGCCATATCATTGTTAGCGTGGTCTCCGGCAACGACCATCAGAGGACGAAGGATCACATTCTTGAATCCTGCTTCTTTTACTTTCTCGATAACCTTGTCACATGCTGTGTCTTCCGGTTCTCCCTCTACAGTTCCGATGAAAGCGTTTGTGAATCCAAGATCATCCATCTGTGTCTGCATCTGGTCATAGGTTACGTTAGCTGTATGGGATGTACCATGTCCCATGAATACAAATGCTGTGCCTGCATCTGCTGCTGCTTTCATATCATCAAATCCAGCTTCCTTGCAAGCTTCATCTGTGATTGCCTGAGCAACTGCTTTCTTGTCATCATTGATCACTGTAGCGTCATCACCAACTTCACCGAGCATTGGCTCTGCAATTGCAACAGATTCAAATTTGTCTTTGTATCCATCAATTGCCTCTGTCATTTCATCATATTCTGCACCATGCATCAGATGTGTCGGCTGTACAACAAGATTCTTAACACCGTTAGCTACTGCACGGTCAAGAGCCTGCTGCATATTATCGATTACTTCATCATCTCTTGCCTGTACATGGTTGATGATAATCTGTGCTGTAAATGCACGTCTTACTGACCAGTCCGGATATGCTTTTGCAAGGGCATCCTCGATTCCTTTGATATCCTCTGCACGGCTGTCGTTGAAGGATGTACCAAAACTTACTACAAGAAGTTCATTCTCACCAATCTCATCCTGGTTACGAGGATCATCTTTGGAAGCATCACCTGTGTCACGTCCAAAGTATTCAGGGCTTGCTTCTTCACCTGTTACCAGTTCTTTCTGAGCATCTGTAAGTTTGTCCCATGCTTCTTTTGCTGCTTTGCAGTCTTCGTCAGTTGTGTCTGTTCTTTCCTGAACATAAATCTTATCGATCAGGGCACCAACTTCGTCTGCGGCTTTCTGATCATCATCAGAAGCTTCTGTTGTATCATCAGATGCTTCCTCTGTATCTGCTGCATCTGCATCGTCTGCAGCTGCTTCTGTGTCATCTGCAGCCTCTTCTGTTGCTGCATCATCAGATGCAAAAGCAACTGTACCTGTTGCTGCTGTCATGGAACAGGTCATGGATACTGCCAGTAATAAGGCTAACATGGATTTTCTTTTCATTTCGTTTTTCCTCTTTTATTTCTCGTATTTCCGGACAATTGTATGCACAAAAAAGGCAGCTGCATATTCTGCAGCTACCGCCTTCCCATAAATACATGGTTTATATGTACCAGATATATCTGTAATTTCCGATTCTGTCTGATTCATTTAATAAAAGAGCTATGTATCGTTATGAGAATACAGGTTCTGTATACCGCAGACCTTAAATTCTACGCCAAGGCAGTTCTCCTGACTTCGATCATCGCTGTTTCTCCCTTCCCAGTTTCCCAGTGGTTTCTGAAAAACAGCTCCCATACACAGTGACGGTATCGCTCCGGATTCTCACCGGATTCTCTTTTGCGCATCAAGTACGATGCAACCTTTGCGTTATAACATTGCACATATTCAATTCGGATATTCTTTTTTTATCACATTTTAACAAAAATGTCAATACAATTCGTGTATATTTTCCTTTAATGTTTGGCATTAATGTTACTGTTCACTCCGTTCACAGTAACGTAGCCAAAATTCATTCCAGATTGCCTGCGGCAATGGAATTTTGGCTTGTATGTATATTATCGCGTTATTCATTACACTTCTGTCAGGGCTTTGAAAAAACAGGTTCTGTTTCCGGTATGGCAGGCTGCACCGATCTGCTCTACTTTAGCAAGGATCGTATCATTGTCACAATCCAGTGTAAGGGATTTTACAAACTGGAGATGTCCGGATGTGAGTCCCTTCGTCCAGAGTTCATTGCGGCTTCTGCTCCAGTAAGTCATTTTACCTGTTTCAAGAGTGGTATTAAATGCTTCTTCATTCATATACGCCAGCATCAGCACTTCGTTTGTCTGATAATCCTGGGCTATAACAGGTACCATTCCATCACTGTTTAATTTAAAATCAGACCATGCGATGCTGCTTTTTAAATTCACTGTATTTTCCATTTTCTGTCTCCATCTAATTTATTGATTGCCATAAATCATTTCGTAAATTTTCAAATTTTACAAACTGCCCTTGGTAGACAGAACATCTGTGATCCTTGGATCATAGGATGTGGCTGCGTCCAGTGCTTTGGCAAAACTTTTGAACATTGCTTCTGCTACATGGTGATTATTCCCACCTGCCAGAACCCTGATATGAAGATTCATGCCACAGGCATAGGAAATGGCATAGAAAAATTCTTTCACCATTTCTGTGGACATGTCACCAATCCTGTCTGTGGTAAACTCTGCATCCCATACAAAGTAAGGTCTTCCGGACAGATCGATCGCACAGAGCACCAGGGATTCATCCATAGGAAGGATGCAGCTTCCATAGCGCTTAATCCCCTTTTTGTCACCAATTGCTTCTTTTAATGCTGTTCCCAGAACAATTCCTGTATCCTCAATGGTGTGATGATCATCCACCTGAAGATCTCCATGGACTCTGACACTGAGGTCAAAAAGTCCATGACGGGTAAATCCATCCAGCATATGGTCAAAAAATCCCACACCTGTCTCAATATCAGAGTATCCGGTTCCATCCAGATTTATTTTTAATTTGATTTCTGTTTCTTTTGTATTTCTTTCTGCTGAGGCTTCTCTTGCCATGGTTAAGTCCTCTCTGTCTTACTTATTTTCAAACACTCTGAATCCATGTTTTTCTGTGCAAACTACAGTTTACATTATAGCAGATTTCAGATTCAAAGCCTTACCATTATTCATTATCTTCATCCCCAAAACGAACTGCAATAGAATTTGCATGTGCAGTAAGCTGCTCAGAAGTTGCAAACTGGATGATATCTTTGTGGATGTTACGCAGCGCAGATTTTGAGTAATATACAATACTTGATTTCTTGATAAAATCATCTACGGAAAGGGCTGAGAAGAATTTGGCAGTTCCGTTTGTAGGAAGCACATGGTTCGGACCTGCAAAATAATCTCCCAGTGGCTCGGAGCTGTACTCTCCGATAAAGATCGCACCTGCATTCTTCACTTTCATCATATCTTCAAAAGGATTGGCTGTCACGATTTCCATATGTTCCGGAGCGATTTCATTGGCCGCCTCAATCGCTTCGTCCATATCCTCTGCAATCAGAATGTAGCCAAAGTTATCAAGAGATTTCTGAATGATTTCTTTTCTGGAAAGAACCTCCACGAAACCTTTTACTTCTTCATCTACTTTCTTCGCAAATTCCTCACTTGTAGTGATCAGGATAGCACATGCCAGTTCATCATGCTCTGCCTGGGAAAGAAGGTCAGCTGCCACAAAATGCGGATTAGCTGTCTCATCTGCAAGAACAAGGATCTCACTCGGTCCTGCAATGGAGTCAATGCTTACATAGCCATATACTGCTTTCTTTGCAAGAGCTACGAAAATGTTTCCGGGACCTACGATCTTGTCTACCTTCGGAATACTCTCTGTTCCGAAAGCAAGGGCACCGATCGCCTGTGCACCACCCACCTTATAAATCTCATCTGCTCCTGCTTCTTTGGCTGCTACCAGTGTGGAAGCGCATACTTTGCCATCCTTTCCGGGCGGTGTTGTCATAACAATATGCGGGACTCCTGCCACTTTCGCAGGTACAATATTCATCAGTACAGAAGACGGATAAACTGCTTTTCCACCGGGTACATAGACACCCACACGATTTAACGGTGTTACTTTCTGTCCAAGCATAGTTCCATCTGTTGTGCTTGTAAACCAGCTGTTCTGGATCTGTTTTTCATGATACTGACGGATATTGACCAGAGCTTTGCGGATCACTCCAAGAAGTGCAGGATCAATCTGCGCATAAGCCTCTTCAATTTCTGCATCTGTGACGCGGATAGTCTCTTTTGTCACATCAGCTTTGTCAAATTCTTTTGTATAGGCAAAAAGGGCTGCGTCCCCTTCATTTTTTACTTTATCAAGGATCTGAGCTACTGTGGATTCAAATTTTCCATAGTTATTCGGGCTTCTTTTCAGCAGATTCTCAAGAATATCCTTTGTTGATTCTTTTGTTAATTTTACTGTACGCATCTTTACATCTCCTCCTGAAGAACTCTTCTTAAGTCTTCAATAAGTTTACGGATTCTCTCATTTTCCATCTTCATGCTCACCTGATTGACTACCATTCTGGCAGACAACGGGCAGACCTCTTCCAGCACCTTCAGTCCGTTTTCCTTCAGTGTACTTCCGGTCTCCACAATATCTACGATCACTTCAGACAGACCAACGATGGGTGCCAGTTCAATGGAACCGTTTAATTTGATCAAATCTACTGTCTGGTGTTTTCTGTTAAAGAAGTAATCCTTGGCAATATTTGGATATTTAGTCGCCACACGGATCAGCTGGTTGTTCTCCAGAACTTCTCTGGCACTCTCCGGTCCGCAGACACACATCTTACATTTTCCAAATCCAAGATCCATCACTTCATAAAGCTTACGGCCTTCCTCCAGGATCGTATCCTTTCCCACAATTCCGATATCTGCCGCACCATACTCTACATAGGTAGGAACATCCGGCCCTTTTGCAAGGAAGAATTTCATCTTCAGTTCTTCATTGGTAAAGATCAGTTTACGGGAATCTTTATCTTTCATCTCTTCGCAGGTGATTCCTGCTTTCTCAAACATCTCCATTGTTTTGTTGGCAAGTCTGCCTTTTGTCAGGGCAACTGTCAGGTATCTCATGGCTTATCTGACCTCCTTTTTCAAACGTAATGCCACACATCTGCCCTCTGCACGAAGTTTCTGTGCCTCTTTAATGGCTTCTGTACGGTTCTGTGGCTCGTATTCGATTACTTCCGGCTTCTCCTCTTTCTCAGAGATCAGTTTCTGGCTGGAAAGTGCAAGAAGAAGGTTATCTACTTCAAGGGCAAATCCGATAGATGCCGCAGGTTTGCCAAAGTGTTTCATCAGGCCATTGTAACGACCTCCCTTGATCATAGGTTCACCGGTTCCGTAAGTATATGCCTGGAAAATGATACCTGTATAGTACTGATATTTACTAAGCATTCCAAAATCGAAAGAGATATACTTTTCATATCCGTAGTTTTTCATAATCTCATAGATTTCTTCCAGTCTGGAAACTGCCTCCAGTGCGCAGGCGTTGTTTGTCAGACTTCTGGCTTTCTTTAAGACTTCTTCTGAACCAAACATCTGTGGGATTTCAGTAAAGGCTTTCTGCATACTGTCTTTGAGTTTCTGTTCTTCTACAAACTCTTCTACTCCGAAAGAATTTTTCTGCGAGATCAAAACACGAAGACGTTCTTCTGCTTCCGGACCGAGTTCGGCTTCTTTTAATAAGGATTTGAAGTAATCTACCTGTCCGACACTGACCTGAAATTCTGTAAGACCTGCTGCCAGAAGGCATTCCACTGTCATGGCAAGAAGTTCTGCATCTGCATCTGCGGATTCATCACCGATCCGTTCTACTCCCATCTGTGTGGTTTCTTTGAGATGTCCTCTGTAGCTGGTGTTATTAATAAATGTGTTTCCTGTGTAGCAGAGGCTTACAGGTTCTTTGTCCGGGGAAAAGTAGGTTGCACAGGCTCTGGATACAGACGGGGTGAAGTCAGGTCTGAGTACCAGGGTGTTGCCTTCTCTGTCAAAGAATTTATAAAGTTCTTTGGATGGGATGGTTCCTACTTCGCGGCTGAATACTTCAAAGTATTCGAATGTCGGGGTTTCTATGTCTTCATAGCCATACTGGTGGAAGACGCGATGGATTTTCTCCTGTACCTTTCTTTTCTGGCTGCATTCGCCGTTGTAGATGTCTCTTACACCTTCAGGGGTGTGGAAAATACGCTGCATGGGTGGTCCTCCTCTTGGTTATGTTGTAATTCTTTTTGTTATTATTTTATATTTTGCTTTAGCGTAGTAACACGCTACCAAAGCAATGTGTAACTAGATAGAATTATAATAGGTTTTCAAATAAATGTCAAGTACAGTTAATGTTATTATATTGTTGTTTTTGTCTGTTCGTTATGTGTGTTTAGAGGGACGCTCAGAAACATATTGTATTTGATGTGCGGTTTCGGTGCCTAAGAGCTTCTAAGTCTTCAGAAAATCTGCTAAAACCATGAGAAGAAAAGCCCGGAATTACTCGCTGTCGCTCAGACAAGGGGCTTTTCTTCTCATAACGCAGATTTCCTGAAAACTAAGAATCTCTAAGACACCTGCAAATGCACCTCAAATACAATATGTTTCCGAGCTGGTTCTCGCAATGTGGAAGATTATGATGGCTATAGCAAGTCTATTAACTAATGCATTTAAGACAGTTCAGCCGAGTGCGAAAGACAAGGAAGATACCTACAGGCGTGCTGACGCATGTCAAGGATATCTGACGCAGGATTTTACGCTCTGATGAACTGAATCAATATACATTATAAGAGGCTTGCTATAGTATGCCAGCAAGTTGATTTCTTCATGGTTACTGCCAATACACAGCGCAGAAATTTATTTTATTTCCGGTGCATTTGCAGGTATCTTAGAGTTTCTTAGGCAAAAAAATCTGCGTTATGAGCCGGCTGTTTCACTGTCTGAGCGAAGTCGGCGACGGAGCGAGTTTGAGAAGACGGCTCATGCTTTTAGCAGATTTTTTTTGCCTTAGAAACTCTTAGATGCCGAAACCGCACCGGAAATAAAATAAATTTCTGTGCGTCCCCCTTTTTCTATCCCCGCTCATCAAGATCAATCTGAATCCCATCCAGAAAGGGCACAAGAAACCCGCTTTTTTTATTCAAATAGTACTGAGGCTCCAGCTCTTCGCGCCGAAAGCTCTTGCGGCCGCCTTCCTGCATCCGGTTCCAGAAAGTAAGGAGACTGCGCAGTGTAAGGTAATAGAACTGGTTTTCATGGCTGTAGAATATAAGAAAAAAAGCCACCCCTCCCTGCTTTTCAAATGCCTGCATAAATTCCACCTGATGAGGATGGATATTCGCAAGCGGAAAAGTATCCGCCGCACATTCTTTGGCATCAAAGCAGACAGGGATACCCTGTACTGCTCCGATATAGTCTACAGTGCTTCGTTGCTCGAAATATGCCAGCGTAATATGACGGTTTTCCTTATCCATACGGACAGGTGTGATCGGAGTGGGAATTTTCTGGATAAGTGCCAGTCCCTTTTCTCTGTATTGTTCATTTGTACGATTCACAAGATCCTCCAGAGTGGATCCCCGCAAACCTCTGCTGTTCCATGTTGCCACTTTATTTCTCCGTAAATTTTATTTTCTACTTCAATAATTTTACCGACGGATAATACCTGATAACTGCCTTTCCGACAATCTCATCAAAGGTCACAAAACTGGTGCTTTTCCAGCAACGGGAGTCTTTGGAATGATTGCGGTTATCACCCAGGACAAAATAGCTGTTTTCGGGAACTTCATACGGGCCAAAGCTGCCCCTTGGTTTTTCCGGAACGAAACTGTCATCCAGAGGAATCTCTGAATCATTGATATAGACTTTGCCGTCCTTAATCTGTACTTTTTCTCCCGGAAGTCCGATGACTCGTTTGATAAAAAGCTTGCTTTCGTCATCCGGGTATTTGAAAATAACAATGTCAAAACGTTCCGGATCTTTTATTTTTTTTGATATTTCATGTCCGAAGAAATCCAGATTGAGTCCATATGCAAGGCGGAATCCGAAAATACGGTCTCCTGTCATAATGGTTTTTTCCATTGATTCGGAAGGAATTTTGGCATTGATCAGTACTACGCTATTCACAAGCGTTACGATCACTACTACTATGATGATCATTTTTGCGTAATCCCATATTTCTTTCCAGATTCTCATGATAAGCCTCCTCAAGATTTTCCTCTTTGATGATTTTACAGAAAAGCTCCGGTGCCGGCGCCACAAAGGTCTGGTCTGTCTCCGGAATTACTAACCTGTATGCATGGAGAAGCTGATGCCTGACTCCATGGCGGATGTATTGCTTATTAAATTCAGAATCTCCGTATTTGGTGTCTCCAAGCAATGGATGTCCTGTTCCTGCAAGGTGAGCACGAATCTGGTGAGTACGGCCTGTGATCAGCTCAACTTCCAGAAGAGTTATTTTTCCGTTGCTGCCAAGAGGACAATATTTCGTTTCAATCGGCAGGGAATCTTTGAATTCCTGTCTGCTTACGATTACTTTGTTTGTTTTTTTATCTTTGTGCAGATAACCCCTGATATGATCCGGTTTTTCTATTTTGCCTTTTGTGAGGCAGATATAGTATTTGTGAAGTGTTCTGTCGTGGAATATCCTGGACAGAAACTGCAGACCGGCAAGGCTTTTACCTGCACAGACCATTCCGCTGGTATTACGGTCAAGTCGGTTACATACAGAAGGTCTGAAGGTTTTGAGCTGTTCTTCTGTAAGGTCACCTTTCTTTAAAAGGTAGCCGGTCAGATATTCTACAAGGGACGGTTCCCCGTCATCTGCCGGCTGTGAAAGCATCCCTGCCGGTTTATTGATGATAATGATATCAGGATCCTCGTAAACAATATCCAGTTCGCAGTATGCTCTTGCTGCCTGACTGCTTCCTGCAAATTTATCGAAAGTTTCATCACTCAGAAACAGTTTGATGGTGTCGCCTTTGAGAAGTTTTTCGTTTCCTGTGGCTTTCTTTCCATTTAGAGTGATGTTCTTTTTGCGGAGCATTTTGTAAAAAAAACTTTTAGGTGCTTCTCTGAGAAGCTTGGCCAGATATTTATCAAAGCGCTGGCCCGCTTCATTTTCTTCTATAATAAATTCTTTCATATTTAATTGTTCCTGTATAATTATACCAAACTCCGAAATAACACATTGCTATAGATATATTTTGTAACTGAATTCCGGCGGCTACAGACACAATGCCAGAATGGTCTGTCGGATCAGTTCGTTTCTGGAAAGATCCGGATATTTTTCGTCCGGGGTAAATTTGATTCCTTCTTCCAGACTTTCTCTGTGATCGTTCATGGAATCAAGACGTTCCAGGAACGGACGGAGATCTGTAAAAATTTTCACCGTCACTTTATAACCGTTTTTACGATGATCTTCTGGGAATTGGTTTCCATGAAAGATGCATCGATTTTCGGATCACTGCTGTAAGCCACTACTGTATTTCCACATACTGCTGCTGCATCAATATAGGCACTTTTTTCATAAAAAGTCATGTAAAGTTCATATGCCATATCCAGACTGCCCTGATGCTCATGGATTTTCTGATATAATCCGGCATCCATTGGTCTGCATTTCAGAATCATGATCAGATTCACCATGGATTTACATGCCGGAAGACAGCCAACTACAGTTACAACTGTCCAGACAGTCATTCTTGTCTTAAAATAGAACCAGGATGTAAAAAAGATGAATAAGGGTACTGCAAAAAGAATTGCAGTGATGATCAGGCGGCGTCTCTTTTCACTTCTGAAATATCCGAAGTTCCCTTTGGATACTTTTGAAGATGTTTTCGCTTTACTTTGTTTTTTATTTCTGTTTTTCTTTTCTGTCACTTACGTCCTCCTCTGGAATTTTTCTTATGTATATTTCTGATAGTATTCTTCTTTGCAGATGCTGAACTGTTTTTGTTATTTTTGCTATTTCTGCTGTTTTTCGCATTCCGACTACTGCCCTGAGTATGCTGTTGGCCTCCATGATTCTCTCGAAGCGGCCGGATCAAACATTTAGGGCCGTAACCTACCAGGTCCATTCTTCCGGTCATTTTGAGGCCTTCCAGCACCAGTTCTCTGTTTGCAGGATTCTTGTACTGCATCAAAGCTCTCTGTATTGCTTTTTCATGGGGGTTCTTCGGCACATATACCTTCTCACCTGTAAGAGGATGGATTCCCGTATAGTACATACAGGTAGAAAGAGTAGACGGGGTTGGATAGAAATCCTGTACCTGTTCCGGGGTAAAGCCAAGATCCCGGACATATTCCGCAAGTTTTACTGCCTCTTTCATGGTACATCCCGGATGGGAGGACATGAAATACGGGACAGCATACTGCTGCTTTCCTGTTTGCCTGTTTGCCGCATCATATTCCTTAAGAAACTGCTGATAGACGCTGTGACTTGGTTTTCCCATATACTTCAGAACCTGATCAGACACATGTTCCGGTGCCACACGCAACTGCCCACTTACGTGATGTTCCACCAGTTCACGCAAAAAAGTCTTGTCCCTGTCTGCCACCACATAATCAAAGCGTACACCGGAGCGGATGAATACCTTCTTCACTCCCGGGATCTTCCGCAGCTTCCGAAGCAGAGAAACGTAATCCGAATGATCTACAGTCAGGTTTTTGCATGGCGTGGGAAACAGGCACTGCTTATTCTTGCAGACCCCTTTCGTGAGCTGTTTCTGACAAGATGGTTGTCTGAAATCTGCTGTGGGACCACCCACATCGTGAATATAACCCTTGAACTCAGGATCATTTGTCATTCTGGTAGCTTCTTCGATCAGAGACTCATGACTTCTGGTCTGAAGAATTCTTCCCTGATGAAAAGTCAGGCGCAGAAATTACAGCCGCCAAAGCACCCTCTGTTGCTTGTCAGGCTGAACTTGATTTCTTCCAGTGCCGGAATTCCGCCCAGCTTCTCATACATGGATGAACTTTCTCCGTATAAGGCAGGGCATATACATCATCCATTTCCTCCTGCGTCAGGGGCAGAGCAGGAGGATTCTGTATAATATATCCCTTTGTCCCATAAGATTCTGCCATTGGTCTGGCGCTGAATGGATCTGTATTCTGATACTGAATGGCAAAGCTGTCTGCATAAACCTTCTTATTTACTTTTACTTCCTCATAAGAAGGAAGAATAATCGGATCATAAACTCTCGACAGATCCCTGCACTTAAATACAGTTCCTGCAATATAGGTAAGTTCCTCTACCGGCAGTCCACTCGCCAGCGCATCTGCAATCTCTATGATCGAATGCTCACCCATTCCATAGGAAATCATATCTGCCCCGGAATCAAGGAGTACACTGTGTTTTACTTTATTCTCCCAATAATCATAATGTGCCAGTCGTCTCAGGCTGGCTTCAATCCCACCCAGGATAATGGGTGTCTTTTTATAAGTCTGACGGATCAGATTGCTGTACACGATCACCGCGCGGTCAGGACGAAGTCCCATCTGGCCTCCCGGTGAATAGGAATCTTTCTGCCTGTGCTTTTTAGAGACTGTATAGTGATTTACCATAGAGTCCATATTTCCCGCAGACACCAGAAATCCCAGTCGAGGCTCTCCAAATACCTGAATACTCTCCTTCTTTCTCCAGTCAGGCTGAGGAATGATCCCCACTTTATACCCACGACTCTCCAACAGTCTGCTGATGATCGCAGTACCAAAGGAAGGATGGTCCACGTAGGCATCACCTGTAATATAGGCAAAATCTACCTGCTCCCACCCTCTCTGTTTCATTTCTTTCTTTGTTACCGGTAAAAATCCTGCATTTATATTTTCCTCGTATGTATTATAGTCATGCGGATACGATCATCCGCCACACAGTTCTACATCTGCAGCAAACCTTTCAAATTATCATTTCCGGATAATAATCAGACATGATGATACACTGCCTGTGCCCGGTATCCTTCAGATATAATATCAAGCTGTCTGTGGAACCGCTTCAGCTGCTGAAGATCTTTTGTTTTAAATACTCTCAGGAACTCATCCTGAATCTTCATAATCTCCCGCTTATTTGCAATCTTGTACAGATTTTCAATGTTGATCAGAATATCCTTCACCAGATTAGACTGCATCTGTGACGAATTCTGTGCATCCATAATCTCATTCCGCACAGAAGACATCTCATGGTCAAGAGCATTAATGGCATCTGCTGCCTTGCTCAGACGTTCTGCCACATGCTCCGGCATATCCCCTTTATATTTATATTGCAGGGAATGCTCAATCGTCGCCCAGAAGTTCATAGCCATTGTACGGATCTGTATCTCCGCCTGCAGCTTCTTTGGCCCTTTGATCGTATCCACTGTATAATAAATAATCAGATGATAACTTCTGTAACCACTCTGTTTAATATGCTTCAGATAATTCTTCTCACTCTTTATAACCATATCGCTTCTCTTCTGGATCAGGGAAGCAACCGTCTCTATATCCTCCTCAAACTGGCAGATAATACGAACACCGGCAATATCCTCCAGTTCTTCTTCCATTCTCTCCATAGGAATATGCTTGCGCTGCATTTTCTCAAGAATACTGCTCACGCTCTTAACCCTGCCCTCCACCTGCTCAATCGGGCAGTAAACATCATTCTCTTTACATTCATCAATAATGTGATTGAATTTCACTTCCAGCTCTCTCACAGCCAGTTCATACGGGCACAAAATGCTTCTCCATAACTGTATTTCCATTTTCACTCGCTCCTTGCATTTCATACATTTTGTTATTATAGCATAGATTTTGAAAAATATCTCGCTAATATGAATAGTTTCTGTTTTTTTTAGAAATGCCTAGTTCCGCATTCTGATACAGTATATGCAAAGCACCGGACATATAGAACATTCAAAAAAGCACCCCTGCCGCCAAAGCGCAACAGGGATGCTTCCAACATCACTCTTTAAGAGCCTCCAGAACTTTCACCAGATACTTCCAGACTCTCTCTGTAGAAGAAATACTAAGCACCTCTTCAGACGTATGAATATCCTTCATATCAGGTCCCAGAGACACACAGTCAAGTCCTTCCATCTTCTTATAGAAAAGTCCACACTCAAGTCCTGCATGGATTGCCACCACATTCGGTTTCTGTCCATACATTTCCTCATATACTTCCACCATCTTATCACGAAGCGGTGAATCCTTGCGATACTCCCACGCAGGATAAACGCCCTGTCTCTCATACTCTCCGCCAAGGAACTCCGTCAGATAGGCAATCTTGTCAGAAAGGGAATCTCTGGCTGTCTCCACAGAACTTCTGATACTGGAACTTCCCATTACCTCATTCTCAGAAGTCTTCAGAATACCGATATTCGTAGAAGTCTCTACCAGTCCTTTGATCGTTCCGCTCATTTTCTGAACACCATAAGGTACATTTACAAGGAAGAAAATTACTTTTTCTTTACTTGTGGGATGAAGAACCCTTACTTCCTGTTTTCCCTCATCTTCAACAGTTACTGTGATACCCTCATCAGTTCCTGCATACTCTTCTCTCCATGCTCCCTGCACAGAAGCCGCATATTCTCTGACAGCATCTGCATTTTCTTCAAGAACAAGGATTTCTGCTGTAGCCTCCCTTGTAATGGCATTATCTTTCTGTCCGCCCTGCACACTGATCAGTTCAAAATCTGTTTTCTCATCCAGACCATGGAGAAATTTTCCGAGAAGAGAATTTGCGTTTGCACGATTCTTGTCAATCTCAGCTCCGGAATGACCGCCCATCAGTCCGCTGATCTTAACTGTCAGCTTCTCTCCCTCTGCATCCAGTCTTGTCACTGGAATATGGCTGACTCCGGAAAGTCCGCCTGCACAGCTGATCCAGAGGCTTCCTTCTGCTTCAGAATCCAGATTGATAAATCTTCTTCCTTTTAATACACTGCAGTCAAATCCAACTGCACCCAGAAGACCGATTTCCTCATCTACAGTAATAAACACTTCAAGCGGCGGATGAGCAATTGTATCACTTTCCAGAAGTGCAAGACCATAAGCAACAGCAATTCCGTCATCACCACCAAGGGTTGTTCCGTTTGCAGATACATAGTCACCTTCTACAGAAAGATTTAATCCGTCTTTTGTAAAATCATGCTCTACATCCGGACGTTTCTCACATACCATATCCATATGTCCCTGAATGATCACTACAGGAGCATTCTCGTATCCCGCTGTGCCCGATTTATAAATAACCACATTATTCATCTCATCCTGAACATATTTCAGATCATGATCCTTTGCAAACTGAACCAGATAGTCGCTGATCTGCTTTGTATTTCCTGAGCCATGAGGAATTTTGCATATCTCCTCAAAATAATGGAACACTCTTTTGGGTTCACAATTCTCTAAAACTGCCATAATTATATTACCTCCAAAAATCACACATTTGTCTTATAATATACCATTGTTTTCCCGATATACGACAAATTTTCCAGATATATTTTACCCAAATACTATAGCATTTATTTTCATTCTGCGCCATATAAATTTTATAAAGAATGGCAAACAATTGCAAAGAGGTTGTTGTATGTCCAAAAACACCATACTCACCGGTGGTATTTGTTTTCTTCTTGTCTTTCTTCTGCTGCATCCTGCTGAAAGTCTGTCCTGTGCCAGAGCCGGAATGACTCTGTGGCTGAATACATTAATCCCAACGCTTCTCCCATTTATTATTCTCACAGGAATGCTTACACATACCGGTCATATCCGGAAACTTCTCCTGCCATTTGAATCATTCTTTCATATTTTTCCGGGTGTCAGCATCTGGGGTGGTTATGTTTTCGTTCTCGGAATGCTGTGTGGTTATCCTCTGGGAGCCAAACTTGCCTCTGATCTGTATGGATTACATAAAATCAGCAAAAAAGAAGCTCTTTATCTCACTACCTTCTGTAACAATCCAAGCCCTGCCTTTATCATTACCTATCTCTGTAAGTCCTGTCTTAAGGATACAGTACCTGCCGGCATGGTCTTTGCGAGTATTTTTTCAGCAAATCTGATATGTATGCTGTTCTTTCGTTTTTTTGTGTACCAAATGTCACCATCTCAGATTCCCCAGGATTTTCACCCGAGATTTCTTCTCGAAAAAATATACTTGATTTTTCTATAATGAACGGTTTTGAAACCATTACACGTCTCGGAGGATATATTCTATTGTTCTCCATTCTGGCAGGATGTATCAGATATTATGCGCCTTTTCCACTTCTCTATCAATACCTGCTGCTCGGATTTACAGAGATCACTTCCGGACTTTCTCTTATTTCAGTTTCCGGACTGCCATACATGACTCGTATACTTTTGTCCGCTGCAGCCACCGCATCCGGCGGTCTGTGCATCCTTGCTCAGACAAAAGGTGTTCTCCACCACGACCTCAGCATTCTGCCTTATTTTATTTCCAAGTGTATCTGTACATTCCTTACAGCAGGTATTCTTTACTGTCTGATTTCCTATCTGTGAAAATAAATTCTTTCCGGGAACTGTCATCATTTCATTATACAAAATCAGGGCAGGAAATTTTCCTGCCCCTTGTTTTCTCATCTTCTATATTTATAACTGATTTATTTTTAGTTCTCTCCCAGATCATCTAACAGATCGTCATCATCATCTTTCGCTCCGTCATTATCATGATAAGAGCCTGTAATTGCTGCAGCCTGTGCTGTCTGAGGTGCAAGTTCCTGACGATTGTGGTTTACAACATCAAGACAGCTCTGCAGGGAATCAATAAATGTTTTGTATTTCACACCTGCATCCTCTAATGTTGTATTAAGCACACTGCCAATATTGGCCATCATATCATCTGTATAGGTGATCGCGCTGAGACGAATGCTGTTTGCATCCTGTGTTGCAGAATCCAGAATCTCCTGTGCCTGTTTGTTAGCTGCATTGATCGTATCATTTGCCTGTGCATATGCTTTCTGCATAATCTCATGCTGTGTTACCAGTTCCTGTGCTCTTGCCTGCGCATCTGCGATCAGTGCATCTGCCTTAGTCTGAGCATCCTCAAGGATAGCGTCCTTATTGTTAATGATCTTCTGATAACGTTTAATCTCATCCGGAGTTTTCAGGCGGAGTTCTCTCAGAAGTTCCTCAATTTCTTCTTTATTTACCACAATCTTAGTAGTTGACAGTGGCTGGAATTTACAGCTGTCCACATATTCCTCAATCTCACCGATAATCTGTTCAATTCTGCTGCTCATAGTATATACACTCCTTATTTTCTATTTCTGTTACTGTACGCTCTATGTGACAATAACTTATTTGTTGTCTGCTGTAAGACGAATCTTCTCAATAACTGCATCCGTTATCTCGGCCGGTGCAAACTTACTCAGGTCGCCTCCAAAATGTGCAACTTCCTTCAATATTGTAGAACTCAGGTATGCATATTCCAGACTTGTAGTCAGAAATACAGTATCTACATCCGGTGCAAGTACACGATTGGTCTGAGCCATCTGGAGCTCATACTCAAAATCTGTAACTGCACGAAGTCCACGTATGATCACCTGAGCGTGATTCTCTCTGGCAAAATTCACAGACAATCCCTCAAATGGTTTTACCTCGACATTAGGAACGTCCCGAGTCGCCTTTTCTAATATATTAACACGTTCCTGCACAGAAAACAACGGACTTTTTGAAGAATTATGTAAAACGCCCACTATCACTTTGTCAAAAGAAACTGCTGCTCTCCGGATCACATCAAGATGTCCATAGGTAGCCGGATCAAAGCTGCCGGGATATACTGCTATTTTCATTTATTTTTACTCTCTCTTTCCTCTGGCACATACACATATGCATAACAACACGAATGCTGCCTGCAGGCAGCAATCTTATGATAATTTCAGGAAGCAATGTATTCATTCTGAAATTATTATAGTTAATTATGCACGTTCTAAAAATACATGCTTATTTGTTTTATACTCTTTCGAACGCAGCTGCCTGTAACCGAGAGATTCCACATAACTGAAATCCGTCTGAAGATCCGCTTCCACAATAATAAGTGTATTCTTATCTGCAACTGTGCTGTCTTTCAGATATTCCAGCACCTGTCTTTCCAGTTCATTATTATATGGGGGATCCATAAAAATAATGTCAAAAACACCTTTTCCCTCAAGGGAACGCAATGCCTGCAACACGTCCATGTTCAGCAGTTTACCATCTTCTGCCAGTTTTGTAAATGCAAGATTTTCTCTGATGCATGCAGCAGCTTTTGGATTCTTCTCCACAAACACTGCATAAGAAGCCCCTCTGCTCAGAGCTTCGATTCCGATCCCGCCACTTCCGGAAAAAAGATCCAGGAAACGGCATTCCAAAAGCTCCGGCTGAAGTATATTAAATAATGTTTCTTTGATTCTGTCAGTAGTAGGTCTTGTGTCTATCCCCGGAATTGTTTTCAAATTAAGCCTTCTGGCTTTACCTGCGATCACTCTCATTTCAGATTCAGTCTCCAATCCAGGTCTCCTCTTGCAAGCCCTAAAATAAGAAGTTCTGCTGTGGCAATATTTGTCGCTACAGGAATATTGTACTGGTCGCATCTTCTCACGATGCTTGTGATATCCGGTTCTTTAGGATCGATCATGACCGGATTGTAGAACAGAATGACCATATCAAGATCCTGACGCTCTACCATCTCCATAAACTGCTTGTCTCCACCAATACTGCCGGCAAGGAATTTATGCACATGAAGGCTTGTCGCTTCTTCTATTCTCCGTCCGGTTGTACCTGTGGCATAGACTCATGTTTGGCAAGTATATTCTTATAAGCGATGCAGAAATCTTCTATCAGTACTTTTTTACTGTTATGTGCGATTATACCTAAGTTCATAGTTTCTCCTCTCCGTTTCTCCTATTTATTTTGCGGATTTTATCTTTTATCCACAAATCCTAACTGTAATTATAACAAAGCACTAAATAAAACGCAATTAAAACTTAAAAAATATACATAATTCATAATTTATTAATATTTTTCTTACAGTCATCATGCAAGTTTTCCTGTTTCCATGCTCTTCCTGTCCATGCGAAAACTTCCAGTGTATTATTTCTGCATCTTCATATACTAGCATTGCAACACAAAAACACTTTCAAAAGAAAACAACAACCAAGGAGGAAATTGATATGTCAAACACAAAATCTTCTAACCAGGCAGCTGTACCGGAAGCAAAAGGTGCGTTAGACCGTTTCAAATTCGAGGTTGCAAATGAATTAGGCGTACCGCTTACAGACGGGTACAACGGTAACCTGACTTCTAAACAGAATGGTTCTGTCGGAGGTTATATGGTCAAGAAAATAGTATCAGAACAACCGCTGAATTTCAATTCTATATTTTATATCATTCCCAGAGTCATTGTCAACTACAGAACAACATTCCCAGGTATTTCGCTTTTAATATTTTTATTCCATCCCCTGTTAAAGGCATCTCTCGTCGCACAATCTTCCCTTGTTTAATAATAAAACCTTGTTTATACACCGGATATGTTTTCTGGTGTTATAAACAAGGTATACGTCTGGTCAAAAGCTCAGATCAAAACAATAATTTAGCGGAGAGCCCGTCCATCCCCTATAGTCTTTTCCTGGATTTTGATAATATGCAGGTTTCTTTGTTGTATGATACCACACTGATATTTTTCGTACATTTTTTAAGGAAATACTGGACCCATTTTTTACTTTTCTGGACTTATTTGGGTAATTAACTATAATCTCATCAATTTTGTAACCATTACTCGGAGTAATCTGGATTTTTCCCGTATTCCTTTTCAGTGGTGACATTTTTTTTAGTCTATATCCTGAAACATCCGATGCATAATCTTTCGTTCCCAGTTTAAAGCTTTTAAAAAATGCCCCATATGGTTTGAAAGTTATTCTGGATGAAAGTTTATATGTTCTTCCATTTTGTGTAACATTAAACTTATTGTTGTTTTTATACCATCTTTTATAACATAATCTGGCTTTTCCTCAACATAAATAGCATTTACACCTACTCCTTTACGTGCCGTAAAATGCTTATTTGAAGATTTAATGTTTGTTATAACGGCTGAACCGGATAAGTTTCCAATGTACAATGGATCCCATGCGATTGTAGAAAACTTTTCTCTACCATCAACCACATAGTTTGTCCACTTGAGATATCTTAATGTGGCTTTTTTTAAACATACCGGTTCCGTAGCTGCTTTCGTTATCACCGGTGCAGTCAGCACCATCATCAAAAGTGCTAGAAAACTGCATAAAATCAAACGTACTTTTTTCATCTTCTTGTCCTCCCTATATAATAATTTCCCGGAATCTTCAGTTTCACATATTTAAGAACTGTAGCTTCCTTTTTCATTATAGTCATTCTGGCATTTGTTGTCAAAAGCAATTGAATTTTCCTAGGAATTTCGCTTTTAGTTTGTTACTGTTCAGAGGTTAGCTGGACATGAGAAAATCGATGGTGTAGACTAATAACAGTCAAAGCCATCGGTTTTCTTATCCAAATATTCTGGATACTCTGTCAAATATATTCGCTGGTTCTTCTAGCCGCATCAAAACAAGCATGCTCATGCATTGGCAGAGATAATCGATACTTTCGAAACTCCTAAATGTCACAGCCTGCGCCTGTTTCAGCTTATAGTTTCTTAGAAGCCTTTCAGCTTCATTATTAGTGGCAGGTATCCGGGAATCATGCAGGAACAGCAGATGGTTCTGCATATATTTCTCCATTCTCAGGAGTAAATTATACCCGTCTCTGTAATAATTGTTTGCCGGAACATTTCCGTATTCCGCCTGGCTATTTCCAGTATCTCACGGTATCTTTTTTCGAATTCAGATACCTTTACCGGATCCGGTTCCTGAAATGGCTGGCATTCGTTTCGGAAATGGATCATCTCCTGTACCAGTGAACGCATCTCTTTGTTCCAGGTGCGGTCTGGTTCATTATCCATGCTGTCTTTCAGGTAACGCAGCACATGGGCAAGGCATTCCTGGTGATCTGCTCCATAATTATAAAAGGTAATATCATGGTCATGGACAAGGATCCCCTGATAATCCTCTGTAACAGTCCCTTTTACTCCCTCGTGTCCTTTTTTCTCACGAGCGAAGTACAATGCTTTTCCGTCTGGTGTGGCACAGACATAGATCTGACAGCTTTTTCCGTTTTCCCTGCCGCTTGTACAATCTGTATGCATAACAGGGGAAAGCAGCATGTCCGCATAGGCTGCCTTGCGCTCGGGCTCTGTTTTTAAAGCAAACTCCCTGCTGAGTTTACTTATCATCTTGGAATATTCAGTTTCCATCCGTCAGATCAGACAGGAACTTCCTGCTTTTATCAATAGAGGTACAGCAGTCATTGTTCAGAAGGAACAAAAATGCCCGGATGTTGCCATCATAATTCACATCATCAATAACACCATCCGGAAATGCAGCGTGTGCACGTTCGCCGGTCTGGCTGTTATAATAAACATCTGCATGGTATTCTGTTACATCCAGGACCATACGGATACTTACCAGTTGTTTTATGATTGTTCTTGCTGTCTTTTTAAAAGCACAGTCTTCAAGCACTTCTTCTGGTGGCGGAAGGAGGATTACCGGATGTGTTAGGCTCCTGCTTTTTCGGCCATGCCCTTTATGTCCTGGCTGTCCACCGGGTTTCCGTCCTGTTTTTTCCCTGCTGTTTGCAATCTTTTTCCGCCGGATGGCTTTTGAAGAAGGAATAGATGAATTTTCATAATCACGGTTGATCTGTGCATGAAGTTTCAGGTTCTTTCCCTGTTCTTCTTCCAGCTGGGTGGCGGTTTCATAGAACTTAAGGCGGAATTCTTTTGCTTTCTCCAATGCATCATCTCTTTGTCTCTCAGCAAGAAGAGCACGTTTCTCCATCTCCCGAAGCTTCTGGTCAGCTTTTTTCTGCATTGCCTCAAACTCCAGCAGCATATCCTCCAGTACCTGAAACCAGTAATTGCGGACACGGATGGTTTCTTTATGTGCATCCGCTATCTCCGTTAGCAGCGCCTGAATCTTACGTTCATAGGCTCTGCACTCCTTTTGATGGAGTTCTTTCAGCTTAATATAGTGTTCACCGGATTCCAGTTCTTTATTTCTTGTCTGTGCGGCTTTCAGCCGACACATGAGTGAGATGTAATCATACGCATCAGGCATATGTTTTCCTCCAGTACAGTTATAATCAAACGCCACTGACAATGTCTGTAATCTTTGAGATATGCTCTTCCAGATATTCAATCAATTCTTTTTGTTTCTGGATAAATTCCTCCTGGATTTCAATCTGTTTGAGATAACCGGCAAGAAGTTCATCACGTTTTCTAAGTTCTTCTTTAAAATCAATATTCATAAGTGAACCTCTCTTTCTTAAGAAAAAGTATAACAGAAACATAGAAAAAAAGCGAATCACCAGAAAGTGCCTTTTCGTCAATCTGACTGTGGATAAATAGCTGTTTTATAATAAAAAAAGTATTCATGCAGACCTTGAAACTTCAAGAATGGGTTCCCAAAACTAGAATCTGGTGTATAACTTTTAACAAAAAGAACAGCAGGAAAAACTATAAACACAGTTTTTCCTGCCGCGAA
>ENA-OQHY01000497-OQHY01000497.1-human-gut-metagenome-genome-assembly--contig:-NODE-497-length-22090-cov-5.173200_pt1 | contig 22090 bp, 28 predicted proteins | sample MGYA00242570_ERZ504733 | MGnify/ENA primary metagenome ERZ504733 (study PRJEB26092, sample SAMD00036219) | human gut metagenome | host: Homo sapiens | study: EMG produced TPA metagenomics assembly of... | reverse complement strand
CTTCTGCAGGAGGGGAGCTGATTCTTGGACGGCGGGAATCTGCGTTGTTTCAAAAGTCCGCTGTCTGAGCGGCAGCAGGCCGCGAGTTCGGACTTTTGAAAAACGCTTTTAGCAGATTTCCGGCGTCCTAGAAGCCAGCCCCCGACGAAGCCGCAGACCAGACAGCATCCCCTTCCGCGGCGTCCCTCCGCACAAAAAAGGAGACACCCCACTTCAGTGTCTCCCCTCCGGAATCGTATACTCATTCCTTATATATATTTCCGTAAAATCTTCGCCCTCTCCGGCGCTTCCCCATTAAACAGCAGCCGGAACAAAATCATCACCGGCTCATACCCCTGTATCCTGCATCCTGCCCGATCAGAAAATGAATAAATCCTTCCCTCATCAGCTCATAATTCCGCCCCATAAAATCATTGGCAACCATCTTCACCTGACCAGCTTTCCCCGCTCCGGCGATTGCCTCACACACCCCCTCCTCACCATGAGAAGTAAGATATATCCCGTCAAGATCCGGAACATCCTTAAATATCCCTTCCGTAATCTCCCTGGCCCTGCCATTCTCCTCAAAGCAATACTCCGGCCCAATGATCTCAATCCCAGGATACTTCCGCGCAATTTCCTCACGGAATCCAACCACCCTGCTGCTCAGAGAAGTATTGGTACTATAGCCGGAAATCACAGCAACCTTTCCTTTTCCACCGGTCAGCTCCCCCATAAGCCCCGCAGCCGCACGGCCACACTGCACACCGTTCTGCCCTACAAAGCAAAGCCGTTTCGTATCCTCCACATCCGAAGTAAACGTCACCACCGGGATCCGAAATTCCTCCACAAACCGGTCAATTTCCCTTTTCACACGTTCCTCATCCAAAGGAACCATGGCAATACCACTAACCTCTTCCATCCGCATCTTCTCCATGGCGAGAATAACATCCTCCGCATTCTGATGCTCGATCTTATGGACCAGGACTGTACCACCAAGATTATCCACCTCAGCGCACGCCTCCTGTATCCCCTTCAGAACTTCTTTCATAAAAGGTGTTTCCGCACCCTGCAGGATCACGCCGATCTTAATATTATTTCTGCTCATGGATAGAGCACGGCCCAGTTGATTCGGCTTATACCCCATCTCATCAGCGATGGCACGGATCCTCTCAGCAACCTCCGGACGGATCCTGCCCCTGTTATTTAACGCTCTGTCAACAGTACCTCTGGAAACACCGGCAGCTTCCGCGATCTGCCTTATAGTAACTCCCATACTAAGCACCTCTTTCTATGATAATCCGGATTCTTTTCTGTATTCCGCAGGACTTAAGCCCGTAAACTTCTTAAATGTCTTGGAAAAATAATGATAATCTCCAAAACCGGAACGCAATGCCACATCCTTCACTTTACAGTTTGTTTCTGAAAGAAGCTTCTTTGCACAGTCGATCCGAAGCTCCTGCACATAATTGGAAAAACCGATCTTCATCTCCTGTTTGAAAAGATAACTGAGATAAGCAGGATTTACCTCCGCCGCATCTGCTGCATCCTGAAGGCTGATCGGCGCTTCATAATGTTCCCGGATAAACTCCAGTGCTTTTTTCACAGCAGCAGAGATTCCCTCCGGAACAGCATCCTCTTCCCCCACAAAAAGCTGTGAAATACAGGCACTGCCCTTTTCCCTGAATTTCTCAAAGCTTTCGATATCTCCATACCAGATGGGCTCTTTCTCAATTCCGGCTGTCTGATTCAATTTCTTAAGCCACTGTACCAGAAGTCTTCCATCGGTATAGCAATCCTGACAGTCAGCGAGAACCTGTGTCCAAAGCTCCTCCGCTTTTTTTCGGTCTTTCCCTGCCTTCAGCCTGGAAATCTGCCTTCCAGCTTCTCAGCACTTTCCGGCAGAACACTGTCCGCTTTCTTCCGCCCTTCAAAATAAAGGATCTCTTTTTTCTCATAAAAATGCAGTTTCATCATTTCTCTGGCCTGCTGATAAGCCTGGCGGATCCCATCCTCTCCCATGCAGACACTGCTGACACTGATACCAAAATCACAAAGATCCTCCTGACAGTGCCGGTAGCAGATCGCTGCTGCCTCAGTCAGTCTCTGCTGCATAGCCGATGTCCTGCAGTCTCCGGAAAGATCAAGAAAACAGCAAAAAATCCCTGCGCCAAGATAGACCACTTCCGCAAATTCACTTTCTGTCCCAAGAAGCTCCTCCGTACGTTCCAGCAGTCTGTGACGGAAATGATGGGAATACTGTTCCACTTCCAGCGGCGTCCATTGTCTTTCCCTCTCTGCCCAGTTCTCCATAAACATACAGATCACAGCACTGTTAAAATATTTCCCGGCGATTCCTGCTTCCACACGCTTTTCCTCACGTGCCTGATTTTTCAGCATCCCCGAGATCAGTCCGTTAAAAAAATAATACTTCAGAGCGTGACTTCCCAGATGGATCAGCTTTCTCGTCCGTGCCTGTTCCTGACTTTTTTCTCTGCGCTTCTCGATCAGCCGGCTGATTTTTCCAGAGTATCATAAAGACTATCCTCGTCCAAACTGTTCTTTAATACATATTCATCCGCCCCAAGGCGCATGGCCTCTTTTACATATTCAAAATCATCATGACAGCTGAGCACGATAATATAGATATCCCTGTTTTCCTCACGGATCTTTCTGATCAGCTCAATTCCATCCATCACAGGCATGGTAAGATCCGTCACAAGAACATCGATTTTTTCTTTCTGAAGGAATCCATAAGCTTCCTCCCCGTCTTCTGCATCATCCACGATCTCATATCCTGCTCTTTCCCAGGAATCCAGGGTTTTGAGATAGCTCCTTACAAGAAAATCATCATCTGCCACCAGTGTTCTGTACATTAATTTTTTCTCCCTTCTTCAGGCATATCATAGATCGCAGGCAGAAATACCGTGACCTCTGTACCGTTTCCACTGCTTACGTATTCCATTCCTCCCTGTGTCCCGTAATAAAGCTCCAGGCGTTCTTTTACATTTGGAATCCCCACTGCGGAAAGTCCGTTTGTTTTTTTTGCATGACTGTTAAAAAGATCTCGGATCTGCTCTTTTGTCATTCCTCTGCCGTTATCCTTTACTATGAGGATCAGCTTTCCTTCACTTACGTTTCCGCTGATCCAGATTTTTCCTGTTTGCCGTTTGATGTCGATCCCGTGAAGAAGAGCATTCTCCACAAGCGGCTGAAGGATCAGTCTCGGAATATAGCACCGGTATGCTTCCTCAGAGATCTCATATTTCACCTGAAAGCTTCCCTGATAGCGAAAATCCTGCAGATGGATATAATTTTTCAATATATGGATCTCATCGGCAACAGAAAGGAAGCTTCCCTTTTTGTTGATACTGGCCTGCAGAAGCTCCACGAAATCTCCAATAAGCCCCGCCAGCTCTTTTTCCCCTTTCAGAAATGCCGCAAATTTGATGGAGTTCAATGTATTATACATAAAATGCGGTGTGATCTGATACTGCAGTGCTTCCAGCTCTGCATCTTTTTTCTGCTGTTCCTCTTCGATCACCTGGGCGATCAGAGCTTCAATATAATCCAGCATGTGGTTGAATTCTTTTCCGAGGGTTCCGATCTCATCAGCAGTAGTCACTTCTGTACGGAGGCTCAGATCTCCCTCACCAACCTTCTCAACCGTGCCAGTCATAGATCTGAGCGGTCCGCAGACTACTCTGGAGAGCCACAGTGCCAGCAGCACAGCTGCCACAAAAACTGCACCAAATATTCCGATCAGAAAGAGCCGCATCCGGGAAAGTCCGCTTAAAACTTCTTTTTTCGGTACCTCCAGATATAAGCCGCAGTCTGAAAAGCTACCTCTGCTGAAAAAAGAGATCACACCGTTTTTTTCTGCATAGCCTTCCATATTTGGAACATCCTGGTCTGTAATCTCCGGAAATGTTTTTCCAATGTCACTGTAGTCTCCGGATGTCACGATTTCATCATTTCTGTCTACCAGAACTATTCTGGTGATCTTTTCATCATTGACAGCTTCCAGATATTCGTAATAAATTGCCCGTTCCCTGATATCTGCGACAACATACCCCAGAATCTCTCCGTTATCATCCTCTACCTTCTGGATCACAGAAAGAAAGCTGCCGCCTTCATGGATCGGAGATTCCACAAGAACCGGAAAGGAATCCAGTTCCTGTATTTTTTCCAATTCCTCGATATGTTCTCCTGAAATCCCCTGCTTGTTTACCGGAAATTCCTCAGAAGTCACAGCCATTTTTTTGTCTGGAAAGACAAAGTAAAGGGAGTTGATATCTTTATATTCCCGACTGTATTCCCGGAGAAGCCCGGCCATATTTTCCAGGCTGTTTTCATTTTCTGTACAGCTGTAGTCCTTCGCATTATTTCGTATATCTGTATCCCAGGCAGTTCTCGTATTCACATAATAAATCTCTTTCAGGGATTCGTCCAGATCTTTTATAGTCTGCTGCATCCGTCCATACAGGATACCTGAATAATTTTCTTCGATCATCCCTGCTGCCCGAAAATAAAATACCACCGTAAGAGAACAGGCAGTAAACATGGTTACTGTCAGGATCGCCAGTAATATCTTTGCCCGGATACTTTTTAACATAGAACTCCTCCCTTCCGTAAAGCGGATATACGCCTCTCTATGCTATATGCCCATAAACGCAGGAAACAGCAGGAGTATCCTACCCCTGCCTGATTTCCTGTTTGCGGTTGAATATATGTTTTACAATAAAATATTTATAACTGTCCGTGTGCCTCGCGCTCGGTAAGCTCCTGCATGATCGCCGGATACATTTTGTCAAGCTTATATCCGAAAAGCGTTACAATGATCACTGCTGCAATGAGGATCGGTCCAAATTTATAAAGAGAAACGATCATCTCCAGTGCTGTTTCCGGCTGTGCAGTTATTCCTGCAGATGAGCTTACATATCCGGAACTGCTTAAAAGACCTGTGATCACTGCGGAGGCAAGACCTGCGCCAACTTTTGTTCCGATGGAACCGCCTGCAAAGATCAGACTTTCCTGACGGATATGGTTTTTCCACTGTCCGAACTCTACTACATCACCAACCATACTGAATACAACTGCGTTCAGTGGAGCAAGTCCGATGGCACGTGTGACACAGCTCATAACTATGAAGCCGAAGCTGTATGGATTCAGGAAAAACAGAATCTGGCCGCCAAGTGCAACAAATCCACCGACAAATGCGATATTTCTTTTTCCGAATTTCTTGATCAACGGTGAGCAGATGAAGATTCCCACTACCAGAACCAGGGTTTCTGTAAGGAACAGTGCGCTGTACATCCATGTATCATTGTTGAAAATATATTTGCAGTAGTACGGAAGAATGGTTCCTGTGATCGTAAAGGATACACTCTGTACTGTCCACAGAAGCATTACTGCCCAGAAATACTGATTTGCAAAAAGTGCCTTCAGCATTGTCGGAATCGGAAGCTTCTCATCTTTCTTTCTTGCTTCGATCTGAACCTTTTCCTCACATCTGAAGAAGCAGAGAAGCAGAAGTGCAAGTGCAAGCACTGCCCATACACTCATAACCTTGATCCATGCAGCCTGATCATTTCCAAGAAGCTTTACAAGCGGCAGTGTACAGGTTGCTGCAACGATCTTTCCGATAGGTGACAGTCCCATTCTCAATACACTGAGTTTATCTCTCTCTGATGATTCGCGGATCATCATTGAAGAAAGGCTTCCATATGGAAGATTGATCGCTGTATAGCATATGGTCGTACAGAAGTTATAGGTTACAAAGAGATACAGAAACTGAAGCATCCCTGTTGTACGCGGCACTGTGAAAAGCAGTACTGCTGACAGCGCAAATGGAATGCTCATCCACAGAAGCCAGGGTCTTGATTTTCCCCATTTGGAATTGGTCCTCTCTACAATGACACCCATGACCAGATCGGAAAATCCATCAAAGCATCTGGAAAGTAACATTACCAGTCCTACTGTTGCTGCGCTTATCCCTACATAATCTGTGTAAAACAGCGTCAGCAGTGTTCCGATCATTCCGAACACGATATTGCATCCTACATCTCCTCCAGCATAACACAGCCCTGTTGATACCGAAAGTTTTTTCTTCTCCATCTTATTATCCCGCCCTTTCATTTCTTTTCGTTTTTTTATTTTCGCTTTCCTTTTGATGATTCTATTTTATCGAAAATACGGGATTATCATAGTATGAGAAATTTTAGTTTTTTCGGTATTATTTTTACCTGACTGTTAAATCTGTACCAAAGTTTTTCTGGTTCTGATATCTCTACATCCTTCTTTTGTCCTATTTTTATGTTTTGTGTTTTATTTTTGGATACCAGCCTGACTTTTTACCGAATCAGTCAATGCCTCTGCCGGATTGTAAAAAATAATAAGCAGCGGATGGAAACCTGCTTGTATCAGGGATGAGAATGTCCGTCATCCTTCATATATGTATCAATATTTTCTTCGGTAAGCACCTGGGAATCCAGAATCTCATTTTCTCCTGTTCCCTCTCCCTCCAGATCCTTCACAATATACCGGATGGTTTCATAACCGATCTGATAACCGGACTGCGCGCCAAGCGCCACGATACGCCCATCCTGAACCGCTTTCAAGGCATCTTCCTGAGCATCTACGGAAACAATAGAAATCTCCCGTCCTTCAGTTGCCTCTGAAAGTCCCAGGGCCGTCACTGCACTTGTGGTCATGATTCCGTTAAGATCCGGATACTTCACTAGGATCTCATCCACATCCTTCTGGGAAACCCGCATATTGCTGTATCCGTTCCGAACCATTTCAATGATGATCCCAGGCTCTTTTCCATATTATTTTCAAATCCGGCAACACGCATCCGGTGTCCAGCTGCTTAAAATCACCGGCGATCACGCCAATCTTTCCTTTATGATCCAGAGCCTTTGCAAGCTGCTCGCCCAGCTCATAGCCTAGTTTTTCATTGTCAATTCCAATATAAGGGATTTCTGAATCCTCTATGGGAGTATCACAGGCATATACAGAAATCCCCTTTTCTCTTGCGAAATTTAAATAATCTTCGCATTCATAGGAATCTATAGGAGAAACTGCCATCGCCTGGATATCGGTTTTCAGAAGATCCCGGATCATATTTTTCTGAACCTCTTCTTCTGTTTCGGAATCCGGGGACAGAATCACCACATCTGCATGATATTTTTCTGCTGCATCTTTCATTCCGTCGCAGACAGACAACCAATATTCACTGCTTTTAGATTTTGTAACAACACCGATCGTTACCTGCTCTTCTTCTGTTTTCTTTGCAGAAGAAGAGCATCCGGAAAGGCTGCAAACTCCTATGACTGCCACCAGAATACAGATATACTTTTTTCTCATGAGGGATATGCCTCCTTTTCTTTTGCAGCTATATTTGCCACGGGAAAAAAGACTCCGGAGCCTTTTTCTCCGGTCCGGAGTCTTTTCCTATCTGGCAATGCAGGGTTTACATTTACATTTTACCAGAGTTTTCTGTAGATTTCTTTTACTTCCTCTTCTGTTACATCACGCATGGTATTCTGAGGACTTCCACTGTCCATGGCATCATGTGCCATTTTGTCGATGACGTTGAAGAACTCTTCTTTATTGATACCGAACTGCTCCAGAGTCGGAGTATCCAGTTCATTTACAAGTGACTCTACTGCTTTCAGGAATTTCTCAGCCGCTTCCTGATCAGAATCAGTTGCATCCGCCACACCAATATCACGTCCCAACGCTCCGAATCTGTCGTATGCTCCGGGAAGCGCAAAGGTAAGGCACTCCTTCAGAAGCATGGCATTGGAAAGTCCGTGTGCTACATGGAACAGTGCTCCGATCGGACGGCTCATTCCATGAATAATGGTAACAGATGCATTGTTAAATGCGATTCCTGCCTCAAGAGCAGCGACAGACATCTGTACACGAGCTTCTTCATTCTTTCCGTCTTTATATGCAACCGGAAGATATTTAAAGATCCTCTTTACTGCAGATACTGCAAAAGTATCGGAAAGTGTCTGTGCTTTTCTGGATGTATAAGCTTCCACACAGTGGCAAAGTGCATCAAGACCTGTTGCTGCTGTGATCTTTGGAGGTGCAGTCATAGTAAACTGTGGGTCGATAATGGCAAGATCCGGCATGAGAACTTTGCCTTTAAGAAGCATCTTGATGTCTTTTTTGGTATCCGTGATAATCGTGAACTGTGTTGCCTCAGATCCCGTTCCTGCTGTGGTAGGGATCGCCGCCATTGGCGGCATCTTTACATCGATCACTTTTCCCATGTAGTCGGAAATGCTTCCACCGTTTACTACCAGTGAGCCGATGGCTTTCATGGAGTCAATGGGGCTTCCGCCTCCCAGAGCTACCAGGAAGTCACAGTTCTCATCTTTATAGATCTGTAAGCCTTTTTCGATCATGGTATCTGTTGGCTCACCACAGATGTCAGAATAAATGCTGTATTCAATGCCCTGATTTGTCAGCGCCTTCTCAACTTTTGCACAGTTTCCCAGGTCGATCATTACTTTATCGGTTACGATCAGAGCTTTTTTACCAAGGAGTTTCAGTGCTCCTTCTGCCATGTCCAGTGCTCCGGAACCGGAAATAATTTCTCCAGGTACAATAAATTCTCTTGCCATTGTCAAAATCTCCCTTCAGTCAGTACAATTTTTTTCATAATAGCAGCAGGTCTACTGCTGTCCGCTCCTCACGAACAACAGCATTTTCCTCTTCCTGCTGCCTGTTATTTACGATCCAGTATCAGTATCTCCGAATCCTTAAAACTCGGCGTCATGAAGCCAGGTATATCTCTCATCCTCGCAGCGGTCTGTCTGCAGCCACGGATTCCGTCAATGTGGCGGATCATCCAGCATGTATACATCTGATATCCAGGTGCAACTGCCTGCGGATGAAGCTCTCCTCCTGGAATTGCGGAAAAGCTCTCGTCTGTACTCTTAAATACCTGATCACCGACAAAGCTTGCTCCAAATCCTTCCGGATGATCAAATTTGAAAAAGTATGTCTCAGGCTGCGGATGTCTGTGCGGCAGGTATCCGGACCAGTTTCCTCTGTCATTGAGAACCTCACCAAGAACCATATTGGACTCCGGTGAAATGTCATGATCGAAGATGGTGTTTACTCTTCTCTTCGCAACATTTCCGAACTTGCCTACGCAGGAATATCCCCACGGAGCATCTTCCGGTTTGTAGAGTTTTGCACCGAAATCTTTCTCGTTCTTTGTGCACTGAACAAGGATCTGTGACTCTGCATTTGCTACGACTGTAATCTCAGTTCCTGTGCATCCGTGAACACACCATGGTCCTCTGTGAACACGTCTTTTCTGGTTGCTGCTGCTTCGTTTCCGTTCCATTTATAGGTAATGTTTCCGGAGAGGAGGAGAACTGCTGTCTCCTCACCCTCTCTTAAAAATGTTCTTGTCTCTCCTGCTTTCATACGGTAAACACGGATGTCCATCATCATGGCCTTGTACTCATTATCGTATGTTGTAAGAATCTTTTCGCCTTTTTCGTCATATTCCGGATAACCAAATACTTTACTCATTTTCTTACCTCCCAGATTAGTACAGTCTTGCCTCTTCACGGCCTTTCATAACTCCCTCGCAGGCCTTTCTTACGCTTTCTTTCTCAGATGTTGTTGCGATTCCTACATCCCACCAGGACTCATATCCGTCTGTCATGGTCTTCGGGATAACTTTGAGATCAAAGAGGCATGCGATCTCCTGCTTTTTGGCATCTTCCAGAGCGTCTACCAATTCCTGGATGGTGCGGCAGGTATAGGTATTCAGACCATAGCCTTCGCCAATCTTTGCATAATCTACAGGGATCAGATCTCCGGTCGGTTTCTTGCCGTCTGTATAACGGAACTCTGTTGCAAGGCTTCCGATTCCGTGGTTCATCTCAAGGTTGTTGATGCAGCCGAATCCGCAGTTATCGAATACCATGATATTGACTTCTGTCTCTCCTGCATGATAGTCATGATCTCACTGTGAAGCATCTGGAAGCTGGAATCTCCAACTACGCAGTATACTTCATTATCCGGCTCAGCAAATTTCACACCGAGGGTAGCGGCAACCTCATATCCCATACAGGAATATCCGTACTCTGCATGATATCCGCCACGTTTGTCTGTTCTCCACATACGCTGCATACAGCTTGGAAGGGAACCGCCTGCTGTGATGATGGTTGCATCTTTGTCGATAGTTCTGTTGATGGCTGCAAGTGCTGCTGTCTGTGTGATCTTTCCGTTTGTAAGCTTTACATATTCCGGAATCGTACGAGGATCTCTTGCCTTGATCAGCGGCTCAAAATCATCTCCTGTGTACTCAATGCTTCCAAGGCGCTCCATCTCTTTATCCCATGCAGCTTTTGCTTTCTCGATCTCATCTGTGTATGCAGATTTATATCCTCTTGCACGAAGCTTTTCTGCTAGTGCTTCTACGGTAGCTTTTGCATCACCCACTGCTTTTACTGCATCCATCTTGTATGCGTGGAATCTGCAGTTGTTGATACTTACAAACTGAACATCCTCATTCTGGAACAGATGCTTGGAGCTTGTTGTAAAGTCAGACATTCTGGAACCGATAGAAATTACCACGTCTGCGTCTTTACCGATAATGTTGGAAGCGTAGGTTCCTGTTACACCGATACCGCCAAGACAGTACGGATTGCCGGACTGGCAGGCACTCTTTCCGGCCTGTGTCTCGCCGAATGGGATCTTGAATTCCTCGCAGAATTTCTCAACAGCTTCTCCGGCTTCTGAGTAACGGACACCACCACCAACAACGATAAGCGGTTTCTTCGCTCCTGCGATGACCTCTGCCACATCCTCAAGCTCTTCCTCTACTGCAACCGGTCTTGTGATCCTGTGCACTCTCTTCTTAAAGAAGTACTCCGGGAAGTCAAAGGACTCACCCTCAACATCCTGGCAAAGTGCGATGCAGCATGCACCTGTTTCAGCCGGATCTGTAAGAACTCTCATTGCATTGATCAGAGCGGTCATGACCATCTCCGGTCTTGTGATCCTATCCCAGTATTTGCAGACTGGTTTGAATGCATCGTTCGTACTGATGGCAAGGCTGCTGCTCTGCTCCAGCTGCTGGAGAACCGGGTCAGGCTGGCGAGATGCAAAAGTATCTGCCGGGAATACAAGAAGCGGAATGTTGTTTACTGTAGCTGTCGCACATGCGGTTACCATGTTTGCGGCTCCAGGTCCGATGGAAGAAGCGCATGCGATGATTTTCTTACGGTTGCTCTGTTTTGCAAAAGCGGTTGCAACGTGGCACATGCCCTGCTCGTTTCTTCCCTGAAGAACCTTTAACTGGCCCGGATTTGTATCCAGTGCCTCACCAAGTCCTACGGCAATACCGTGTCCGAAGATCGTGAAAAAGCCTTCTACAAATTTTGTCTCCACTCCGTCCATGGAAACATACTGATTATCCAGAAATTTTACAATTGCCTGTGCAGTTGTCATTCTTACTGTCTTTGCCATTTTTTCCACTCCTTTTCTTTATACTCTTGCGATCATTTCGCCGAATTTTTCTTTTTCATCTTTAATGAATGCGTGAACTTCATCCGGTCCCGGAAGGGAATCGGAGCAGTTGTTGCTTTTAACCATCATGGATGCCTCAGCAGAACCAAACTCCAGGCAGTCAATGATCTCCCAGCCCTGATACAGTCCATACAGGAATCCGGAGCCGTATCCGTCGCCGCCGCCGAAGCCTTTTCTTGCCTCAACCGGGAATGGCTTGATGCTGAACTTCTGTCCGTCAACTGTGTAGGCTGTGGAACCCTTCATACCGTGTTTGATGACAACGATCTTTGCATTTTTTGCCTGCCAGTAAGCTGCACTCTCCTCATCAGTCATGCCTTCTTTGATCAGTTTCTCTGTAAGGTCAAACTCTTCTCTGGAGCCCATGATGATGTCAGCTTCCTTAGCTACGATGGAATAGTAGATGGAAATCTCATCTGCATTCTTCCAGTTGTACTCTCTGTAATCAATATCAAAAATGATCTTTGTGTTTACTTTCTTAGCAAGCATAACCGCTTTGATCGCTGCTTCTCTGGAAGGGCTCTCTGCGAGAGCAGTTCCGGAAATGAGGATCGCTTTTGCATTTTTGATATAATCCTCGTGGATGTCGTCTACATGAAGCTGCAGATCTGCGATACGGTTACGATACATGAGGATACTGCTTTCCTTTGGAGAAAGCATCTCGGTAAAGGTAAGTCCCAACTTCTCTCCGTTTGTACATTTTGTGATCTGTGAGGTATCGATTCCTCGCTCATCAAAATAATCTACAACATACTCACCGAACTGATCATCAGAAACCTTTCCGATAAATCCTGCTTTCAGGCCATGCTTGGTAACACCTACAGCGATGTTTGCAGGAGATCCTCCTACAAATTTCTCAAACATATGTACCTTCTTCAGGGGTTTGAACTCCTCCTTCACCTGATCGTTGTAAGCAGGATTAAAATCAATGGCAACTCTTCCAAGGAGCACCAGGTCCATTGGTCTGGATTCATCAAATTCGATATACTTCATGATCTTACCTCCGTTTGTTTGATGGTTTATTTTTCACTTCTTTTTTATGTGCTTTTTTACTTTGCGTGCTTTTTCTTTTATTTAGCGTGCTTTCTTGCGTGTTTCTTATGATGTTAATATAGCACCGTTTTACAATTTGGGCAAGTACTTCTTTTCATTTTTCTTTTTTTCAGTTATTCTATACAATTTTTGTAGTTTTGTTTTGTTCAAAGTATCTATTATCTATATGTGCATTTGCGTGTTTATATTTTTAGCACGCTATTAGCACGCAATCAAATGTGTCAAGACAGTTGTTCTCTTGGAATCTATATTTCATATCGTAGTATCTTACAGATTTCCTGTAATATAAAAAAGCCTGCAGTTTTCATCCTGCAGACTATTTTATATGATACTTTGCCCAATACATGTTCAAAGGTTATATTTTGTTTTGATCTTGATATCTGTAAAGAGATATTCTCTCTCCGGCTCCTGTCCTTTTGTCAGGCAAATTTTTGAATACAATAGTTAGAAGGCCTATCCACATAATGATACTTTTGATCTATATAACCAATTAAATTATCATATGGATAAGGATTTTCTTCAAAGTTAGTTGTATCAGGTTCAGATTGCATGATTTTATCCCACCAGTTAGAAACCGCCTTACCCATACATTCCCAAGCCCCTTGTGTCATATTAATAAATGCTGCAGTACCAGCCAATGCAGGAGCAACCAATTCTTTAAAGGTTGGAATGTCACCTGGTACTGGAACAGTTGTCGGAAATGGAATGGGAGTACTTCCTGGCGCTGGTGTTGGAGAGGGTTGAGGATTCTGACCACCACCACCATTAATTACCTTAAATCTCTGTTCTTCATATGCCTGTTCAAGATCATCATAATATGGTTTTAATGCTGCTGATCCGTCCGTATCCCACCATGTTGCACTGGTTCCCTTTTGAACCATCTCCGTCGTAAAAATTGAGATTCCGAATCCTAACAAAATACTTTCTAAAATCTGTCCAGCAGTATAACCTGCTACAATTTCCGCAGCCTGAGCTGTCTGGTATGATCCAAAGATTCCGATCACCAGCATATTAACAGCAAGTATCACAGCAACAAGTTTTTTCTTTATCCTTTTCAAGTTTCCCCCTTTCCTGTATCTCATTCCTTTGCTGCAGGAATCCGGATCCGGCTCATGCTGCGTTATTTATGAGATACATTTACATAAAAAAGGTGAGGAAGGTGTCTCCCTCCCTCACCTTACACCAAGTAAGTAATCCGTTCTGAAAACCGTCAGGCTTTATTTGTAACTTTCTTAAATGCTTTGATACCAAATCCAACAAGGACAAGAATTCCCATGATCGGAAGTGCAATCGGAAGGATCTTTCCGACAATGCTTGTCATAGAACTTCCAATGCTGGTAAAGGATGTTGTCAGTGCTGTCTCAACAGAAGAAAGACCTGTGCTAGTACCAGCATCAGCTGCAAAAACAGGAACAGCAGTAGCAACTGCAAGAGCTCCGCCCATTAATACAGGGGCAATTTTCTTTTTCAGATTCATGAATTTCATAGTAAAAAACCACCTTTCCTTAAACTTTTTTAAATATGTGAACAATCCCAAGATACGCAAACCCTATTATCATGAAGATGGCGCCGCTCAGGGCTCCGATCGGGATTGATTTCACCGCTATCATGTTGTAATCCTCAACAGCAAGCGTTAAGCTTTCTGTCTGCTGGGGAGCTTCCGAGAGTTTTGGTTCACCGTCTGTTATCTCAACCGTGTCCTCTGTCTCTGCTTCCGGAGTTGTTAATAATTCTTCTTCCATCATGTTCTCCTAAGGTCGGATATAAGAAGCAAGTATATGTAACAGGAGAACCCCGATGATCACCCCGAGCATACACATCATAGAAGGCATAGCGTTCTGGATATTCTTCATATCCTGTTCAAGCTTCTTATTTTCCTTGACCAGAGTCTCCATTAATTCCTGCTGCTTTTCATTCTGTTGGATCAGCTGCTCAAGTAATGCAGTATAATCTACTGTACCAGCGTCCGGAACTTCTTCCACTCCCTGAGCAGGTTCCTGCCCTGCAGTATCAGGGGAACTGCCAGCAGTGTCAGTTTGATCAGCCACAGTGTCCTGCTGATCCGGTACTGGTACCGGTGTAGCAGCCGGCTGTACTGCCGGGGCTGGTATAACAGGTTCCGGAACTGTTCCCTGATCCTCTTCAAAAACAGGACCGTCTGTGAATATATCCGCCATGCCATTCAGTCACCTTCCTATTTCTTTTCAGGCTGTTCCGGCAGGATCTGTACACGGCTGCAGAAATCAAGATCTTCCACAGTCAGGACAGGTTTGCCGTCACTTCCGATCTTCATTCCCATTGTTGCATCATAGATACCAGGTACAAATGTAATCTTCTGTCTCATGGATGGGTCAAGGGAACATTTCGCCCTCTGCTGTCCGACAGGTCCGCCTGTAGCATCCACCCGGGAGATCATCTGCTCACCATTTTCACCGTACATGAAATAGTTCAGTGTCATGCCAGAGCTTCCGTTATCCATTTTCCAGACACCTGCATAAGTTACTAAGATCTTCATTTTGTTCATAATCATGAACCTCCTTTGAAAAATTCTGCCAGACCTGTATAAGAGCAGGAAAGGCATTGGTTAATATGTAATCCCACAATGGGGCTGTTACCGTCCCCGGAAGTCCGGGGGAAAGAGATAGTTAATGTTTCGATGATTTATGTAAACCCTCCACAGCGTTATGCTGCACAAAGGGGGGAGGGTAAAGATAATTGTCTGTCCCTGGTATGCAGGAGAGTCCCGGCAAATTGAAGTAAAAAGTCGGATTTCCCTGTCATGCTTGGGATAGGATACTGCACGTCCAACAAAGCCAAAAGTAAAGGTTAAACCCTCCGGCTCCTGCGGAGACCTTGACTTTTGTCTCCGGAATGATAAACATAATGGACGCTGTAAAAGCTGGATTTCCCTGTCCAGAGTGTCCCGTCCCTCCCATTAAAACACCTTTTCCTTCCTGACTCATGCGAGCCAAGGAAAAGACGTTTTAAAGGTCAGTCCGTACATACTGCCGGAATAACACAGAGACGGAAGGAGGGAAAATCTATAATTGTCTGTCCCCGGTATGCAGGAGAGTCCCGGCAGATTGAAGTAAAAAGCCGGATTTCCCTGTCGTACCGGGGATAGGCTGCCGCCTGTTCAACAGAGCCAAAAGTAAAGGTTAAACCCTTCGGGCTCCTGCGGAGACCTTGACTTTTGTCTCCTGAATGATAGGGACAGCGGACGCTGAAAAAGCTGGATTTGTCTGTCCCGGTGTGACATATCCCTGATAAGGGGAAGGACTCAGGACAGGAGTACATGAGGGTAATCAAGAAGGATGCTCACCCTGCAGGCTTCCCATCCTTCCTGTCTGATTCTCTGTACTGGCTGTGTCCAGTCCGTCAAGGGTCAAGATGAATGAGCTCCGCTCACCCTTGACTGACTTACTATACAGAAATCAGGGAAAGGGAAGTTCCTGATCCTCGTTTTTATCTTACAGCAGTTCATCCATAAGTATAGACAGGTCGTTTGCCTGTTGTTCCAGATGAGTGAGAGCCCTGCGGACATCTCCGATCTCAGAGGAAATCTGCTGGAGAGCATTGAGCTTCTTATACTGCTTGGCAATCTGCTGATCTAAAAGGGTAATCCTCTGTTTTTTGGATTCTTCCTGTTCCATGCAGAACAGGACAAGGTTCTCGAACTTCTGGTTGAAGCCGTCCCCTTCGAAGTTAATCACATAGTCCATCACCTGATCAGACAGGCGGATGGATTTAAGGTTATTTTTCTTTGCCATAAGAGCACCTCATACACGACTTACATCAATGTCAGATTTCTTTACTACATAGGTATCTTTATAACCAGCCATCACACTTACATCTCTCATCAGTGAAGCGTAATGCCTTGCATCGATCTCTGATGTAAAGGCTGCCTTTAACTGACGGGCTAAGTCCTGCGGCAGGTCTTTTCTTTCCTGATATACTAACCATCCTAATAACATTGAAGCACCTCCTGATAATTTATAGTCTTGCACTGTTTGGACATAATTACATTACTGGTAATTTAGAACAAAACTCGTTGAAAAATACAACTTGTAATGGTAAAATTTAATATTAACAAAGTAATAAAGGTATCACTTTTTACAGTTCTGATTATAGTAGATAATTAGCTACTTGTCAATAACAAATGTAGATAATTTGCTACTGGAAAGGAAAATAATGACAATATATAATAGAATTAAAGAAAAAGCTGACGAAAAAGGGATAAGCATAAAAGCGTTAGAACGTGAAGCTGGCTTAGGAAATGGAGTTATAAAGCGTTGGAATGAAACATCTCCACAATGTAATAAACTTGAATTAGTAGCTAATTATCTACAGGTATCAATAGAATGGTTAATTACTGGAAAGAATCCAAGTAATTTCACAAAAGAAGAAAGTGAGCTGATTCAGGCTTATAAGAAAGCCGATGCAAGAACACAGGAGATTGTAAAGCTGAGTCTTCAACCTTATATGCCACAGGAAACAAAATTATCAGATTCACAGATTGGATAAGAAATCATTATGAATAATAAAAATTCAAAGCACTTCCTGGATGAAACCGTACAAAGAGCAAAGATTGAAAATGCCCAGAGGGAAGCGGAACAGATTTATAACTACAACAAATGGAAAGACAACCATGAAAAGATGGTAGAACATGAATTACGAAAAAGACGACATCGGGAACCGAGTGCTGTTAAGTGTATTCTGATCGGAGTTCTGCTGGCACTTGCAATTGAAATTATTTACATATTGATCATTAATGATCCGGAAACATTATTGACAGCTTTTCAGGCAATAAAACAAAAGTTTGGTGAAATATGGGAGATAATAATAGATTTAACAATACCCAGATAACAACGCTGATTCCTCTTAATCAGGGTGTCCAGGGTTCGAACCCTGAAGGCGCATTAAGAACACTGTTTTTGCGGACAATGCGATTGCCGCGGGGACGGTGTTTTTTATGTTTTATGCGGGTTCGCGGCTTTAGGACACCATGAAAAATACTTGGTGATAAACTGCGAAGAAGCTCATTTCCTAAAGAAATCTTTTGAGATAGTCATGGAGTCTGATTTGGATACCCTGATTAATGGTATAGATTCTTTTTAAAAGAAAGGATGATATACCATGGGAGTATGTAAAAAAATTAAAAGAAAAAATAATTGTGACAGAGGCGTTTGGGATTTATTTAAGATGTTTTGGAATGAAAAGAAAATTCTAGGGATTTCGAACTGCACTTTGAAAAATTATGAAGATAGTTTAAGGCGATTTACAGATTGTTTATGCTATGAACATGCGGAAATAAAAGAAGTAGATCAGAGTGACATTTTAGATTTTATACAGTCGATGCAGGAAGATGAATTGAGCATAGCAACGATTAACCATTATTTGCGAGATATCCGGACTTTTCTTAACTGGTGTTCTAGGTCAGGTTATTGTGAGAAAATTGATATAAAAATGGTAAAGGGACAAGAAAGTATAAAGGAAGTATACAGTGAAGAAGAATTAAAATTGTTGCTTGAGAAACCCAAAGGAGATTCTTATTGTGAATGGAGATGCTGGGCGATTATAAATTGGATTTTGGCAACAGGAAATAGAGCAAGAACGGTATGCAATGTTAAGATGAAGGATGTAAATCTTTCTGATGGAGAAATTTTGCTCATGCAAACGAAGAATAAAAAAATTCAAATTGTGCCGATGAGTGCAGAACTATCATTTGTTTTAAAACAGTTTATTCATGATTTTAGAGATGAGGCAACAGAAGACGATTATTTATTTTGCAGTGTATCAGGGGAAAAATTGACAGAAAATGCATTAAAGTTGTCGATGCGAGATTATAATTTAGGGCGTGGAGTAAAGAAAACAAGCGTACATGCATTAAGACATACATTTGCAAAGCTTTGGATATGTAACAATGGTGATGTGTTTAGACTGCAAAAGATGTTGGGACATTCAACTCTTGATATGACTCGTAAGTACGTTAATTTGTTTAGTACGGATTTAAAAAAAGATTTTGATGAATATAGTCCTCTGGATAAACTTGTAAGAAAAAGAAGAAAAACACATACAGTAAAAAGAAATACATGTAATGGTTAGAAGGTAAGAAACAGTTTGTGTACGAAGAGACTGGCAGTAATATCTGTCAGTCTTTTTTGAATATTGCGATATGTGAAAAAATATCTTATTCTAAAGGTGTGAGAAAAAGTTCGCATTTGAAAAAAGGAGAAAATATGGCAGGGAAAAATACGGATGTATGTTTAGATAAGAATCAAGGAGAAAGAAAAAAGTATATATCAGAAGTATTTGATATTGATGAACAGATAAGAAAATATGGTAATAAAATTATGCTCATTGCAGGAGTGGGATCTGGAAAGAGTACCTGGGTAAAAGAAGTGTTGTCTCAAAAAGGTAATGTATTGTTTGTGACTTCACGCCGCGCAAAGGTAGAAGAAGATATAGCAAATTCTTGTTTTTCTAGTTTTCGTAAAGAATTTGAGGCAAAAAAAGAAAGTTTGATAACAAATGCAAAATTATCAGTAATATTACAAAATGCACATGTAGATGAATCTATGAATGTGGATGATTTTTTAAACTGTTACGATTATATTGTTGTGGATGAAATACATTCTATGGCAGCAGATTCAACGTTTGCCAGATCTTCTTTTGATGTATTTTCATTTGTAGAATATGCAGCCGAGAAAGGACATAATGTAATTGTAATGACTGGAACGCCCGAACCCGTGCAATATTATTTTGAAAAGAATAATTGGCATATAGAGGATTACAGGAAAATTTGTAATTATGTTAAACCTAAAGAAATTAAATATATACGATTAGAAAATAGAAAAAAGATTATAAATCAAGCTCTGAAAAGTGGAAAAAAGGTTATTTATTTCGTGAATAATACAGTAACAATTATTAACACAATGGAAGAAATTGCGCGGAAAAAGCCGGAAATCATAAACAAAATTGCAACTATTGTTTCGGATGAAAAAAGGAACGATGTAGATAAAGTCTTGATAGAAAAATTTCCAACATATGATAAAAGTATAACGGATAAAGTATATAAGGAGATTGTACAAAATCAGGAGCTTCCAGAAGAATGTGATATTCTGATTTCTACATCAAGACTAAAAGAAGGAATCGACATTTTGAATGATGAGGTATGTGTTATATGTGATAACCACATCTTGTCAAATTTAATACAGTTTTTTGGTCGTGTACGAGTTGGGAATGGAATTGTATACATTATTGAAGATGCTAAACCGCACGAAATTAAATGTGATCCGCTTTTATATGATTACGCAGAAAAAGAAGAAGTGATTGCTGCTAATAATTATATTGAAAAATACATCGTTGAAAAAGAAGAATTATTTGATTTAATTCCGCGTTTTAAACTTATTAATTTTGTGAAAAATAATCCTTATATTTGTTATAATTATATTAGAAAAAAGTTCCAGGTATTTGAAGTTAAATACTTGGAAGAAAAGCGCTTATTAGGAATTAGAGATTGGCAGAAAGAACTTAAAGACTATTGCGATGAATACGGAATTAAAGCTCCTATATATATGTCTAGGAATCAGATACAATCTATAACTGTTGATGGATTACAAAGACTAGCTGGACAGAGGAAAAGATTTTATGGAGAAGATCGTATAAAGATAAAAAATATAGTTAAAAGAACTTTAGGAATTCAATATTCTCAGGTTAAGCGAATAAATGAGGAATTGAAAAAACGAGAATTGTCATTTAGATTTTATAGTGGAAAGGATAATACGGTAGAGCATAGAGATGAGAGTTATATTGAAATTGTATCTCTAGAAGAATTTGAAAAACTGGAAAATAGAAAGCCTAAAAGAAGTTTAAAAAAACGGATCACAAAATAAGCTAATAATAGGGCGGTTGAGTAACAATAATTTACTCAGTTGCCCTTTTTTACTCTGAAGACCAACTACATCATGATTGCTGCCGGTCAAATTACTCACTATTCTGATTTATCCAGATTCTTGATATGCTCCCTCAGTACAAGATTAATGTACTGGCTGAAAGAACGATCATCTTCCTCTGCGAGTTCCTTGATTTTATCTATAACATCTGCATCCAGAGTGATGCTTACTTTATTCTTCAATGGTTTCATGCAAGCTCTCCTTTTACTGATTAGTATAACAAACAGGCGATATAATATTGAAAAATAGCATAAAGTAGGATAAAATAATATACTAATGAGGTGGATATGAAGAAAGACGAAGAAAAGTTATGGGACGCGTTTTTTGCATGTGGACTTTATCTATATTTGGAAAAAACCGGAGAATTAGATAAAGAAAAGCTATGGCATGAGACACCGGAAGAAACGGAACGACACTGGCAGCAGTTCAAGCAGCGTTTGAAAGACAAAGGCATGTGGAAAGACGAATAATATATAAATATGTATGAAGAATATTAGCAAATTTGCCAGATATTTGTTATTACATAAAATATTCTGAAAGATTAGTGGACATTTTACAGAAATGTAGTACAATAATGTGTGTGAACATTTTGTGAAAACTAAGTAAAGTGTATCACATATAATCGAATTGAATATGGCATAGCCGGGGAAATCTGGTGACGCAAAACTACAGAGTCTAAGCGAATGTATGACAGCCAGTTGCAACTATGATAATTAAGGCATTGTTTTTACAGGAGAAAATGAAGAGTGTCTTAATTTATAAAAAAACATGGAGGTTGAAAAATGCTAAATAATAGTAGAGTTATTGCAGGGGATTATGAAAATTGCAAAGTTGGAGGTTATAATAAAAATGGAGCTTTTTTAATAAAAGGTTTTGAGACTACACCTTTGAATAAATATAATGTAGAAATGTATGAAGTATTATCAGAAGAAAAAATAAAATCTGGAACCTCAGCTATTCTTAGGGGAGGAATGGGAGCTATGCTTTTGGGTCCCGTTGGTTTGTTGGCAGGATTGAGTGCAAAGAGTAAAAGCACGCATGTAGTTGCGGTGGTTTTTAAAGACGGTAAACAATCATTGATGGAAATGAACGATGTTGTATATAAGGCGTTTTTGCAAGGAATGTTCAAAAAATAAAAGGGAGAAACAGAATAATGAAGAAAATACTAAAAGGTTTATCGATTACAATTGCATGTTTTGGTTTTTTGGGAAGTATTGTTTTAGCTAATTATGGTGGTATGACGGTAACAGAATATGGTTGGGGAGAGAGAGATTATGGTCTTACGTTTGGAATATTTTTGGGATGTTGTTTGTCAGTAGCTGTATTTTCTGCAATGTTGTATGGGTTTGCAGAATTACTAGAAATACAAGAAAAATCTCTAGCAGTGCAACAAGAAATTCAACATAATTTAACCTATTGTGCTACTTCAAATAGATTATGTGAAAACCTGTAAAACCGCAAAGAATCCTTACAGATATTAAAAAATAAAATTTTTAGAATATCAATTTTTTGATTTTTCCAAGTTCACAGGTTTC
>ENA-OQHY01000494-OQHY01000494.1-human-gut-metagenome-genome-assembly--contig:-NODE-494-length-22136-cov-5.608751_pt1 | contig 22136 bp, 21 predicted proteins | sample MGYA00242570_ERZ504733 | MGnify/ENA primary metagenome ERZ504733 (study PRJEB26092, sample SAMD00036219) | human gut metagenome | host: Homo sapiens | study: EMG produced TPA metagenomics assembly of... | reverse complement strand
GGTGCGGATGGCTTCAATATTCCGGGCATATTTCTGCTTTGCGCCACCCTCGCCCAGATGGTCGTCTGTGATGCGGAAGTTCCCGGCAGGCACAGCGTTCAGGGCTTCATCCAAGGCAGCAGCATCCGGGAAGGTCTGCACCTTTCCGTCCATCACGGCAGAGATAGGCAGCTCGTCCAGTTCCTCATCGGAAAGTTGCGCTTCAACCTGCCGCAGACCGTCCTCGAATTGTCGTTTGTTGATAACTTCGCTATCCCACGACTGCCCATGTGCGCTGGTGTCGATGCGAACATCCGTTTCACCTACATAGCCAATTTTCCCCTCGATGGTTCGGGTAGGAAGGTCAACAATTACATTGTTACCGACCTTGTAATCGGGCAGGGAGTGTTCCATCACTTCCTGTTCCTGCTCGTACAACTCCCGGACAAGAGCCAGCGGCTCTTCCCGGAAAATTGGCATCCGCATTTCTGCCAGTGCCACATCCTGCAGGGTCACGCTGTCTTTATCAAAATTTACCGTATCCACCCGGAAAGCTCGCCCCTCCATGTGGATGGTAGCACCCAGCGGCAGATAATCTTCCCGGCGCAGATACTTGGTCTGGTGGTGGGTACCGTCCTCGTTCAGCCGGGCAAGATAGACGTTCTCGCCGCACTGCACAGCTGCTTGGCACGGTGCGCCCACTGGTCGTGGGGAAAGCCGATGACCGGGACGGTGCCCAGTGCTGTTTCTTTTTCCAGAAGTTTGCCGCCCAGAAGTTCACTGACTTTTTGCGCGTCATCTGCGTAAAACTCAAACTGTCCGTTCTGCTCAAAGCCCACCAGCGCATCCGGGTGCTGCTCCTTCAGGGCATTGTACTCGGTGGCGGCATCCAGCGGCAGCAGTGCAGGGCGTTCCTCCGCCTTGCTGTGGTAGTGCTCCAATTCCTCATCCGTGACGCTGACCAGTTCCGAAAAGTCCAGATCTTCCAACTCAGTTTCGGTCAGGTCCTCCAGACTTTCGTACTGCCGCTCGTCGATCAGCACTTCACCCAGATACCGCTCCACCCGGTATCCCACCAAATCCACATTAACTTGAATGGAAATCTCCTCATCGGTGGCGTTGGTGTAGGCAACGCCGATCTTGGACAGGTCGGAAAAGTCTGGCTCAGAATCATATTCTTCCTGACAAAATTCCCGGATCAGTCTTTTGGCACGGGTCAGGTCGGCATCCGACTCTGCGTTGACAGGCACAGGAGGCGTGTAATGCTCCTTCTCTTTGTCGGTCAGGTAGCGGTCGGACTGGATCATCAGGTCGATATACTGTTCCACCTGCGTCCACTTCAGGGTGAATTTCTGGTGGTCGGGGTAATGGTCAAATTCCAGCCCCTTCCAGTCGTGGTTCACAAAGCCTCTGCTGCCATCCAGATAATCGTGGGAGTGCCCACCGATTCCGTACTCCTTTGCCAGAGCCTTGGCACGGAGGCTGCGGTCTGGCTGGGCTGATACAGCGTCATAATGCGCTGCTTACCGCCCTCAAATCCTGAACCGTGCTTACGCAGTTCATTCTCGATTTCCGCTTGCGACAAAACAAAAGCGGAGGGCGTTTTTTCGCTCTCCGCTTGGTCGATAGTTTCGATTTGCTGGGCTTCGGTGGGGATGTGGGCATCGAAGAAGCTTAGCTGTAAATCAGTTCGTTCAGCACCAGTTCCTCGGCCTGCGCTTTCAGGCTGTTCATGTGCTGCACCCATGCCATCTGATTCCGCTCCTTGTCCGGGGACGGGTTCTGCGTCAGAAGCTGTGCCATGGTCTGCTGCATCTGGCTCTCTGCCGTCTGTTCCACCTCCATCAGGTGCGGGTACAGGCTCCCGTTCAGGAGCATCGTGTTGTACAGCACCGGGCGATTCTGCATCAGGTACGTCCGGCGCAGCTGCCGTACTTGCCCAGCGGCTTCCGGGGCTGGTTCAGGGTTAGGTTCGGGAGCTGGTAGTCCCCGACGGTCGAGTAAGTCACGTTCCTGCTGTTCGTATTCATATTGGCTCCTTTCTGCATTGCGGCGGCGAATGGTTGTTTTTACGGTGCGCTCGATGTTACGCAGCACCTCCCGGCTCATGTCGCTGACTGCTGCGCCGAGGGCGTAGACACTATCCGGGGTTGAGAAATTGTAGATTGCCTGAAAATCGTCCTTGTCGAACCACCCGGCAGGCTCAATGCCGCAGCGTTCCAGCAGCGTGTAGGTGACGCTGATGGCGGCGGCAGACTTGAACTGCATCTCCACCCCGGCTTCATCATAATCCATCAAGAGCGAACCGTCAACGATGGCACGAATGTCCCCGCCGTTGTTGTCCCAGTAATCCGCCACCAGTTTCCCCGCAACATCCGCAAGCTGCTGGCTGACACGCTCTCCGCTGATGCCGTAGGTCTTGCTCAACATTTCCGAAACCGGCTGCACCAAATCGGGACCGAGCTGCCACACCTCCGGGTCACGGGAATTGCGGCGCACCCCGGTGTCGCTTACGTCAAAGACGTAGTGCAGCCGGGGGAATCCGCTGGATTCGTCTAGCAGGGCGATGCCCTTGGCACCCCGGCGCACATAACGGTTCATCCGGTTGTTCCAGATGTCAAAGTCGGCGCAGGCGGTGGCATCCGGGCGCTGGGCGAAGATCATAAGTTGGTCTGCAAAGGGGTACTTGTACAGCCGGGATGCGGTGGTCAGGTAGTCCGTCCAGCTTTCCCAGTATCGGGTCAAACCGTTGGCTGTGCGCTGGGCAAGGGCAAGGTATTCTTCGGTTTTGCTTGGCATAGCGTTCCTCCCTTCAATCTCGTTGTAAACAAAAAAGCGAGCGGCCTTTTCAGGTCACTCGCTTATGGAATCTAAGGCATTTTATTCGTGTTTTGCGGCAAACTTTTCTGCCATCTCCAGCAGACGGTCAAAGGTCTGCTTTTCTTCCGGCTCCTCGATCAGCTTTGCAAGCAGGACACGGAACACATCGGTGCTGTCCTGCCCCAACGCAACTGCAACTTTTTCAATGCAGTCGTGCAGCTTCTTGACCGCTTCATCGGAAGGTTTGGATTTGGCAAGCAGGTCGGACAGGTAGCTGATGAAGGGATAGGTGGAATCATCATTGATGATCTCGTTGGTTTCCTCGATGATCTTCTGGTTATCTTCGGGGGTCATATCGCCCTTTTCTTCCCATACATCACGGGAAGAAGTGCGGCCTTTCAGAAAAGTGGCAAAGAGCAGGCGGTCGATGGGTGATCTTTTTGTGGTATCCATTGGCTATCCTCCGCTTTCAATTTTTCTGTGCATTAAAACTGGCTTTAGTATAGCATGAATGGAAGTATTCTATCAAGCCCACTTTTTTGCGGGTTATAAAAAATTTTCGGAGCAATGGCTTCTGACACTAGCCCAGCTGACAACCATCGACAAACTGGAATTTATAAAACTACATAATTCTTTCAAATGAAATTGACCGGCTAGAGAAATGCAACACCTCTTGATAAATTGGAATATTTTTTGTTTTCGCTATATCTATTATGGCTTTCCTATGTTCACTTGGCATTTTTGCCCCGATATAAACCCCTGTGGATTTTGGCAGTTGAATATTACTTGGTTCAAGATTTTCCTCCATTCCAAAACAAATTCGCCATTCCTTTTCATATGACCATACGTTCGTTTTGCATAATACAGAATATAAACCTGGGTAATCTAAGGCTAAAGCACTAATCGGTATCTGCCTTTCATTTTCACTAATATACTTTACCGGAAAGAAACGTTTCTTAATCAAATCACTATTATAAATTTCTTGACCATTATACTCTATACAAAATCCTTTATGATCATTTGAATAATGGCTCCACATCAATACAGATGTATTTGTTTCACTCAAACACGCAACCTTAAATGTGTACTGTGTTCTTTCTGTTAACACCTGACTAAATATTTTAAATAATGCCTCCAATTTTTCTTGTTCTTCCGGACTAACAATACTTTTATACGTGTCATAAATACCTTTATATACACCATTACTTTTATCATCTATTGTCATCTGCTCTGTAGCAGTGCGCAATATATCATCTAGTTCCTTTAACGAGATATCTTTTTCAATTGATATACTGTCAAAAGGATCATTAAAATTTGCAGGATTCGTTGCCCAGAGGGTATCATTTCGGAAATTCGTTAATGAGAACTCTGAAAAAGTTCGATATTTATATACTCTATTAGGAATATTTTTTTCTAAGATTTTAAATGCCAGTTCAACATTTGTTTTCTTTCGATTTGGAATCAATACATCTAGGTACTCCCCACGTTTTGATGGCTCTTTTAGACAGTATGGTACCGAAATCACTCTTTCATCAATAGGAAAAAGAGCATCAAAAAAACCATTTTTCCAGCACATATTCTCTCCTTCCAATCGTTACAAATGCCAATCTTATTTTACAAATATCAAGTTGTCGATTTCAGTATACCACACCAAATCGCATTCTAAAAGAGCCTATGTACGCCGCCCGCAGGCGGCAAAATTTAGTCCATAGGAAATTCCAACTCGGCAAACTCCGCATCGGTCAGCAGTTTCAGCTTCTCGATAACGCCCTCCGACAGCTCACGCAGGGCGGTTTCGTCGGGCATCAGGTAGCACTGCATCAGTCGCAACTCCTGCACCAGCCCCAGCCGGGTGCCGGTGTTGTAAAGCATCATCAGCATCAGTTCCTCATGGTTAAAGTTCATGTTCAGCCTCGCTTTCCGGCAGACGGTGGGATTGCACTCCGGGGCATCGCACTTCTCCTTGAGAGTTTGCAGAACCGAGGTGCGCTCCTGCTTTTTATCCAGAAATCCCGGCAGTTCCTTGAAGCCGATGCTGTCCACATAATGCGCCGAAATTTTCCCATCCTGATTCAGCATGATCACATCGCTGACCGACAAGCTGTGCCCATGGTAATCCAGAGGGCGGTCGCAGTTGAATTTCTGGTACAGTTGTTCCAGCAACTCCGCTTGCGGAACGCTGCGCTTTCCTTCCGGGAGGTTGCCTCGGTACAGGATCTCGTAATTTTCAATGGACGGAGCTGTGTTCTGCTTATTCAGATAGCGCATGGCGGCAAAGCGGAGCGCAGGGTCTGCATCCTGATGCAGCTGCATGACCAGATAACAGTCGTGCCCGCTTTGCTGGAATTGCTTCATCCGGTATGACTGGATCTCGTTTCGGTCTGCAAGTTTCTGGGCAAATTCTTCTTGGCAGAGCGGGATGCAGTCTTTGTTCCGTAAGTTATGGCTGTACAGGATCTCGTCCCGCACTTCCTCGATCATCAGTCGGCCGCGTCAATTTTTCCGCGCTCCAACAGGCAACAGTCGCCCTGATAGAGAGCATAATTCCATGCGCCATCCTCTGCCTGCACGGTGAGGTAATAGTCATATTCCAGATTCCACGCCCGCTGCTCCTGCTGTGTCAGCGGCTCCGGCTCCACGATGGCATGACTGCGCGCCATGCGCTCTGCAAATTCACAGATGTGCTGCACTGTGGACCCAATCTTCATGTGATAGGCATCGAGATATTCGACCACCTCGGAACGCTGGTGCCCATCCGGGAAAGTCATCTGCACAACGCCGCCGTCCGGCACACGGAACAGCTCGTTGTACTGCGGGTCAATGAACCGCACATCATTGTCCGGCAGAGAACGGGGAGCCAGATTCCGGCGTTTGCGAACCCCGGAACGAAACTTCTCCAAGGTGGTGACGGCAACATTCTGGATCTTCCCCACAGGTTCATCCTGATGCTCTGCCAGATAGTACGCACGGGCAGTCTCAATGCGCCGTTGGGTGTTGCCCAAAACTTCCCGTGGAATCTGCCCTTCTTCCACCGGGAGGGGGCTGTTTTTGTCGATAACCTCATACCCGACACCTGCGAGATTTTCCCGCAGATGCAGATACGTCTGCTCGTTGAGGAGGTAGACTGCCTCGTTGTCCTTTATCACGGCATCATCCTTCATCAGCAGCCCCATTCTCAAATTCCAGACTGAACTTGCTGCGGCCATCAGCTTCACAGGACAGCAGCACGGTGGCATTGTAGGTCTTGCCCTTGGCACTCTTGCAGTCCTTCAGGCGGACATGACCATCCCGCAGCAGCTTATCCGCCACATGGGAATCCAGCCGCTTGCCCAGACGCTTGAAGAACGCATTGTCCTTCCACAGCACGAAACGGCACTCCCTGTTCTCACAGAACCAGCTTTTCACGCTCCACAACATTTGCACCGCAGTTCGGGCAGATACCAATAATCTTGTTTTTCATAAGCGCATTCACTCCTTTTTTCATTTCCGTGTTCTTTACCAGTTCGGTAATCATCGTATTGATCTCGGTCATAAATTCGCTCGGCTCCATTTCGCTGCGCTCGATTTGCAGCAGCTTTGTTTCCCAATCGGCGGTCATTTCCGGGGATTGGATTTCTTCGGGCATCACGGTGATGAGGCTTTTCCCTTATCCGTGGGCAGCAGCACCTTGGTTTTCTTGGTGCCCTTACGCTCCAGAAAGCCCTTCTGCACCAGTTTTTCAATGGTGGCAGCTCTGGTTGCCGGGGTGCCGATGCCCTGACGTTCCACACCCTCCGGCATACTGTCTGCACTGGCAGTTTCCATAGCGTGCAGCAGGGTGTCTCGGTAAAATGCTTCGGCGGGGAGGTCTGCCCCTCCTTCAGCTCTGCGTTGAGGATGCCGCACTCGTTTTCTGCCGCATTGGGCAGGGCAGTGAGTTCCTGTTTCCGGTTCAGGATGTCTGCCAGCACCTTGCGCTCCACCGCTTTCCAGCCTTCCTCCAGAACCTCTTTTCCCTTGGCGGTAAATTCCTCCCCGGCACATTCGGTGGTCAGCAGAGTTTCCAGATAACGGAAGGGGTTGCTGACTGCCATCAGCGTCCGGGCGATGATGAGTTTCAGGACGTTCTGCTCGCCTTTGGGCAGAGCCTCAAGATCGGCTTGCAGCATACTGCGGGTGGGCAGGATGGCGTGGTGGTCGGTGACTTTTTCCCGGTTGACGGTGCGCCTTGTCCGGGGCACCGCCTCGTCCATGTTCTCCGGGGTAATGCCGAGAAATCCTTCCAGTTCCTCGGTCAGCTCCTCCAGCATCTCCTCGTCATCATCGGTGATATAGCAGCTATCCGTTCTGGGATAAGTGGTAAGTTTCTTCTCATACAGGCTCTGTACATAGTCCAGCGTCTGCTGTGCGCTGTACCCCAGAAGGCGGTTGGCATCCCGCTGAAGGGTGGTCAGGTCGTACAGCGGCGGCGGATTCTCGGATTTTTCCTTGCGGGTGATGCGCTGGATCGTTGCCACCATCTCCTTTCGACAGGCTTCCAGCAGGTTTTCTGCAACGGATTTTTCAGGAATGCGGCGGCTGGATGCCGTGCAGCCGCTGGTCAGTTCCAGATCCACCGTGTAGAACTTCTCCGGCACAAAGGCGGCAATGGCGGCTTCCCGCACCACCGTCATGGCAAGCACCGGGTCATAACACGCCCCACCGCCAAAGGCTGGTTGTACAGACACGAAAAAAGCCGGGACGCATTGATGCCGACCATCCAGTCGGTGCGTTCCCGGCAGAGTGCTGCATTGTACAGCGCATCGTATTCAGTTGACGGTTTAAGGTGGGCAAAGCCCTCCCGGATAGCGTTTTCCTCCATGCTGGACAGCCACAGGCGGGAAAAGGGCTTTTTACACCCCGCTTGCTGGTAGACAAGTCGGAAAATCAGTTCGCCCTCGCGCCCCGCGTCTGTAGGATAGTTCTCGGAGGTGACTTTTCTGACTTTGTTACTCGATGGCATCCAATGGGCCGATAAAGCGGTAGAAAATCTGGATTTTCTGGACGTATTCGCCATCGACCTTTTCCGCTCTGGATACCAGAATCTTGTCAATCAGCTGATGCAGAATCTTATAGTTCAGTTCGGTGATACCAGCGTACTTGCTGACTTCATCAATAAAATCCTGAATCTTGTCCAGCTGATCGTGTTCAGCACGGCCTTCCCGCTCGTACTGCTCAATCTTCTCGGTCAGTTCAGCCTGTTCTTTGTCGTAGCGATCTGCAAGCATTTGAAAACGTTTCTCCGGGAGAAGTCCCTTTGATACGTCCTCATAAAGTTTTGCATACAGGTCTTCGATTTCTGCGATTCGTGCTTTACACTGCTTCAAATCCCGTTTGTGCTGCGCCCGGTCAGAGGACACCCGGAGGTGCATCTGATTTGCAATCTTCTTCACAAGGGCTTCCCGATTGCTCACAGCGGCCTTTGCGTGTGCCTGAATGTCCGCAAAGACAGCTTCATGCAGAACACGGGCTTCCAAATTATGCGAGTCACAGGCTTTCGCACCATATTTCCGATAAGTGCTGCAACAATAAAAGGTCTGATCCAGAACACTGTTACGTTTGCGCCTGTGCTCGACCTTGACTAACATCGTTCTGCCGCAGTCTGCACAGCGGACGATGCCTTTGAAGATATTGTCGTAGTCGGTCTTATCGCACATAAAACTACTGGAACGGCTGTAAAGGATTCGCTGCACGTTCTCCCAACGGTCTTGTGGGATGATTGCTTCATGTGTATTCGGAACGATAGCGCGTTCTTCAAACGGAATATAACGCCGCTTTTTGGATTTCATGGACACGGTGGGCTTGGCTTCGTAGATGATGTGTCCGGCGTAGACTGGGCTGTGCAGAACCTGACTGATATAGGCACTGTCCCAATCATACATCTTTTCATCATCAATAAAGCGGCCAAACATCTCTTTCTTGTAGTAACACGGCTTCAAGACTTTTTCATCGTGGAGCCGCTTGGCGATGCGGTGAAGCCCCAGCCTTCCTCTGCCATTGAATAGATATACTCAACAACGGGGCGGTGTTCGGTCGATCACAAGGTGATTGTGGTCGGCAGGGTCTTTCTGGTAGCCAAACGGTGCGCCGCTGGAGATATACTTTCCACTTTTCTTGCGTGTCCGAAGGGCACTCTTGATCTTTCGGGAAGTGTCTTTGGCGTACATTTCATTGATGATGTTTCGGAACGGGGCAATATCCATCTGAGATTGCTCGTTGGAATCATAACCATCGTTGATTGCAACATAGCGGACACCGTGTTCAGGAAAGAAGATTTCCATATACGTTCCGGTTTCGATGTGGTTGCGTCCAAGTCGGGACTGGTCTTTGGTAATGACTGTTGCCACCTTTCCTTCCCGGATATCATCCAGAAGTTCCTGAAAGGCAGGGCGGTCAGAGTTCGTACCGCTGTAACCATCATCAACATAGTACTGGCAATTCCCGAAACCGTTGCGTGTGGCATACTCCATAAGCATTGACTTTTGAGTGCGGATGCTCAGGCTTTCGCTGTTTGAACCGTCATCTTTTGACAGTCGGCAGTATAAAGCAGTTACTTTTTTGTCCTTTTCCATGTGTACCTCCATAATGAAAAGAGACCTCATCAATCACATTGTAGCGGATGCTGCGTGACGATGCAAGCCCTTTTCCGCAGTAAAACGTCCAATTAGCCAGCGGCGAGATACGATTCGGCAGTTTTACGAATTTCTTCTTCCACAAGCCGCTGAAAAAGCGTATTCATCGGCACATTGCCGATATAATGGCGTTCCACGATCAGGCGCACGGACTTCGGACTTCTCGGCGCACGTTTGCGTGTGGTGGGCTTCTTCTCAGATTTTTCTTTGTTCAAGGGCAGACCTCCTCATTCATGTGGTGCAAATACGGAAAGGAATGGATGGATTCTATTCGTTTTTCTCTTTTTGTTTTATTACGTTGGTTAGGTGAAAGTTTTCTTCGATACAGTCTTAAAGGCTGCTATACTGCATAGGAAAAATATCTTTTGCAGATGCCATTAAGAATCTGCATCACAGAATCGTGATTTTGGCGGTTCTTGAATCGTGAAAAACGCAGAACTATTCAACATTTGGAATTTTCACAAAGATGTGATTGGGCGAAGAAAACCGCGTTCGTCTGCGCTCAATCAATCCCGCAGCGTCCAATTCCTTAAGCGCACTGGAAACACTGACAGTGCTGCGCCCTAGCTGCTCAGCCAAAGAGCAAATCGTAAAAATGACAAACACGAATCCACGTTCATCTATCCAGAGATTTTTCTGCGAGAGTGTGGCACGGTCGAGTAGCAACACATAAGTCATTTTTGCAGTCTGACTCAGGTCAAGTTCCAAAAGGAAGCGTGGGTATGGGAGAAACGGCGGCAGCGGAGTTTGCGTGGTAAGATATTCTGAAATGTTGATCACCTCCAGCTGAAGCAGAAATCAGGAACAAAGAGTATGTAACGAGAATTGGAGGGTTCCAATTCTCCAGTCGCAGAAAAGCACGAAACAAGTGCTCAACTGCGTTAATAAGTTAAGGTCTCCCATATTGGTCCTCGACTTCCCTAGGAGTGGGGAATCGTCCGGCGGCGGGCTTGCACCGCACCATTGGCATTTCAGCCACCCCGTCTTCGTTATGACCGGGCTGCGAGTTACAGAAGTACCTTTTGTGAAGTACCGGACGATTGAACTATTCACTTGTCAAGGAACATATGGAAGATTTCTGGACTTTGACGGACGAAAAACATCCTTCTACTTGGTAGCCGATGAAAAAGGCCATTTCGTAGCATTGCAAGCAATTTTGTAAACAAAACGTCATAATAGTCCGAGAATGGTCTTGAAAAAGATGCCCTACACTTGGTAGGCATCGAGAACGCCTGTTTCGTAGCATTGGTGAGAAACTTGTAATTGAATTGTAATTCTTGAGACCAAATCTCCGCTTTTGAAAAAATCCTCTCAATAGGTAGGCAACGAAAACAGCCCAAAGACAACCATCTTTTTGAGAATTAACAAAAAGGTCACAAATGACCGGCTTTCAAAGAGGCGCTTCTACTATTAACAGAAAAAGTGGCCTAAAATGGGGGGTGTTGGAGAAAATTTCTGCCTTAAAAGTACGCCTCTACTCACTAGCCAGCGAGAATAGCCAAAAGCCAGCAAAAAACAAATGAATTATGTACTTCTGCCACTGATTGCAACGGCATATCGGTGACAGAAAGATCGTTTAGAGCGATTCTTCGCGGTTTGGGGTGGTAGAAATCGTTTTGTAGTTGGACTTTTTCTGCTGAAGCTGCTCCAGCTGTTTCAGCACCGATTCCTTCTCCGGCATCTTACCGCCCGGTGCGGAAAGCTGCTGCTTATTCAGCACCATGTCGATATATTTGCGGATGTTTTTCAGGGCGGAGATGTCCGGCTGCAAGGTTTCCAGTTGGGTGCGCAGTTCTGCGCTGCTGGATTGCAGCGCAGAAAATTCGACATCCAATGCCGAAAAATTCACTGTTGTGCTGCCGTTCAGCTTCATCAGGGTGCGGACAGCTTTATTAAAGGTGTCCAGCTCCTCTTTGTGCTGGGCGGCATAAGCGTCCTTGGTCAGCTTGAAGTTCTTCTTGATAAAGGTATCATGGACAGGTTTCAGCTTGGCATGGACGGCAGCAGCGTCCTTGATCTGGGCGATTACCCGCATACGGTCTTCGTTCTGCTTCAACTGCCTGCGGAGAGGGGCAGCTGTCTGGTTCAGGTTAGAAATTGCAGTGTCCAAATCCTCGATGGTGTTCAGAGAATGGGTTTTCAGGTAGTCCACCGCCCGTTTGACTTCCTCAAAGTCTCGGACAGTGCATTTCAGTTTTGCCTTGCCAGACCAATCGCTGCGCTGTTCGTTGCGGAGATTGAAGTAATCCACCAGCAGATCGGACAGTGTGGGCTCCTTCGCTTTTTCCAGAGCGTCCAGAAGAAGCTGCTTCTTTTCATTCAGGTCTGCAATCCAGCGTTGCAGCCCACGGATGGCGCTGCGGATGGACTGCATCAGGCTGTTGGCGGCTCGAATGTCCCGGTTCAGGTTTCCGAGAAAGGTTTCCACTCCACGCTTTTCCATCTGGTGTGCGGCGGGACCGAGATGGACGGTCGGTATCTGCTGGATGCCCTGCCGTTCAAAGGAGCGCAGGTCAACACGTTCTGGTCTGCCAGCTGCTTCCAGATAGCGGTTGGTGATGGTTTCCCAGCTATGCCGCCAGATCTCGGCGTACTTCTGGTCGTTCCAGTCCACCGTGTTTTCCTTGTGACACTTCCAGTTTCCGGAGGGGAGCTGGATGCGCTCGCCGTTCTCGTCAAGGTCGTAAACCTTTCGGGCTTTTGAAAGCCACTTGCCGTGTTCGTCCATTGCCCGGAGCGTCAGCAGAATGTGGGCGTGTGGGTTGCCATCTCCCTTGTCGTGGATAGCAAAATCGGCAATCATGCCCTTGGATACGAATTGCTCCTGACAAAACTCTTTAAGCATGGGAAGGTACTGCTCTTTCGGAACCTCCACCGGAAATGCCAGCACGATGCGCCGGGCAAGCTGGGAGTTCCACTGGTTCTCCACGGCTTCCACGGCGTTCCAGAGGGTCGCCCGGTCTGCATATCCGGGCGGCGCATGGGACGGCAGCATGATCTCAGCGTGGACAAGTTCTTTCTTCTTGTTGTAGAATTTCGTTTTCTGGTCGTACTCACTGAACAGCCGTTCGCCGCTCTGATAAGCGGCCCCGGCAACAGCGGATTGCCCTTGGCTGCGCTTGACGATAGTAATTTTGAAATGCGGACACGGAATAGGCATCACCCCCAAACAAAAAGACCGCCCAGCAAGATTGCTCTTGATGAACGGTCTGGAATCGTATTCGGTTGTACTCGCCGCCTTAGAACGGAGTGCCATGCGCTTCGGTCTTAGGCGGAAGCCGCAAAAGGATAGCTGCAAAGCAGCGCAAGGAAAATGCAGTTTTCCTTGGGATGGAATCGGGCTGGCGTACAAACGCCAGCTTCGATTTCATCGAGCCGTCTGCAAGACCGCAATTTCACACAAAGGGGTCCCCGGAAAAGCATCGAAGATGATTTTATGGGGAAGAGGAGGAACTGCGGAGTGAATGAGCATTTGTGCTTTTGCACAGATGCGAACGATATGCAGCAAGTGACGACGAGGTGTATAATTGCGCCTATTTCATAGGGGGTTCGGAACGTTCTGCTTTTCGTGAACGTCATGCACCATCTTTGCAAGAGCCAGCACGACTTCCGGTTGGCGGAACGAGATCTTCAAAAGTTCCATCACCTGATCATCGGTCAGTTCTCCCGGACAGACCAGAAAACTTTCCAGCATTCCGACACGGGTACAAAGACGATGCACACGCTCTCTCCGGTTCAGCTCCGACATCTGGCGTTCAAGGATCCTCTCTCGGTGCTGACAAGAGCGCTGCTTCTGCTCTGCTTTGGCTTTTTCGTTGCGGAGGTAGGCAAGGTCGGTTTTGGGTTGGGTCATGGCATCACGCTCCTTTTTCAAAAACTTTTATTCGTTTACAAACATTTTATAATTCATATTTACCGCCTTGTATTCTTTGAGATAACGAATATAATACGTCTAGGAGAATAGATAAATAATTGAAAAATGATTGCTATATTTGCTGTTAGGAGGTGAGCATAATGAATGCAAAGATACTGATTGCTGATGATGAAAGCGATATTGTTTCTATGCTCGGTAACTTTTTTGAAAGCAAGGGCTTTCGTGTCCTGCCCGCTTTCAATGGTGCAGAAGCACTAAAGCAAGTGGAAAAACAACCGGATATTATTTTGCTTGACATCAATATGCCCGGAACAGACGGGTTAGAAGTTTGCAAGCGTATCCGTGATCACATATCCTGCCCGATCCTTTTTCTGACTGCCAGAATCGAAGATACAGATAAGGTAAAAGGCTTTGCTGTTGGCGGTGATGATTATATTGTAAAGCCTTTTCCCTCGTAGAGCTTGATGCGCGGGTACGCGCTCACCTGCGCCGGGAAGCACGACACAATTTTGAAGCACAAGTCAAGTTTTCCGGTGATTTGACGATTGACTATTCAGAACGTTGCTTGTTCTTTGGCGATAAGCGTGTCGGTCTTGCAAAAAGGGAATTTGATATTGTGGAACTGCTTTCTCAAAATCCAGGACAGATCTTTGATAAAGAACGGATTTATGAGCGTATTTGGGGCTATGACAGCGAGGGGGACAGCAGCGTTGTGGCAGAGCATATCCGCAGGATACGGACTAAAATTGCTGCATATACAGACCATATATATGTTGAAACGGTTTGGGGGTGTGGATACAAATGGGTCAAGTAAATTGCCGCAAGCACTATTTATCTCTCCGAAAAAGCCTTGTTCTCTATGTAATTGCCTTTGTTGTACTCGCAGTCTTTCTATCCGTAACGACTTTTTCGATCTGTGGTAGTGCTGCCGAAGGTATCAGAGCATCTTATCCCCCGTCCGGCGAAAAATATTATTTGACGAATGAGCAGGGGAAACAGTTGGGCGACGGCGCTTACATCGGGACAGTGCCCGTCCCGATGTCTAAAGAGGACGAGCGTACCATTGCGCTACTAGAGAAACTTCCCATTGTTGCAACTCCTCTCTATTCTGCATTCTGTATTATCGCTGCTGCGCTGCTATTTTACAGAAACAGGCTGAAAAAGCCGCTTGCGGAACTGCGGACTGCTTCTGAAAAAATAGCGAACAATGATTTGGACTTTTCAATCGACTATGATAACAACGATGAATTGGGACAGCTTTGCGCGTCCTTTGAAATCATGCGGACAACCCTTGCGGACAATTTCTCTAAAATGTGGCGGCAAGTTGAAGAACGAAAAGCACTCAACGCCGCTTTTGCTCACGATTTGCGTACCCCTCTGACGGTACTAAAAGGCTATAACGAAATGCTGCAAGCTAGCGACAATTCCCAAACGAGGGAAACCGCCGCCACAATGGGAAAGCATATTTTCCGTATGGAAAACTATGTAAGCAGTATGAGCAACATTAGGCGTATGGAAGATACGCAGCCGGAGTACAAGTTGATTGGCTTGCAACCATTGGTATCTTCTTTGTATGACAGTGCAAAAATCATTTGTACGAAAAACGGAAAAGAGTTGATTTTACAAAATGACATATCTGTTTTGCAGCTATCTCTTGACAGTGCATTTATCTCACAGGTATGCAACAACTTGATTTCTAACGCTGTGCGGTATGCCCGGACTTTAGTAACAATATCTTTCACCTTGCATGACAACGGTTTGCTGCTTTCCGTATCGGACGATGGGAATGGTTTTGATAAAGACAGCCTACAAAAAGCTGCAAATCCGTACTTCACAGGGGAAAGCAATCATTCCGAGCATTTCGGACTTGGGTTATATATTTGCAAGCTGCTTTGTGAACACCATAACGGCTATTTGAAGATTGAAAATACTGCAACCGGAGCAAATGTATCCGCCTATTTCAAATCTCCTGCCTTGTAGATAAAAAGTAGATATTTTCCCTCTATACTCTCCATGAAAATACATGGGGAGTATTTTTTTGCTCCCTATGGAGAAAGGGGCTTTTTATGGAATTAAAAACAATTGGGCTGACAAAAAAGTTTAGCTCCAAAACCGCTGTGGACAATTTGAATATTACCTTAACAAATGGTGTCTACGGATTACTGGGTGCAAATGGCGCAGGAAAAACAACGCTTATGCGTCTGCTCTGCAATATCCAAAATCCTACTTCCGGGAGAATTTTGCTTAACGAGAAAAACATTGTGGGGCTGGGTGAACGCTATCGCAATCTTTTAGGCTACTTGCCGCAGCACTTCGGATATTACCCCGATTTTTCAGCGTATGACTTTCTGCGCTACGTTTCTGCTCTAAAAGGCTTGGACGAAAAGGCGGCGCATAAGAAGTCAAAAGAGTTACTGGAAGCAGTAGACTTATCGAGGGAAAGTAAGCACAAAATCAAAACCTTTTCCGGAGGCATGAAACAGCGTTTAGGGATTGCACAAGCCATGCTCAATGATCCCCGCATTTTGATTTTAGACGAGCCAACGGCAGGGCTTGACCCGAAAGAGCGCGTCCGTTTCCGCAATTTGATCAGCGCCTTTTCCAAAGACCGCATTGTAATTCTGTCTACGCATATTGTTTCCGATGTGGAGTTTATCGCAGAGGAAATCATTATGATGAAATCCGGGCAAATCATTCATTTTGGAAATCCGCAGGAGATCACTTCTGAAATCGACGGTCAAGTATGGGAATGTACGGTTCCGACTGCCTATGCGGAAAAAAACGCAGCTGCTTACAATACAAGTAATCTGCGGAACATCAGTGGAAACCAGACGATCTTACGGATTATTGGAGATCGTCCGCCTATGGAAAATGCGGTAAGGGTACAGCCTACTTTGGAAGACCTGTACCTGTTCTATTTCAAAGGGGGCTGTGAAGAATGAAAAAACTGATTCTTTTTGAACTGCGGAAAGTGTTTTCAAAGCGTTTGGCGCTCATCGCTCTAATTGGAATTATCCTGTTCTCTGCCTTGCTATCCTTTTCCACCTTTCAAAACAAATATGCATTTGACCAAAATATCGGTGAAGGTACTGGCAAAACAGCAGTAGAAATCGACAAGGAAATTGCAGCGAAATATAAAGGAATTCTGACAGACGAAAAAGTGCAGCAAATGATGTCTGATTTTGCACCGACATCAGATTTACATGGATTGAGTGCAATCTATGTTTATCAAAACGCCATGCAATCGGCAGCCTTTTCACGGTTTTCCGATGAAGAGGGAAAATGGAACGGATTAAGTGTTTCTGATGTGTTTGGCAATGAAGAAATCAAAATTGGCTATGTGGATGGTTGGCTTTCCACCAGCCGAAACATGGTGCGGGTTTTTGTCGCGCTTGCTCTTGCGGTTATCATCATGCTTGCTCCAATTTTCTCCGGCGAGTATGAAGGCGTTGACAATATCATATTGACAAGCAAATACGGCAAAACCAAATGCACTACTGCAAAGGTAGCAGCGGGTATTCTTAGCGCCATTCTCACTACTGCGCTGGTTGCGGCTTTTAACTTGCTTCTTGCTCTTATCTTTTACGGAACGGAAGGGCTAGATTGTAGTATTCTATTCGCTCCCAGCGACTATGTAGAAGGGTTCATTCCTTTCAATATCACTTGTGGAACATTACTCAAATATCAAATCCTGTTGGCATTTACCTGTACCCTCAGCGTTACTGGAATTACACTGTTCCTATCTGCAATCAGTAAAAATCAGATTGTAGCTTTGGTTGCGGCGATAGCAATTTTTCTGTTCCCAGTTTTGCTGCCGATCACAGAAGCAAATCCGTTGTTCCGATTGGTTGGACTTCTTCCTATCTATCATGCACTGGCTATTTCGCTCCTGTCGGTGGAACAAATGAGTAACGGTATGCTGTATGCGATATGGCAATCCCGGCAGCACTACTCTTTTTGGGAGTTGGTGCAGGTATTTCTCGCCGTGTATTTGCCAAGCACCAAGTTTCATAAATATGGAATGATCTACCGGACGACGGCAAAAGAAAAAAACCGTCGTATAGCAGACATATCCGCGCGCCCATTTTGAAGCGGCGGCTCAATTTTCAGAGCCGCCGCTTCTTTGTGTTTACACAAACCAATGATGACTTGCAGGGATACGGTAGCCGATTGGAAGTTGTTTTACCATAGCAGATCAGTTATCGTTTTCAGGAGACCCGCACGGGCTGGATAGCCAGTGCGGCACCCCTGACCTGATACGTCACCCCGCCAGTTTCGCCCCTTGCTTTCCTCTGGCACACCTCCGGGTGCTGCGATGCAAGGGTATCCAGCTGCTTTTGCAAGGCGGGATTCAGCGTAAATACGCTGCTTGTTCCGTCCTCGCTGGCATAGATCATGGTTTCCAGCTTAAACATCGTCAATCAGTTCTCCCTCCTCGGATTCGTCAAAGATGGTCGGGCCCCAGTCCTCGTCCTCCTCGATGTCCTGCATCAGGAGCAGCATGTTGGTGTAGCACTCCATCTCAGCACGGACAAAGTAGAACATCTGGTCGTACCAGTCTGCCAGCGTTTCGTCCTCCAGCTTCCGGCAGAAGTCATACACCATCTTGTTCTGATTGGGGTCAACCGTCAGCCCGGCAACTCCGTACAGCCGCTTGCGGGTCAGTTCCAGATCGGCGCAGCCATAGGTGTAGAGCAGCTTCTTTTCTTCAAACGTCAGTTTCATAGGCTTGTTCCTCCGTATTAAAAAAGGGCCTGCCCTGTGCAGACCCGATGTAGCAAAAAGACCGCCGTGCGTTGTGCAGGGCGGTCTTGAACTCAGGATTGGAGAAAATCCCGGAGTTCATCAGCGAAAAAGGAGATTTTGGCGATAGCAGCTATCGCTATGTAAGGCAGGACGAAAACCACAAATGCGGTAATCAGCATTTTCAGGACTTCGCCGCCGTCTGCCAGCTTCATGACCCAGCTTGCCAGAGCCACGAAGAAGAACAGCCCCGCCAGCAGATTCGTCAGGATCGTGGAGAAGGTCGTGAGGAAGATGCCCACCCACTGCGCCAAAATCAGCAGCAGAAGCAGCGGAAAAAGGGCAAGTTTCAGCATCCATTTCAGCACAGCCATCGTGGGCACCTCCTTATACAAAATCAGCTCAGACTTGATGATTTCCTCGGCACGGTTGCGGATGCTGTTCACCCGGCGCACCCACTCCAGTTGATCGGCGGCTTTCAGGGCTTCGGTCACGCCCTCGGCTTCCTGCATCTGCCGGACGGTCAATGCAAGCTGTTCCTCGGCTTGCTTGTCCAGCTTGGCAAGGTAGCTACCCAGCTCCCCGGACAGGAGCAGTTGATTGTACCGAATGGATGATGTTCTTTCAGATACCTTTTATGTAAGCGGCCCCACCGCCCGGTGGGGTGCTGCTCTGTCGGGGCTGCTACTGTCAGGTTCGGCAGATAGTAGCCGTTGACCATAGTGTAATCCAGGCCGTTGTTGCTGTCGTGGAGCGTGTTCTTTAAGGTAGTCATGCTGCATTATCCTCCTTTGGTTTCGGCGTTGGGGTTGCTTCTGGGTCTGGTTTTAGATTTCCTTTTTTCTTGTGATAGAATTCCAAGGTTTTCTTGTTGTGGTTGATTCTTCTGCACTCATCGGAACAAAATTCCTGCTGGCTGTGTGTAGGCCAGTAGGAGTGACCGCACACGGCACAGGCACATTGCCGGTAGTAATGACCTCCTCTCTCGCTTCTCTAGCCGCTTCCTTTTGCTCCTGTCTTGCCTGATTCCAGCAGTCTCTTGAACAGAAAAGCTGTCGGTTGCTCGTAGGTGTAAACATCTTCCCGCAGTGCGGACACGTTTTGGTTTTAATGATTTCGCCACCGTTTTCAGCGATTTTCTTTGCCTTTCGCTTTTCTCGGTAGGCTTTTTCACGTTTGCGCTGCTTTTCCATGTGCTGCCGTTCTTCCTGTTCCTTCTGCGCTTTCAGTTCGGCAAGTTCTTCCTTGGTATAAGCAATATCGACTTGACCGACATAGTTGAAATAAATGTCAACCTTTTGTGTGCGGGCATTGCCTGCACCCTCGGCTTCATAAACAACGATTTTATCGACAAGTTCGTTAAACATTGAATCGGAGATTTCTGTTGGATTTTTGCACTTGCGAATCAGCGAAATGAAATGTTGAATATCAACAGAACTTGACCTATCTTCGGCAATTTCGGATTTCATCGTTTCCATCTTCGATTCCAATTCTGCCTGCTCGCTATCATACTGTGCCATCAGCTGCTTGTACTGTCGTTCGGGCAACAGTCCAGCCATAAGATTTTCGTACAGGCTACGAATAAGGGCAGAAAGCTCATCATAGCGTTTTTGACAACGTTTCAATTCCGATTGGTTCTGCTTCGGCTTTTCTTCACGTTTCTCTTTCCAAAGTGATTGCAGTTCCAAAGCGAAGGTTTCTTCATCTTTTAGAACAAATCTCGAAAAGCGTTTGACCGATGCCAATATCAGGGCTTCAACATTATCGGCACTGATTGAATGGGCAGTACAGCCATTCACCCGACTTGCATATCCACCACAACGATAAGAATATTGAGTAGACCCATCCTTTTTACTGTAGTGTGTTTGCAAGGTCAATCTTCTGCCGCAGTCGGCACAATACAGATACCCGCTTAAACGGTTGGTGTGCGTTCCCCAAGCAGAAGCGCGATTCACTCGGCATCTGCGTTTCTGAACACTATCCCAAAGTTCTTGCGATATAATCGGTTCATGCGTGTTCTGGAAAACGTACTGTTCATCTTCATCTGTTTCTTTTCTCTTGTGAAGTTTGAAATTTGTGCTTACAGATTTTCGTAAAACAGTGTGTCCCAGATATTCCTGCCGACCTAAAATTGTTCTTACGGAGGAGGTGCCCCACAGGTACGGATTGGAAAACTTTGTCCCATTGTACTGCTCCGGGTGATATTTCTTTGCGTATGCAGCAGGAATCAGGACTTTTTCCTCTGTCAACAGTTCTGCAATTGTCCGTGGGCTTTTTCCTTCGTTCGCAAGAAGAAAAATGCGCTTTACGACTTCGGATGCCACCGGATCAACAACAAGTGTCTGCTTGTCGTTCGGCAAACGGTTATATCCATACGGAATAGAGCCGCTGCAACGTTTTCCATCTTTCATCCGGGCATCGAACACAGCCTTGATTTTATTGCTCGTGTCTTTGGCATACCATTCGTTCATAATATTCAAAAACGGAGCAAAATCATTGTCTGAAGCATTGTTGCTGTCGATGCTGTTGTTGATTGCAAGGAATCGGACGTTTTTCTGTGGGAACAGAACTTCCGTATAAAAACCGACTTGCAGATAATTTCGTCCTAAGCGGCTCATGTCCTTAACAATCAGCGTTTCGACATTTCCTGCTTCTACTTCTTTTATCAGCGATTGAAAGCCGGGACGATTGAAATTCACACCTGAAAAGCCATCATCTGTAAAATGGCGGATGTTCTTGAAGCCGTTCTTTTGGGCGTAATCTTCCAGATATTTCTTTTGGTTGGTGATGGAATTCGATTCACCAGCAAGATCATCATCTCTTGACAAACGCTCATAGAGTGCTGTGATTTTTGGTTCTTTAGGCATTCGTTCTACCTCCTTTCCTATGTAATCTTTCAATTTAGGACAATCAATTTTATTGTCCTGATTAAGTATAGCCTTCCGGGGCCCGTTCGATGGCAGTGGTGGTCTCGCCAAAGGTGGATGCCCAGCAGTCGAAATTGAAAAACGTACATATTTAAAAGCATGTTGTGCTACCAAAAGTAACGGGCAAGGATGAGATATTTTTCAGTTTTGCTTGGCATTTTGTCTTTTTTTCAGATTTCAGCGTATAAAAAAGCGGACAACCGTTTTGGGGTTGTCCGCAGAAGGATGTATTGTTTTCGTCACTCGATAAATGGGAAGTTAACGAACTAACCTCTTTACTCTTTCAACATAATCATCTGCATGATTTATGCTAATATCTCCGTGATAATATCCTTGTAATACTTCAAGTTCACTATTTGGTATTAAATGAACAATTTTAGTTGCTGATTTTTTCATAATAGGTCTTTCTTTACTTCCAACTAATACGAGGGTCTTTGCTTTAGTATGCGATAAAGTGTTTTTTACTTCATAATTAGAATTTGACTTCATAAAAGCAATTAAATTATCTTTTGTAATTTTACAAGTATCTTCATAATATAGAGCAAACAAGCTTTTTTTAAGTTTCAAACTTTTAAATTGTAGTTTTGAAAACCACTTTTTACTTATCAAACAATATGATAAATTAAATATTGGCTCTATCATTTTATAGGTAAAGTCCATTGGCATTACCAAAGCACTTTCAATAATAGCACATTCACATATATCAGGATTTTTAGATAATATTTCTAATAAAATTTGTCCGCCTAATGATAACCCTCCAATTAGTTTTACTTTTCCATTATAATTTTTATTTATAAAATTTATTATTTCTAGAGCATTGCTTTCAATAGAAGTAAAATTTGTATCACTTCCTGAATGTCCATCTAATATAGGAATAACTATGTGAAATTCATTTTCAAGCAAGGATATTTCATCTATATAATTCCACCAAGAAAGACCTCCACCGTGTAATAAAATTATAATATCATTATTCTTTGATCCATATTCTTTATATTCCATCTTACACCTCTAAATTCCGAGTTATCCCCCTCAGTATACCACGCTTTTCCCCTGCAGAAAAGCTGCTGCGCACAAAAGGCTTCTCCGGCAACTATCCGCGCCCCGGCTCATACAATCTAACAACTATGTACCGGGAGGGATATC
>ENA-OQHY01000493-OQHY01000493.1-human-gut-metagenome-genome-assembly--contig:-NODE-493-length-22169-cov-6.263406_pt1 | contig 22169 bp, 26 predicted proteins | sample MGYA00242570_ERZ504733 | MGnify/ENA primary metagenome ERZ504733 (study PRJEB26092, sample SAMD00036219) | human gut metagenome | host: Homo sapiens | study: EMG produced TPA metagenomics assembly of... | reverse complement strand
CGTTTTTTATCTCCGTGTTTCTGCACAAAACATTTGTTTCAATCCCCCATTCTTCCAGCAGATTTTCAGGATTCAGAAGGATTCCGGCTCCCTGTTGGATCAGTTGGTTACACCCGGCACTCAGAGGGCTGTCTAAAGATCCTGGAAGAGCATAAACATCCTTTCCCTGCTCCAGTGCCATATCTGCTGTAATCAAAGAGCCACTCCTCAACCGGGCCTCCATCACAAGAACCGCATCTGACAGACCGCTGATGATCCGGTTCCTCATTGGAAAATTCATTGCGAGTGGCGGTGTTCCCGGTGGAAATTCCGAAAGGATTCCACCTCCATGTTCTATGATATCCATATATAAGCCGATATGATCCCTTGGATAACAGACGTCAACTCCACTCCCTAAAACAGCATAAGATTTTCCTCCTGCATTCAACGCTGCTCTTTGTCCTGTTCCATCGATTCCTTTCGCCATGCCACTGATGATATCAACACCTGCGGCTGCCAGTGCTTCTGCAAATTCTCTTGTATAGTGTTCTCCGTATCCACTACATCCCCTTGCTCCGACAATTGCTGCTCTCTTTGGTGCTCCCGGACATGTTCCTTTCACAAAAAGAGCATACGGCGGATCTGGTATCTCAGCAAGCCCGGTGGGTATTCTTTTGAAAAAAATGGAATAAATTCGATTCCATGTTCCTGCATTTTGCAAAACTCTTCTTTTAATTGCTCTTTCGTTTTCTCTTTCCGGGCTTTTTTTAATCCCTCTTTTTCTTTCTCTGTAAGGAATTCAATTCCTGCGATTTCAGTTTCTTCTATATAATATATCTTCTTTCCGGTTCCTATGAGTTCACGGAGCAGATACTTTTTTCTTGCAGATAGTTTTCGGATTGTGGAAAACCAATATTCAAAAATCATCTCTTCACACATCATACATACCTCCCCCAATATTTCTTGTCCAATGTCCGATAACCAATTGCCTCCTGTAAATGTTCCAGTTTTATCTCCTCACTGTGATCTAAATCTGCAATCGTTCTCGCAACCTTTAAGATACGGTGATAAGACCTCGCCGTCAGATTCAGTACATCATAAGCCTGCCCCATCAGCCGCATTTCTTCTCCGTTTAATCTGCAATACTTGCTCAATTCTGCACCATGGAGCATTGCGTTACACTGGATCTTTGTGTTTTTGTAGCGAATCTTCTGTCTCTTTCTCGCTTCACACACCCGCGCTTTGATCACTGCCGAAGACTCCGGACAAGAAACAGACTCTTTCACCAGATCTCGATATTCCACTTTAGAAGCTTCAACACTAAGATCAATCCGGTCGAGAAACGGTTGGCTGATCTTGCTTAAATACGCCTGGATCTGTGCCGGCGTACAACTACAGGCTGTTGATGGGAATTTCCCACAAGGACACGTATTCATGGCAGACACAAGCATAAAATCAGCCGGAAATATATAATTTCCACTGGTTCTTGTGATCTGTATGCTGCGTTGTTCCAGTGGCTGCCTGAGCACTTCAAGAACACTTCTCTTAAATTCCGGAAGTTCATCCATAAACAAAATACCGCTATGAGCCAGACTGATCTCTCCTGGTCTTGGAACAATCCCTCCTCCAATCAGCGCTGCTCTCGTTGCAGTATGGTGTACCTCTCGAAAAGGTCTTCTGGAAATCAATGGTTCATTGCCATCCAGCATTCCCATGACACTGTAAAGCTTTGTAAGCTCCATACTTTCTTCGTAATTCATCGGCGGTAGAATTCCTGCCATACATTTTGCGGTCATCGTCTTTCCGCTTCCTGGTGGTCCGACCATAAGCAGATTATGCCCTCCCGCCACAGCAATTTCCGCTGCCCGACGGACATTCTCCTGACCATACAAATCTGCGAAATCAGGTACTTCTTCTCCCCGTTTTCCTCTGTCTTCTATTTTATCAGGCTCTTTTTCACCAAAATGTTCTCCACCGGTTCTGTTTCCATGTTCCAAATAACTAATACATTCCCTGAGACTTCCAACTGCAATAATCCGAATTCCTTCTACAAGTTCTGCTTCCTTTTCATTTTCTCTCGGAACAATACAGCTTGTAACTTTTCGTGCCTTTGCCTCTGACACCATAGAAAGTATCCCAGGAACCTTTCTTACTTGTCCATCCAATCCGAGTTCTCCGATGATCATACAGTCTTTCATTCTTCTATTCTGTTGCAAAACGCCAAGTGACGTCAGAATCGCCACTGCGATTGGAAGATCAAATGATGCTCCTCTTTTCCTCATAGTTGCTGGTGAAAGATTGATCACCACACGTTTCGCCGGAAATTCAAGACCTGAATTCCGGACTGCAGACCGTACGCGTTCTGCTGCTTCTTTCACCTCTGACGACAGATATCCCACCATGTGAAAAATCGGAAGTCATTACTGACATCCGCCTCCACATAGACAATTTCTACCGCAAGCCCTTCCATTGCTGCGGATTTTACTGTACTAAAACTCATATGCGCTCCTTCCTTTTCCCAGTCACAAGCGCACCTGTTCTTCTTACACCCCATTATAAGCTGCTGAAATTCTGGCTGAATCAGCCGGATTTGATTTTCGGAACTGACATTCCGAGAATGTATAGATATCATAACTTCCGAATATCGATTTGTCAATCAGTTTCCGAGAACTTGAGCATATGGAAAAGCACAATTTCCACATTTTTTCATAAACTATATTAAATGCATCCAGAGGTGCTGTCTTGAAAGCATTTCCTAATCCCCTCACACCGGCGGAAGAGAAAAAATACATTCAGAGATACACCGAGGGCGATCTGGAAGCCAAGCATATTTTAATTGAACGCAATCTCCGTCTCGTTGCCCATGTTATACGGAAATACCAAAATACCAGTGAAGATCCGGAAGATCTGATTTCCATCGGCACGATTGGCCTGATCAAAGCTGTAATTACGTTCGATCCTGAAAAGGGAAATCGTCTGGCTGCCTATGCCTCCCGCTGTGTAGAAAATGAAGTCCTGATGTATCTGCGCGCCAGAAAAAAATGCAGCCATGAAATCTCTCTTTATGAACCGATTGGCACAGATCGGGAAGGAAATGAAGTCAACCTCTACGATATCATCGAATCTACAGAAACAGATATTCCAGAGCGGATTCATCTGAAGGACAATATTCAAAAGCTTTATGAAAAACTGGAAAATGAACTTTCTCCAAGAGAAAAACTTGTACTGAAAATGCGATACGGACTGTATCAGGGAGAAGAATACACGCAGCGGGAGATTGCCGCACAACTGGGCATCTCCCGCTCCTATGTATCCCGTATTGAAAAAAGTGCTATCGGAAAACTCCGACAATATTTTTGAACTTTCTAAGACTCTTCTATGAATTAACTTCTTTATCCTCTTCCTGTCTTCTGAGAAGATCGTACTGAGCTGGTGTCTCGCTCAGTTCTACATGAAGAACCTGCTTTGAATGCGGTGCACTTTCCTGTTCCTCTCCATCCTCATTCAAGATCCGGAGAACCTTTGCCTCAACATTACTTCCGTCCGGCTTCATGATCTCAATTGTCTCACCTACAGAAAACTTATTGCGCTGTTCAATTCTTGCAAGCCCATTCTCAACAGCCCCGACAATTCCAAGATAAGTATACTCCCGGATATATGTGTTATTGTCATAAATCTGTGTCTCATGATCTGGTTTTCCAAAGAAAAATCCAGTCGTAAACTGACGATAAGTACAGTTTGAAATCTGATCCAGATACCAAGCATGTTCTTCTTGTAAAGCTCTGGATCTTTCTGATAATCATCAATTGCTTTACGGTAAGTTCTCGCCACTGTTGCAACATAAAGTGCTGTTTTCATTCGTCCTTCGATCTTAAAACTGTCAATTCCCGCATCAATCAATTCCGGAATATGCTCGATCATACAAAGATCTTTTGAATTAAAGATGTAAGTTCCGCGTTCATTCTCATAGACCGGCAGATATTCTCCCGCTCTCTTTTCCTCGACCACTGCATACTTCCAACGGCATGGGTGTGTACATGCACCCTGGTTTGCGTCCCTTCCTGTAAAATAATTACTCAGAAGGCAGCGTCCGGAATAAGAGATACACATTGCTCCATGGACAAATGTCTCAATTTCAAGATCTTCCGGAATTCTTTCTCTGATCTCCTTAATCTCTTTCAGAGACAATTCTCTTGCTGAAACCACACGACTTGCACCCTGGCGATACCAAAAGTTATAAGTTGCATAGTTTGTGTTATTCGCCTGTGTACTGATATGACGCTCAATCTCAGGACATACCTCTTTTGCAATCTCAAACACCCCCGGATCTGCAATGATCAGTGCATCAGGTTTAATCTCTCTCAACTCTTCAAAATATTCTCTTACCCCTTCAAGATCATCGTTGTGGGCAAGGATATTTGCTGTAACATACACTTTTACATCATGTGCATGTGCGAATTCTATTCCCTCTTTCATTTCTTCCATAGAGAAATTTTTTGCTTTCGCACGCAACCCAAATGCTTCTCCTCCGATATATACTGCATCAGCACCGAAAATTACAGCTGTTTTTAACACTTCCAGGCTGCTCGCCGGGATCAATAGTTCGATCGGTCTACTCATTTTTCTACTCCTTGTTTTATGCTCACTGCCACACCATCTCCAAGCGGAATAATAGATGTGACCAGATCCTCTCTGTGTTTCAATTCATACAGATATTCCCGCATTCTCGCATGTATTGTACGATTTCTGCGTTCTACCGCAAAACGGGATTCTATGATATCCCCATCCTGCATCACATTGTCTGACACAAGACAGCCTCCATCCGAAAGCAGTCGCAACACATTCGGAAGATAATGAATATATTGCCCTTTCGCGGCATCCATAAAGATAAAATCAAAAGTTCCTTCCATTTCCGCAAGAACTTCTGTCGCATCTCCTTCAATCAGAGTAATCTTATCTTCCTTTCCCGCTCTGCGGAAATTCTCCCTCGCAATCGGGATTCTCTTCTCATAATTCTCTATTGTTGTTATATGTCCACCTTCCGGCAGGTAACCACTCATCAATAACGCAGAGAAACCTACGGCAGTTCCGACTTCTAGAACGCGCATAGGTTTTTTCATCAAAAGGAGAACCTCCAGGAAGCTCTGCATCTCTCGTCGGATGATCGGTACATCCGCCGCCAGAGCTTCCTGTTCAATTGTCTCCAGTATTTCACTGTTCTCTGTATCCATAGAATTGATGAATGCAATAATACGTTCATCTACTATCATATCTTACACATCCACATCCATGATGATTGGGATCACCATTGGTCTTCTCTTTGTCTTCTTCCAGATATAGTCATTCATTGCATCACGAATCACAAGCTTGATCTTATTCCAGTCTGTATGTCTTCCTTTCAGGCATTTCTCAAGGGCTTCTGAAACAGCCTTTCTCGCATCATCCATCAGCTCCTCTGACTCTCTGACATAGACAAATCCTCTTGATACAATATCAGGTCCTGCAAGCAGGCGGTTCGTTCTTCTCTCTAATGTAAGAACTACAATAATGATACCATCTTCTGCAAGATGCTGTCTGTCTCGAAGAACAATATTTCCAACATCTCCAACACCAAGTCCGTCTACCAGAATTGCTCCTGTATGAACCTTATCTACAACTTTAGCGTAGTCATCACACAGTTCAAGCACTTCGCCGGACTGCATAATAAATACATTCTCTTTCGGAATTCCAAGGCTCTTCGCAACACCTGCGTTTGCTTTCAGATGACGGTATTCACCATGCACCGGAATCGCATACTTCGGTTTTACGAGAGAATAGATCAGCTTCAATTCTTCCTGACAGGCATGTCTGATACATGGGCATCCTGGAAAATAACTTCTGCTCCCTTTGCAGAAAGTTCATTAATCACACGTGAAACCGATTTCTCATTTCCAGGAATCGGGTTTGAACTGAAAATGATCGTATCATTCGGCTGAATTGTAACCTTGCGGTGTACATCAGCTGCCATTCTGGACAGCGCAGCCATAGATTCTCCCTGACTTCCTGTTGTGATCAAAACCATCTTCTCCGGTGGATAATTCTTCATCTGATCAATCTCGATCAGTGTGTTCTCCGGTACATTCAGATATCCTAATTCAGATGCTGTAGAAATGATATTCACCATACTACGACCTTCTACAACAACCTTTCTGCCATACTTATAAGCAGAGTTGATGATCTGCTGTACACGGTCAACATTCGAAGCAAATGTCGCAATGATCAGTCTTGTATTCTGATGCTCTGCAAAAATGTGATCAAATGTGATACCTACTGTACGTTCTGACTGCGTAAATCCTTTTCGCTCTGCATTCGTACTGTCAGACATCAGTGCCAGCACGCCTTTCTTACCGATCTCAGCAAAACGCTGCAGATCGATCGCATCTCCAAATACCGGTGTGTAGTCAACCTTAAAGTCTCCTGTATGGACAACAACACCAGCCGGCGAATAGATTGCTAATGCAGACGCATCCTGGATACTGTGGTTCGTCTTGATAAATTCAATCCGGAACTTTCCAAGATTGATTGACTGACCGTGACGTACAACCTTTCTCTTCGTTCCACGAAGCAGATTATGCTCCTTCAGCTTGTTCTCAATGATTCCCATTGTAAGCTTGGTTGTATAAATCGGAATGTTGATCTCTTTGAGCACATACGGCAACGCACCGATATGATCCTCATGCCCATGCGTGATAACAAATCCTTTCACCTTGGAAATATTATCTTTCAGATAAGTTACATCCGGAATTACAAGGTCGATTCCAAGCATATCATCTTCCGGGAACGCAAGACCACAGTCTACAACAACAATACTGTCTTCATACTCAAAAGCAGTAATGTTCATACCGATCTGTTCCAGGCCTCCAAGCGGTATGATACGCAATTTTCCATTATTCTGTTTTTTCAAAAAATATACACCTCCACTATCTCTGTTTCTTCATACAGTCTTTACACAGTCCGTAGAATTTCAGTTCGTGGTCCAGGACATGGAAGCCGGTTGCCTTCTCGATATGATCTTCCAAACTCTCCAGAAGGTCATCATCAAACGGCATCACCTTGTTACATCTCTTACAAATCAGGTGATGATGATTGTGCTTTGTCTCCCCATTCAGTAAATGTCCGATCTCATAGCGCACACATCCATCCCCAAAATTAATCCTGTCTACCAGCTGCATATCCCACAAAAGCTGCAATGTTCTGTATACTGTGGCAAGCCCAATCTCCGGATAATCCTCTGATACCAGATCATAGATATCTTCCGCTGTCATATGACTCCCACTGTTCTCTTCAAGTACGGACAGAACAAGCAGTCTCTGGTGAGTCACCTTCAGCCCCTTTTCCTTTAACTTCTCTTTCAGAAGCTTCTGTGTCTTATCTGCTTCCATCTGTCTGCCTCCTATCTATATTGTAAAAAGAACTCCAGACTTTTTCTGACACTTCTGCAAAAGTGAGAAAAGTATTCCTGTCTGCAGTTTCTCTTACATTCGTATTTCTTTCATGTAATTACATCTCAATATCGACGTCTTCCAGCAATTCCTCAAATACTTTGGAAACTGCCATCAGCTCTGTATCGTCTTCCACGATCTCATACGTCTTCTCTGCGTCTTTTGATTCTTCAACTTCTCTGAGAATCAGGCATTCTGCGTCATCTTCTTCTGAATCAACTACAAGAATATACGCGGAACCATTGATCTTTGTCTCTTCAAGTACAAAGAACTCATCTGCTCCACTTCCATCACTGAAAGTAAACTTTGCCTTTTCCATATGATTTTCCTCTATTCTGCTGTTTTCTGCATATAAATCGAATCTAAATATCCCTGGAGAATGAACACAGCAGCAATCTTATCGACATATTGCTTTCTGTTTTCTCTTCTCACACCACTCTCGATCAGTGTCTGCTCTGCCGCTACTGTCGTAAGTCTCTCGTCCCACATGATCACTTCCAGTCCTGTACGACGAACCAGCATGTCACGAAATTCCAATGACTTCTGTGCACGCTCCCCGATATCATTATTCATATGTTTTGGAAATCCAAGCACGATCTTCTCTACCTGATATTCTTTGATCAATTCTTCAATCCTCGCACAGGTACGACGCAGCTTGTTCTCCTCTTTCCGTTGTATTGTCTCAATTCCCTGGGCCGTAAGTCCGAGCGGGTCGCTGATAGCAACACCTACAGTCTTCGTCCCATAGTCCAGTCCCATTACTCTCATTGTCTGATTATTCCCACGCATTATGCTCAATATACGCTTTCAACAGTTCTTCTACCAGTTCATCACGTTCCACCTTCATGATCAGGCTTCTTGCTCCGTTAAAGCTTGTAATGTATGTCGGATCTCCTGACATGATATATCCAACGATCTGATTCACCGGATTGTATCCTTTTTCTTTCAGAGCCTTGTATACGATCTCAAAAATATCCTTCGCAGAAATCTGCGGACCCGGCTCTACCTGAAAGAACTGAGTACTACTTAAATCACTCATCTTTCTTCCTCCTTCTCTTTCTTGTATCTATTTCCTTCTTCCGAAGGGCTTTGCTGTTGTTCTGTCAAACAGCGCAAAACGCTCTGGAAACCCAGAAACCCTACTTATAATTCTAATATAACCGAATTCAAAATTCAATGTATAATTTGCGAATCCTTCCCAATTTGAACTTTTACGATACTATTCTTGAGATTTTCATTTGTCTCTAGTGCAATTTTCATATATTCTTTCGTATGACCTGTCTGTACTTCTTTTCCATTCAGTTCCAGATTCTCTTCCACAAGTACTTCCACTTCTTTTCCCTGGAAACTCTGTTCATATGCTGCACGCTTTTTCTCACCAAGTTCAATTAATTGTGCGCTTCTCTTCGCCTTGATCTGTTCATCTACCTGATCTGGCATCACAGCTGCTTTTGTCCCCTCACGGCGGGAGTATTTAAAAATATGTGTCTCATAGAAATCTATGCTGTCCACAAAATCATATGACTCTTTGAACTCTTCTTCTGTCTCTCCTGGGAATCCCACAATCACATCGGTTGTCAATGCCGGATTCGGGAAGTATTTTCTGAGAAGTTCACATTTTTCCGCATATTCACTGCTTGTATATCTACGGTTCATACGCTTTAATGTCGCATCACATCCGCTCTGCAGAGACAGGTGGAAATGCGGACACATCTTCGGAAGCTTTGCAATCCCTTCTGCAAATTCTTCTGTGATGATCCCCGGTTCCAAAGAGCCAAGACGGATTCTTTCAATTCCATCAATCTCATGGACTGCCCGGATCAATTCCAGAAGGTGATATTCTTTATCAAAATCAATTCCATATGAACTCAGATGAATTCCTGTCAGTACAACCTCCTTATATCCGTTATCTGCCAGTGTACGTACTTCATCAAGCACATCTTCCATGGAACGGCTGCGGACTCTTCCACGGGCATATGGAATGATACAATATGTGCAGAACTGATTACATCCATCCTGAACTTTAATATAAGCTCTTGTATGATCTCCCGGCTTCGTCAGGTGAAGATTCTCGTACTCTTTTGTCTTTCCGATCTCTTCCATCTTGATCTCTGCTTTTCTGTCATTTTCCTGGTTCTTTGCATTCTTTTCATTTTCTGTTACGTTACAATCTGCATTGTGTGTTCTTTCATACTCTTCCAATGCTTCGATCAGATTCTGCTTCTTATTATTTCCAAGCACAATGTCAATGCAATCATCCACCTGAATCTCTTTTTCCTTCGCCTGGACATAACATCCTGCAGCGACAACAACTGCATCCGGATTCATTTTTCTCGCCCGGTGCAGCATCTGTCTCGACTTGCGGTCCGCGATATTTGTAACAGTACATGTATTGATTACATAAAGGTCTGCCCCTTCCTTGAAAGGAACGATCTCATACCCTGCTTTTTCAAGCATTTCCTGCATGGCTTCCGTCTCATAGGCATTTACTTTGCATCCCAAATTATGCAGTGCTGCTTTCTTCATTTATTTCTACCTCTTTTTTCCTTTTATCTCGTTAATTTCTTGACTTTTGAACCTGCATCCCGTAGAATATACCTAGGCTTTGAAGCCAACTTTATTGTATAATTCAAGAGGGATTTCAAATGAAAACAGTACAGATTTCATTAAACTCAATCGACAAAGTCAAATCATTCGTTAACACTATCACAAAATATGATAATGATTTCGATTTAGTATCCGGAAGATATGTTATAGATGCCAAATCAATCATGGGTATTTTCAGCCTTGATCTTTCCAAACCGATCGACCTGAACATCCACGCTGACAGCAATATTGATGACATTCTTGCTGCACTTGATGCTTACATCATCAAATAATTCTATCTGAATACAACTCATGCGGACTTTGTTTTTGTAGCTTGTCCGCATATTTTTTAGAGTAAAGAAAAGCTGTTCCATTGGAGCAGCTTTTCTTTTTCCTATTATTCTCCCTGCTTCACTTCAATGATCTCAACAGTATCAATTGCTGTCTGCATCAGTTCGTCAATCTTTTCTGCAAGGTTCAACTCAGACTTCTCAATTCGTTCAATATTCGGCTTTGTCACCGGATGTTTTGCAACGAAAATTGTACAACAATCCTCAAATGGCTGGATTGAAGTTTCATAGGTATTGATCTTCTCAGAAATTTCTACAATATCCTTCTTATCAAATCCGATCAGCGGACGATAAACCGGAAGAGTACATACTGCATTCGTCGCCGCAAGACTCTGCATTGTCTGGCTTGCTACCTGACCGATACTCTCTCCTGTGATCAGACCAAGACATCCGTCTTTCTTTGCAAAATGTTCTGCGATCTTCATCATGTAACGACGCATAATGATCGTCAGTTCATCATGTGGACACTTCTCATAGATATAAAGCTGAATATCTGTAAAGTTGACAACATGAAGCTTGATCGGTCCTGAATAAGCAGAAACGAGTCTTGCAAGATCAACTACCTTCTCTTTTGCTCTTTCACTTGTGTACGGTGGTGCATGGAAATAAGTTGCCTCGAGTTCAACACCACGCTTGGATACCATATATCCGGCAACCGGACTGTCAATTCCTCCTGACAGAAGCAGCATTGCGCTTCCGTTTGTCCCGATTGGCATACCTCCCGGTCCCGGAATGATTCTGGAATAGATATAAACTTCTTCACGGATCTCCACATTGATACGAAGTTCCGGCTTATGAACATCTACTTTCATTTCCGGAAATGCCTCCAGGATTGCTTCTCCGACTTCACAGTTGATCTCCATAGAGTTCGCAGGATAGCTCTTCTTTGCTCTTCTTGCATCAACTTTAAATGTCATGTTCTTCTCTTCGTAAGCTTCATCTACATAAGCTACAACATCTTTTCTCAGCTGTTCCAGCTCTGCAACCGGCACACGGACTACCGGACAGATTCCAACAATACCGAATACCTTCTGAAGGCTTTCTACTGTCTCATCAAAATCATAATCTCCATCACAATCCACGTAGACTCTTCCGTGACATTTGTGTACAAGGAATTCTCCGTCTACGCCCTGCAGAGCATAACGAATCTGACGTACCAGTGCATCTTCAAAGATATAACGGTTCTTTCCCTTAATTCCGATCTCGCCGTATTTTATCAGAAATGAATGAAATTTCATGCTTTTTCTCCTTTATGAATCGACGTCAATTAATGACGCGTATATTTTCTCAGCATCGGTATACAATTATATAGTGTTTCCAGCGTGTAGTCAATTTCTTCTTTTGTAGTAAATTCTGACATACTGAAACGAATCGTCGCATCCAGATATTCCTGTGCCGCCCCAATGCTTCTGAGAACACCGCTTACTGCCGGATGATTCGATGCACATGCAGATCCTGATGAGACATAAATTCCCTTATCTTCCAGTGTATGAAGAAGAACCTCACTTCGGATTCCTGCAATTCCAAGACTGATGATATGTGGTGCACTTCCTTCATCTTTCAGACCATGGACTGTTGTATTCTCAATCTTTCCTGCCTGCTCAATAAAATAATCCTTCAGTTCACGCATCAGAGCTACTTTCATATCCAGATCATTATAGATCATCTTTGTTGCAAGTCCAAGCCCTGCAATTCCCGGAACATTTTCTGTACCCGAACGGAGATCCTTCTGCTGTCCTCCTCCGAAAAGAATCGGTTTAATCTTCACCTTTTCACCCACATAGAGGAATCCGGTTCCCTTCGGTCCATGAATCTTATGTCCACTCGCACTTAACAGGTCGATCTTCTGACGTTTTGGATAAATGTGATATTTTCCAAATCCCTGCACTGCATCCGAATGGAAAAGAATAGAAGAATTATACTCTTTTACAATCTTTACCGCTTCATCAATCGGTTGAAGTGTTCCAACCTCATTGTTCACATACATAACTGATACGAGAATCGTTTCCGGACAAAGTGCTTCTTTCAATGCTTCCAGATTCACTCTTCCACTCGCATCTACCGGAAGATATGTCACACGGAACCCTTCCTCTTCTTCCAGATAACGCATTGTATTTAAGATTGCAGGATGCTCGATTGAAGTTGTGATCAGGTGATTTCCCGCTCTTCTGTTTGCTCTTGCACATCCGATCAGTGCAAGATTATCACTCTCTGTTCCTCCTGATGTAAAGTAAATATCTTTCGCATTTACCTTAAGAACCTTTGCGATCGTTTCCTTGGCTTCCTTTACATAATGCTCCGCATCTACACCTTTTCGGTGCATGGAGGATGGATTGCCATAATCCTGACACATTACTTTATATACAAGATCTCCCACTTCCGGATATGCTCTGGTTGTGGCTGAATTATCCAAATATGCTTCCATTTTATCTTCCCTTTTCTAACTCTGTTACCATTCACAGGCGTCTGCAACCGGCAACGTCTTTCTATTATCTTATGTTTTTATCGTCCAACTGTTCCCGGCATTCTAAATGATACATCAGAATTGACAATGTTGTAAGTCCCGCTGTCTCTGTTCTTAAAATACGCTTTCCAAGTGTGATTGGAACCGCTCCGGCCTCTTCCGCCTGCTCGATCTCGCTCTCGTCAAACCCACCTTCCGGTCCGATAAAGATACCGACAGACTGTCCCGGTTCAATCTTACTTATGACAGCTTCTGTTGCTTTCATCCCTTCCTGCAGTTCATAAGGAACAAGCACTACATCCAGCTCTTTCGCGTAATTCATTGCTTCCTGAAAGCTCATCACATCCTGCACTTGTGGCACAATTCCTCTCTTCGACTGTTCCGCAGCCCCCTTGGCGATTGCCTGCCAGCGTTCTCTCTTCTTTCCGGCTTTCTTCTGATCCAGCTTTACAACCGAACGCTTTGCCGCAAACGGAACAATACTGTAAGCTCCAAGCTCTACTGCCTTCTGCACGATCCATTCCATCTTATCCCCTTTCGGAAGTCCCTGGAATAAGATCAGACGGGAAGCCAGTTCTGTCTGAGACACTTCTTTTTTCACAACACGAAGGACTGCCTCTTTCTCTTCATAACCTTCCACACTGCAGAAGTAATCCATTCCTTCTCCATCACTGACCCACACTTCTTCTCCGGGTTTCATTCGGAGTACATTCTTCATATGATTCACATCACTTCCTGCCAGACGGATCTGTTCTCCGTCCACGCAGGATGGATCTGCAAAAAAATGTTGCATCTTATTTCTCCTTATGCGTTCTTGCGCGCTGTCACACATACCCATTCACCCTGATGTGTGACCTCCAGAAGTTCCAGCCCGGCTTTTGCGACAGCTTCTTTTACCATCTCTTCTTTATCATCAATAATTCCACTTGTGATATAGATTCCGCCTGGTTTCAGCTGGTTCACGATCACTGGTGTGAGTTCTACAAGAACCGGTGCAAGGATATTCGCTGCCACAATATCGTAGCACTCATATCCAACCTTATCCTGAACTTCTTTGTCATCGATAATATTTCCGATCATCACTTCATATTTATCTCTGGAAATTCCGTTGTTCTCCATGTTCTCATATGTAGCATCGATTGCACATGGATCCAGATCTGTTCCAACAGAATACTCTGCTCCGAACTTCAGCGCAAGCATTCCAAGAATTCCGCTTCCGCATCCCACATCAAGAATCTTTGTCGTCTCTGTTGTATACTTTCTGATCTGACGGATACAAAGTTGTGTTGTCTCATGCATTCCTGTACCAAATGCTGTACCTGGATCAATATGGATCACCATCTTATCTTCATCCGAAGGCTTCACATCTTCCCAGGATGGAATAATCAGAATATCATCCACATAGAACTGATGAAAATACTTCTTCCAGTTATTCACCCAGTCTACATCCTCTGTCTGGGATTCTTCAATCTCACAGGCTCCGACATTTACATAAGCAGACATCTCCTCCAGTTCTTTCTTCACATTTGCCAGAACTTTCTCTTTGTCCTCATCCTCTTCCAGATAAAAACTTAAGTAAGCCACACCATCATCTGCCTCGATCTCCGGTAAAATATCAACAAACATCTGCTCTTTATCAGACTCTGTCAGCGGGATCTTATCCTCGATCTCAACACCTTCAATCCCAAGATCTGCCAGCATACTGCTTACAATATCCTCTGCCTCTGTTGTTGTCTTCAATCTGAATTTATTCCATTTCATCTAGTTTTCCTCCTGAAACCACAAATCTAAATCTACGCTTGCACGAATTCCCGGAACCGTACCGGCCTCACTGTACTGCCACATCTTATAATCATATGGACACTGCGGAAGTTCATGATAATCCGCATACCAGAAATCATATTCTGTCAGCTCTTCCATCTTCAAGGTAAATGCCATCCATTTCATATTAGCATAAATCATCGGTTGATATCCAGCCTGTTTCACTCCGTCACAAAAGACTTTACAAAAATTCGTAAAGTCTTCCCTTGTATTCTGGTCTGTTCTTGCTGTATCATCTTTGATTTCTTCTGTGTCATAGACAACAGGTCCTGTAATCTGATACGGCTGGATATGTTCCAAAACAAAGTCAGTCTCTTCGACTGCTTCCGTTGCCGAGATTGCCTGGGAAAAGAAATAGACACCGACTTCCAGACCGGCATCCAATGCGCCTTGTACATTCTGTTCAAACATGGCATCTTCAACTAACGCGCCGCTCTCTCCATATGCACGGTATCCAAGTCTTACGATCACGAATTCAATTCCGCTTTCCTTCACCTGCTGCCAGTCGATCGTCTCTCCCTGGAACTCCGAAAGATCAATTCCTTTTTTCGCTGACACCTTTCCCTTCGTATCTTTATACGAAAGATATCCTGTCTCTTCATCTAATGCCAGATTGCTGAAATCATAAGAATTCCTCGGTACTTGATTCAGAAGCCTTGCTCTGTAATTATTCTCTTTCACATCCTGGAAGTCATAGTACTTCTTTCCGTCTTCTGTAACAATCTGAACTCCACTGACAATCTGCGTGTTTTCCTGCTTGTCTTTCTTCGTCTGTCTTGTCTTCACGTTGCCGGAACCCACGCCGGCAAGAATAACTGCAAGCCCCACAAGAGCCGCTGCCATCCATTGCTTCTTTCTCATTCATTTCCTTCCAATCGCATCTGTTCCGCACCGTTGCAGAAATGTTGTTACTGTTCACACGATGTGCGACCAGCAACGAAATGTTTCCCAGGTAATTTTCCTTATTCCTCTGCTGCAAGCACGATCATTTCATCTCCGGCTTTTATTTTACCACCATGAAGCACTTTTGCAAATACCCCTTCTCGCGGCATGATACATTCTCCCATTTTCTGGAAGATCTGACAGCCATGATGACATTCTTTTCCAATCTGTGTCATTTCTAACAAAACATCATTACATTTTAATCTTGTTCCAACCGGAAGATTACGGAAATCAATCCCCTGAACGATCACATTTTCTCCAAATGCGCCATCTTCTACTTCTGCACCTCTCGCACGGAATGCCTCAATCTTATCATAAGAAAGAAGACTGATCTGACGATGCCATTTTCCTGCATGTGCATCTCCTTCCAGACCAAAATCTTCAATAAATGTGCCTTCCTCAATTCTTGTCTTCTGTGTTCCCTTTGCCGGACTTGTACAAATTGCTATTACTTTTCCCATTTTTCTATACCTCTCAAATTACTTTTTCACTTTTATAATCTGCACTGTTACTTTTCTGTTACTGATTTTATGTTACTGTTCACACGATGTGCGACCAGCAACGCATCTCGCCATTTTAAATCGCCTTTGGCGATGGGGCGAGATGCATTCAAAGTCAAAACACGCATCCTCCGTGTCAATCAGCGGAGTGATTGCCACGGGAGTGAACAGTCACTGATTTTATTTCATTACTGATCTAACCACCGATTCCGTACATGGCCCGATGTTCTTTTTTCTGCCCAACTTCTTCATCTCTTCGCTCATCAGAGAAATTGTGACAAGCCGGTTTTTCCCAGATTGCCTGACGCATTGCTTCTTTCACTTCTTCATCCGTTGCACCGCTTCTTAAAAGTTTTCTTAAATCAATTCCACTTTCATACTGTAGACAGAGTTTCAGATATCCTTCCGCTGTGAGCCGGATCCTGTTGCAGGAATCGCAAAACTTGTGACTCACTGCACTGATAAATCCAATTCTGCCCTGGAATCCAGGAAAGCTTACATATTCCGCCGGACCATTCCCCAAATATTTTTCATACGGTTCAGCGTTTCCAAATGCTTTCTCTAAAAGTTCCAGAAGCTCATCTCTTGATTTTCCCTGACAGGCTTTTCCCATCCCGATCGGCATCATTTCTATAAAACGAACCTCTAACGGATGCTCCTTTGCATACTCTGCCATCTGAATATACTCTTCTTCTGACTGATTCATCGGCACACAATTTAACTTCACACGCAGATTCGGATATTCGAGTGCTGCCTGCAGTCCTTCCAGTGCCTGATTTAATTCCCCACATCTTGTCACTGTATGGTAACACGTTTCATCCAATGTATCAATACTGATATTCACTGCATCCAGCCCCTGACGCATCAACTCATCCAACTGATTTTTAAGAAGAATTCCGTTTGTTGTCAATGTCACCTGTTCGATCCCCGAAATTCTCTTAATTTTCCCCAATAAGTCCGGCAATCCTTTTCTCACCAACGGTTCCCCACCGGTCAGTTTGATCTTTGAAATCCCAAGTTCTGTACTAATCCGGCATACTCTCTCAATCTCATCAAAAGTCAGAATCTGCTCATGCGGCAGCTGCTCAATGCCCTCTTCCGGCATGCAGTAGACACAGCGCAGATTACAACGATCCGTCACAGAGATGCGCAGATATTCTATTGTTCTTCCATATTGATCGATCATCTCTTACATACCTCATATTATTTATCTCTTACATTACTGTTTTACTTTCCTTCAGAAACTGGTTTTCCACACTCACTTGCATTTCCTGTAAGAATTGCAAGACCATGTTCCAGAGATGGAAGTACTGCTTCTAGGTTCTCTTTTACAGCCTTCGGACTTCCCGGAAAATTAATGATCAATGTCTGATTGCGGATCACAGAAGCGCCACGGCTAAGCATAGCTCTTGGTGTCACTTGAAGTGAAGCCAGTCTCATCGCCTCTGCGATTCCCGGTGCATTCTTTGTCGCCACGGCAAATGTTGCTTCCGGTGTGCAGTCACGCGGTGCAAAACCTGTTCCTCCGGTTGTTGCGATCAGATCCACTTTTTTTTCATCTGCAAGTTCGCAGAGACACTGTTCGATCATCTTCTGCTCATCCGGAAGAAGTCTTACTTCTGTCACTTCATATCCGGCTTCTTCTAACATACTGTAAAGAAGCGGTCCACTCTTATCCTCCCGATCTCCTGCATATCCTTTATCACTCAGCGTCACTACCGCTGCTTTCCATCTTTGTTCTTTCTTTTCCACTTTACTTTTCGCCTTCTTTTCTTTCCTTCTTATATCCATTGTCGATCAGCCCACTCTTGCCGCCACTCTTTCTGACCAGATAGATTTCCCCAATCTCCATCTTTTTATCCATCGCTTTGCACATATCGTAAACTGTCAAAAGTGCTACACTTGCTCCTGTCAAAGCTTCCATCTCAACGCCTGTCTTCCCGGTCACACGTACCGTACAATTACAATAAATTGCAAGTTCACTCTCAACCATCTCGAACTCTACCTTGCACTTTGTGATCGGAAGAATGTGACACATCGGAATCAGATCCGATGTCCTCTTTGCTCCCATAATCCCTGCTGTTGTCGCAACTCCAAGCACATCCCCTTTGCCTGCAGTTCCTTCTTTGACAGCACGGAACACTTCTTCATTCACCGTGATCTTTCCTGTGGCGGTTGCTTCCCGGACTGTGTCCCGCTTCTCCGTCACATCTACCATAATGGCTTTTCCTTTTTCATCAAAATGTGTAAATCCCATTTTTTCACCTCTCAATCTGAAAATGCTGTTGTTATCCACATTCCCCTTGCGAATATCAACAAGACGATTACTTTTTTTATACTAAACGATTGTACCACAGAATAGTAGTAAAATTCAATGTTTTGGCAAAAAGAAAGGACAACTATAGTAGCTGTCCTTTTACCATCATCCCATCTTTTTCTTTAATTCTTGTATCGTTTCCAGAGTTTCTTTCGTGATTTCTGCAATCTGTTCCAATGGTAGTCCCGCTTCAATCATTGATAAAATAATTTCTTTACGTCCGCGGTTTTCTCCCGTCTTGATCAATATATCACGATCTCTGATTGCTTTCTGTCTTGCTTCATATTCAAGACGTTTTTTCTCGTCCGCACTTAATTTGTCCAATTCTTTATACGCTTCTTCAAAACAAGAATTCTTCTTAGCCATTTTCTCAAAATCCTCCTGCGTTTACCATTCAAAAAGCGCATCCACTGCATTAAATCTGTTTCACTCTTTTGTTCTGGCGGTAATTTAGGCAGTTCCAAAATATGCATTTCCATCAGATCTGTATATTCCTTCCCCGTCTTTACATCACAAAACGAAATACGTCGATAACACTCATCATCTTCTTGAAATAATACATGAGCAAGAATACTTACTTGAATACATTTCTGTAATCTATCATAGCTATCACCTTCTCGTATCTGTTCCGTATACATCTTACTCAAATAATAAATTGTACGATTCGCCCAATAATCATAATAAACCACCTGCATCTCAAAATCAATCTGTACTTCATTATCTAACTGCACCCGAACATCTAGAATTCCATACTTATCATCTTCCGAATCCTTTCTTAGGATTGTGGGGAGAAGCTCAGTATTTACAATTTCATCTGGACGCCTGTTTAATATAGCTGCAATAATTCCTTTTCTCACATTTTCATTTTGCATCAACTCTTTAAAGCAAAAATCAACTGTTGGCAACATAATGAAATCTTCTTTTTCATTTAATGCATTTTCGCTTTTAATTGCACTTTTAGATACTTTTCTTGGGTTTTCTTTCATAAGAATTCTCCTTTTCGTTTTTGTAAGACAAACACTTATATGAAGGAAAGAATTCTTTATCCAAATTTATTGTAACATAGGTTTTTTTTTCAGAAAAGCAGAACTTTTAAACCTGATCCTTTAATAAACTTTCAGTTATCATTCATACAATATTCGTCTTATGTTTTGTTATCGGATTATTTGTTCGAATACTGAACTATGAAAATAATTACCGATTGGTTAATAGATATCTTTGCTGTTCATAAGAATAAGAACTGCGTGAATTTAGGCTAACATATATTTTCGAAAATTACAACCTCTTTTTGATTTTCCGTTTAATAGAAATAAGGACAACTATAATAGTTGCCCTTAAAATCTAATTATTAAAATTCAATATTCCGCATCTCATCTGACTTCTCCGGAATCTTATGTCTTTCCGCATATCCTGTAAGAATCAGCTAAGTGCTCCGTCCCCGGTCACATTACAAGCTGTTCCAAAACTATCCTGAAGTGCGAAAATTGTAAGCATCAGTGCTGTTCCCGCATCATCAAACAGAAGGACTCCTGTGATAAGTCCAAGGGATGCCATAACTGTTCCTCCTGGAACTCCCGGTGCACCGATTGCAAATACTCCAAGAAGTATACAAAACAGAAGCATTGTTGGAATTGACGGAAGTTTTCCATACAGAATCTGTGAGATTGTCATACAGAAGAACACTTCTGTGAGTACAGAACCACACAGATGGATATTAGCAAACAGTGGAATACCAAACTGTACCATATCTTTTCTTAATGGTTTCGCCTTGTCTGCGCACTGCAGAGCAACTCCGAGTGTAGCAGCTGAAGACATTGTTCCAACGGCTGTCAGATATGCCGGTCCGTAATGCTTCACAACCTCCAGTGGATTCTTTCCTGAATAAACGCCGGCGATTGTATAAAGAAGTGCCATCCAGATATAATGTCCGATCATAACAATAATAATAACCTTAAGGAATACCGGAAGCTGTTTTGTGATGGAGCCTTCATATGCCAGAGAACAAAATGTGAATCCAATAAATAACGGAAGGATTGGAATCAAAATCCTTGACACAATGGAAAGCACGATCTTCTGGAATTCTTCCAACATTCCTGTGATTAATTTTGCCTTATTCCATGCCGCTGCAAGTCCGATCATAATAGAAAATACAAGTGCACTCATAACCGGCATGATCTGTGGGATAGAAAGTTCAAACACCATCTCCGGCAGTTCTTTCAGTCCATCTACATCTGTCACAATAGAAAGATGCGGGATCAGCGCATATCCTGCTGCTGTAGAGAATAACGCAGCCCCAACAGAAGATACATATGCAATACATACTGCAAGCAGAAGTAATCTCGATGCATTATTTCCCATCTTTGTAATGGACGGTGCGATAAATCCAATGATGATCAGCGGAACGCAGAATGAAATAATCTGTCCCAGAACATATTTCAAAGTTACAATAATGTTCAGAATTGCATTTGTCAAACCTGTCCCGTCATTTGCATTAAGAGCAAGTCCGGCAAGAATTCCGATCACAACACCTACCAGAAGTTTAAATGGCAGACTTTTGAAAAAACTCGATTTTTTCATAAAAAGAATCCTCCAATACTATTTTTCGGTCCTAATTCACAGATGTCTGTAATCTCCAACCTTTCTCAGACCTGTTTAGTCGGTATGCAATATTATAATACACGAAGGATAAATCTACAACTGTCTGTTTACAGCTTACCGATTTGCACCTATAGGACTTTTATATTTTATTGTCCTGCAAGGCAGAAGAATATTATAAGTCCATGCGCTTTTTTTCTTGTTTTTAATTTCTCGAAAAACAAATCCTGAGGTTAGTGTGCAGACCATAGCTGATTATTTTGCTGCTCAGCTATACGGATGTAAGTTTTGCTTTGAAAAATTCAAAGTTGTCTATAAGATGTATGAAATTAATTGACAAATAAAGTTGTCAATGTTATCATCATAAATGACAAGAAAAGTTGTCAAATCAAAACGAAAGGGGACTGGAAATTGCCTTTATTAAATCGATTAAAAGAATATAGATCAAAACTGGGAATCAATCAGACAGAGCTTGGAAAGCGGGCAGGAGTTTCCCGCCAGACGATCAGTCTGATCGAGCGTGGGGACTATTCCCCATCTGTGACACTGGCATTAAAAATTGCAAAGATCTGTCAGGTTACAGTAGAAGATATCTTTGAGTATAAGGAGGATGAAAACAATGAAGAGTGATACAAAGACGAGAAACACAAAGAAAACCATTGTAAGGATGTTAGCGGCAATGCTGATAGGCGGAGTAATAGGAGGCGTAAGTACTGTAGTTTATGAAATTGTTTTTGGGGAAGATTTTAGTGGAAGATCGCTGAGCCTTCTGACGGAAGTGACACGGAGGCTTATGGTTCCAGGGCTCCTGTCAGTGCTTGTCGTTTCAATTGCAGCATATGAGATCTGCTTCAAAAAGCTAAGAAACGTCTGTGATCGGATTGAAGATGCAGAAGATGAGGAATTTCATCGACTGGATTATGAAGAAGAAAGGTACGGAGCAATTCTGCAGTGTATCAATGTAGTGGCACAGGTGCTTTGCATTGCTTTGTTGGGAAGTGGATATTCTATGAGATATATTCATGATGGAAGAACTTCGCTGGTAAAATTTCTTACAGCATGTGTCCTGTTTTTAATCTGTTTCTTTTACTGTGGCATGGCTCAGGCCCGTTATGTAAAACTGCTTCAGAAAGT
>ENA-OQHY01000491-OQHY01000491.1-human-gut-metagenome-genome-assembly--contig:-NODE-491-length-22212-cov-3.931945_pt1 | contig 22212 bp, 27 predicted proteins | sample MGYA00242570_ERZ504733 | MGnify/ENA primary metagenome ERZ504733 (study PRJEB26092, sample SAMD00036219) | human gut metagenome | host: Homo sapiens | study: EMG produced TPA metagenomics assembly of... | reverse complement strand
TCAGGCTCAGCACGGTCATCAGAATCATCACGGCCTGCGTCTTTTGCAGCACATTGCCCTGCAACGCGGCCACCTGACGCACCTGCTTGGCCACCGCGCCCGGAATCACCTCTTCGATCTGATAGGCGATCGAGCTCGGGTAGGCGGTGCAGTACCAGGTCTCCCATTCCTCCTGGCTCAGCGCGGCCGGGTTCGCGGCGGCCTTACGGGCCAGGTCGTTCTCCGGCGTGGTCAGGGCCTTGACCTCGATTTTGTCGACCGAATCGGGCAGGTCGGCGAGTACCTGGGCCGTGGAGGAGGCGATGTAGAGCGAGCCGTTGTCCTCGTCGCCGGAATCGTAGACGCCGGTGAGCTTGATTTTCTGCTCGTTCTTCTTGCCTGAGGCGGTGGTTTTGTTGAGGGTGATGGTGTCGCCGGTGGTCACGCCGAGTTCGGAGGCCAGCGTCTTGCCGATCACGCCCTGGTCGGAATCGTCTTTGGGCCACTTGCCGTCCAGCTGCCACCACGAGCGCATGCCTTCCACGCCCACGACGGTAGTCTCGCCGGTGGAGATCTTGAGGTTCTTGTTGAACCACGTGCCGACGACCGGCACGTTGGTACCGTTCACCGTGGCGTGGATGTTGAGCTGCGGCGCGAAGCTGGTGATGTTGAACGACCAGAAGATCGTCTTGATCTTGGCCGCGTCCGACTCCTTCAGAAAAGCGGTCGGGTCGCTGGTGGACGTCGCGCCGCCCGACTCGGTGTTGTACAGGTCGGAAACGACCGCGTCCGCCTTGGGCTGCACGGTGATGTTCGAACCGTAGGTGGACAGCTCGGCGTTGAGCTTGTCGCCCACGTCGAACACGACGCCCAGCATCGATACGGACACGGTCGCCGACAGGCATACGGTCAGCGCGATAAGCAGGCGCCGGCGCAGCTGTCGGGTGAACGAGCGAGTAATCATGCGCAGAAAGAACATGATTCTTGTCTCCTGCCTGACTCACCGGAAGTGGGCGCTCAGCGCGTCCAGATCCGTAGTTTGAATGGTGATCTTGCCGTGGCCGGTCTTGTACGGGAATGGTATCGGGTTGCAGCCACCCTTGAAGCCGATGGTCGCCAGGTTGATGGCCACCTCGCACTTCTTGCAGATGATCTTGCCGTCCTTCTCGTAGTAGCCAGCGTCGCCGCAGTTCTCGCAGGCGTCCAGGCCGATGCCGTACGCGCCACCGTTCTTTCGGATGATGATGAAGCGCATGACGGTGCCGTCCTTGGCCTTGTATTCGAAGCGGTGCAGGTGGCCGTCCTCGACCTGGCTGAAGGGGATGGTGGCCACGCCGTCCTTGAGCGAGTAGGCTTCCGGCGGCGAAAGGGTGATGGTCTGATGGGTCGCGGCAACGCCCACGGTCAGGGTTGCTGTGACGCCGATGGCTGCGATAAGGCTCCACACGGCAGCGGCGATGGCGTGGCGGCGGAATACCTTATGCCGGCGCAACGTGGCCTCGTTGGCTCCCGGCACATCATGGGTTTTCATACGGAAACCGGCCACGATGGAGCCACGGCGGGAATCAGGAACACCAGCGCCTGCGCCATAATCATCGTGGAGTTCTGGTTGATGGACCAAGCCAGCGCCACGAACATCGTATGGTTCATCGGGAAGCCTCGCGCCTGCAGAATCTGGGCAAGACCAGTGAAGTGTTGAATCAGCAGAATCACCATCATGCCGCGACGGCCACGGTGAACGCCCAGCGCACGGCAGTGGTGCGCATCGTGCGGAAGATGGCGGCCACAATAATGGACATGGCCACGCCAAGCAGGAAACCAAGAGCGCGCAGCAGCATGGCCGAAGTGAATGCGGTCTCCCCTGGTTCCACCCAGATGGTGAGCTGCAGAATCACGTCCGGCAGCGCGTAGAACAGGGTGAGTGCGATGTCGATGGCGGCCACGGCGTTAGCGATGTGCATGAACACCTTGTGCTGCTGCCAATTGGTGGTGATGCGGCGTGCGAACACCACCACGACGATGGTCAGGATGTCGCAATGATCGCGCACCACAACACCGGGTAGTTGACGAACGTGCGCTGATTGATCACGGCCGAGGCGCGCAGGCCGGCGAATACGATGGCGGCGATCAGACCGACGATCAGGCCGATGAGACGCCAATGCGAGCTTATCGCTTATCTCGCCCCTCGCCGACCGTGAGCATCACGCTCAGGCTCATCACCAGCAATGCGGGGGCCAAAGTGCCCGGCATCACTGCCACGAATTGTTCAAGCATTCGCGTCCTTTCTCTGTTCACCTTAGGCTCCCCTCTCTGAGGGGAGCTGTCCGCGAAGCGGACTGAGGGGAGTTTTAGACCGTCCTAAGAATTATCTCCCTAAAGCGGCGTAAAGCCCCCTCTGACGAGGGGGCTTTCTGCTTAGTCAATCACCACTGGCGAGGAGTGTAATCCCAGTTGTCGAAGGTGACCTCGATCGGCTCGGTCCAGAAGTGGCCCTTGACGCCGGTCTCCGGGTCAACGTGCAGCATCCAACCCTTGGAGGCCGGGGATTCGATGGAGAGCTTCAGCTGGTAGGTGCCAGCCTTGTCGAGCTTGACGTTGGCGCCGTAGTGCGGGCCATCGGAAGCGTTCATCTGCATGAAGGTACCGGAGGTGGCGGTGCCGCCCTCGACTTCCTTGCCGGTGGACTTATCGATGATGGTGTAGTTCACGGTCAGATCCGGCACGAAGTCGCCCTTGCCGTAGCCGAGCTCGGTGCCTTCTGGTTGGCATGGATGTCGGCCTCGAGGTGGAAGGAAGCGTCAGCAGCCTTCAGGCCCATGGAAGACGGCTCCATATCGATCGGCTGGAAGTACACAGCGCCCACGGTCAGCGGGCCGGCGTCCTGATCCTGCTCTTCAGCAGTACCGGACGGGCCAACCGGAACCTCTTCGAAACCGGCGCCGGAATCGGAGGAAGAATCGGAGGAAGAGGAGTCGGAAGACTGGGAGGAGGAGTCAGCCTTAGTGTCGGATGCGGAGTTGGTGGAACCGCAGGCAGCCATGGACACGGTCATGGAACCGGCGAGCAGCAGGCCGAGCAGAGCGGCCAGTTTCTTGTTCTTCATCATTGTTATTCCTTTTCTCTATCTCTGGTGAATTAGGATTCACGCTTAGATAATTGCAATTATTCAGTTATGAGATAAGTGCGGCGTGGGCTGGAGGAATTGGCATCGATCCGAGGCCGTGCCGCAAGTCTGTCAGTTGTCTGCAGTTATGGGAGGAAACGGACGAGCTAGACGGCTACGCCTTCACGGCCGGGACCTCGGCAGTAGCCTGCGCCTTCAGCTTGCGCTGCTTGATGAAGCCGACCACGAACAGCGCGATAACCGCAACGGCTGCGATGGCCTGCGCCACTAGGCATTCGACGTACGGGTAGAGGCCAAGCCAATCGTTCGTCGGCACACCGTTCAGGTAGAAGGCGGGCAGCAAGTCGCCCTCGATCAGCGAGTGGACGCCGCCGCCGGCGAACACCACCACCAGCACAGACATCAGAATCGAAGTGACCAGGAAGAACGGACCAATCGGAATCTTCACGGAGGTGAAGCGGAAGAGCAGGAAGATGCCGACAAGCACCACCGCGGCGGTCAGACCACCGATCCACATACCGCGAGTATCGCGGCTCATCGTGTAGATGGACTCGTAGAAGATCACGGTTTCAGCGCCTTCACGGAACACGGCGAGGAAGCTCAGCATAGCCAGCGAGACCACGGTTTTCAACGTCACGTTGTCGGCACTTGCGGCGGCTTCGGCATCAGCCACAGCAGCTCGGTCTTCTTGCGAATGTAACGGTTCCACGCTTCCACGCTGGACTTGTTCAGCATCCAGTTACTCGTCCACAGCAGCATGCCCATGGCGATCAGTGCGCAGGTGCCTTCCATGATCTCCTGAATCGGGCCGGAGCCGCCGAAGGCGAACACGAAGATCACAGCCACCAAGCGGCGCCGAGCAGACCGACGAGCACACCCAAGTAAATCCACTTGACGAAGCGCTTGTTATCGGACTTGACCAAGTAGGCGACGATGGCTGCAACCACCAGCAGAGCTTCAAGACCCTCACGGATAAGCACGAGGAACGCCTGGCCGGAGGAGCTGGTGACCAGCTTGGTGAAACCGTCTTCCTTATCGGCGGCACCACCGTCAAGAATGCCGGCGTCCTTGATCAGCATGGCCTTGAGGTCGTCGATCAGCTTCTTGGTGTCTTTCAGGGATGCGCCGGCGTTCATGGACTTGCGGCACATCTTGAACTGGTATTCCACCTGCGAGACGCGGTTGCCGCTGATGGCGTTCATCACGTTCTTTTCGAAGCCGAGCTTCTCGTAATACTGGTAGTACGCGTTGTTCACGAGCGTGGCGCCCTTGGCACCATCACCCTTTTCGTAAGCTTTGTATGCATTGTCGAGAATCGGGGTCATTTCGTTGGCCACGTCGGTCCATGAACGATTGCCCTTGCCCGGGTTCTTCTTTTTCTTGCGTCGAGCTCCTTGCGCTCTTTGGCCAGCTGCGCCTGCAGCGCTTCGGCGTACGCCTTCGGCTTGGCGAGATCGGCGTTGGTGTCGAGCTGCTGGGCCGTGGCGTCAAGATCGGCGGTCAACGCATCAATCTGCTGAGCCAGTTGATCGTCGTTGCCAGGCGTGTAGGAAAGATTCTGAACGCTTTGGAATGCCTGCTGTTGGGCGAGCTGCTTGTCCGCGCCAATGGTGTCGTGCACGACCGCGGTGAAGTTGGAGGCCACGTAAATCTTGTTGTACGCGCCCATGAAATCGGAGGTGGCGCCAGCGGTGTTGCCATCCTTGTACGTCTTAAGACCGCTGTTCAGCTGCTTGTCCATCGCCTTGGAGACTTCGGCCAGGTGGCGTAGTCAACGCTGGACGAGCTTGATGAACTGGACGAGCTGGTGCTGCTGTCGGCGAAGGCCATCGGAGCCGTGACTGCAGGAGCCACAGTGGCGATGACCATGGCGAACAGAAATACAATCGCAGCCAGAACTCGCAGCTGCCTCACGCTGGTGTGTTCAACGGACCGAAGAGCAGCCTGGGCGCGACGAACCATGCCTATCCCTCTCTCTGCGCGGCTAAGTAATCAAAAACCAACTACTCAATATAAAGAAAAACTTTTTTGAGGAACAGTCTTGATTTTTTAGGATTTAAGAGGTATTAGGCACTGTTTTTCGATCAATTATTACCGCAGATTGTCTCAATATTCGATATTGTCCCGCTCACAGATGGGAGACTTCCCGAATTATGAACTCCCCGCGACTGGCCACTCCCCATCCCTCATATTGCATGACCAACTGTTTCACCAAGGTTCATAGCCTAAAATCACTATGTTGCATCACGGCAAGAGGCTGGCAATAATTCACGCGATGGCATGCGCATGTTCATTCTGGTTTGCCTCGGGTTTGCTGACTTGCTTGAGTCGCTTTGATTTGCACTGGTTCATCCCCCGGTGAGATCACCTGTTGCACACGCCGTACGAACGACCTGCACATCAGCGCAGGCACTCATTGGTGGTCCTTGTCCACAAAGCGACACGCCGCAGCCGGCACTGAATGTGCATTTATCCGAAAGCTGTGGTAGCTTATTCGAGTTGCCTACGGAGCTTACTTCTAGCAAGCACTGCAGTGCATGGAGGATTCGCCTAGTGGTCTATGGCGCACGCTTGGAAAGCGTGTTGGTGTAACAGCCTCACGAGTTCGAATCTCGTATCCTCCGCCATCAGGGTTTTGGCTTTTGTCAAAACCCTTTTGTTATCCGCACCCACATGCATATACGCAGCGGTCCAAATATGTGCACAATCGTGCACATTTACTGTTTTTGCAGTGGCGTGGCATGGCACATATTCCGAGACGACCGAATTCCCACAATTTTCGTGCCACAACAGCGCATAAAAACACGAAAATGCGATTACGTGGCACATCCGAATGCCACATGAGCGCAAAATAGCCAATATTGCGCTCATGTGTACAACTTAGAGCACCCGAATACTTCCTCGCACACCCGTCGATTTGCGTAATACGCGATTGCGTGTATTGTTGTGCAAGCCGTTCAACGGCCCTAAGCCGTGCGCACATTATCGCCCCGATAGCTCAGTGGTAGAGCACTTCCTTGGTAAGGAAGAGGTCGTGAGTCCAATTCTCACTCGGGGCTCTCAATCACCACTCGATGCCGTACTCGGCATACATATACATATCGTACTGGTACTCACTGCTGTAGTTCAGGTCGTTCTGATGTGCTTCATGATGGCTGTTATCTGACTGCATAATCATTCCTTTTCCTAGCCTCATCGGTATTACGACCAGATATAGCGAAATCGCGTTACCGAACTATGCGCGTTCAGCGAATCGCAGGTGAACTCATAGCGAACTGTTGCACGCACTCCGCATGCGAGCGCAGACTCATTGACATATACCGTCCGGCACACACTTCATAATGTGCAAGGCCGCGCGCCAGCTATTGAATACCGCCAAACAGCAAAGGAAAGCCTCTCCCACCATGACCTCACACCTTGCCGAAGCAGGACGCACACTGATTCCCCGCAAGGATGATCGGTACGGTCTGCTTTCCCCAGCTCTGGTTATTCTCACGTTTGTCGCCGGACTGGTGGATGCGTTAAGTTACTTGGCACTCGGTCATGTATTTGTGGCCAATGTGACCGGCAACATTGTGTTCCTTGGTTTTGCATTCGCCCACGCGCAGGGCTTCGTCTGGTGGACTTCGGCGCTCACGCTGGCCACGTTCATGATTGGTGCGTTCATCGGCGGACGCATTATTCATTACTTTGGCGCCAACCGCGCGCGCCATCTGCTGGTGTCCACGTCAATCCAGCTGGCTTTTGTGGCAGCTGCGCTCGTCGGCATTTATCTGCTCAATCAGTTTGCGCCTGAACCGTCGATGGGTGGCACTGATGCTTCAGCCATCGCCCGCACGGCACAGCCCAGTCTGAACTTCCCAACTGCTCGGCATATTGATTTGCATATTATTCTGCTGATTGTGCTGCTCGCACCGGCTATGGGCATTCAGAATTCCACTGCTCGTAAGCTTTCGGTGCCAGATTTGCCCACGACTGTGTTGACGATGACGTTAACTGGGATTATCGCTGACACTTCGGCGCATGGTCATGAGCAGTCCAAACTTGGCCGGCGCGCGATTGTAATGCTGGCTTTGGCGCTCGGTGCTTTGACTGGAGCCACGCTGCAGACGCGCGGTCATGAGGACGTTATTTTGATGGTGATGATCGTCTGTCTGATTGCGGTCATTGTGATGATGATCCCCCATGTGCATTCCGATGCCCGCTGGGTGACCGGAAAACACTGATTCATACAAAAACGGCCGGCGCTGGGCATTGCTGACCGGCACCGGCCGAGATAATAAGGAGTGCTCCTTATGTGGTCGCGAACCTTACGGTTTCATGATCACATCTGCTCGCGATTGCGGCGGTAGGCGATTGCGGCGCCGGCACCGGCCAGCAGCAATCCGGCCACAGCAATCGTGACGACATTGGCACCCGTGTTGGAGACGACATTGCCATCACCCTTGGCAGCGGTACGCTTCACCAAGCCGGCAATTGCCTTCTCGAGAGCCTCGCGAGCTGCGTCGACCTGCTTCTGCGTGGCGTTGCTGTTGTCGGAGACTCACGGGCCTTCTTCAGCGCGGCGCGCAGAGCGTTGGCGGAGTCGTCGGTGTAGAGACCCAGGTTGATGGCGGCGGCCTTGTTGATGGTCGCGTTCAGAGCAGCCTTGTCCACCACGCCCGGTTCCGGATTCGGCTTCGGCTCGGTGGCAGCTTCCAGCTTGGAGATGGCGTCCTGAAGAGCGCTCAGTGCGGTATCCACATCCTGCTGGGTGGCGTTCTTGTTGTCGAGCACCTGCTGTGCAGCCTTCAGTGCCTCGGCGAAAGCTTCCCACGAGTTGGTCGTGTAATCGGCCTTCTCGAGCTTGCTTGCCTTGTTCACTGCAGTCTGCAGGTCGGTCTTGTTCACCTCAACCGGGCCTGGGCCAGGCTCCTCACCGGTCTTCTCGAGACCAGCGATAGCGGATTCGAGGTTCGTCAGCGCCAGAGCCACATCGTAAGCGGTGGCCTTATCGTTATCCGCCACGGCCTGTGCAGCTTCGCGGGCCTTGACCAGAGCAGTCCAGCTTTCAGCCGTGTAGTCGGATTCCTTAAGACCGTTAGCCTTGGCGATGGTGTCGTTGAGGTCGGTCTTGTCCGGAGCGACAGTCTCTTCCTCAACCTCGCGGTCCGTGGTCAAACGCAGTTCGGCAGCGGATGCGAACTTGTTGGCCTGGGAGTCGCTCTGGCCTGCGGAAGACAGGACGGTCAAGCGTACGGCGGTCACATTCTCGACGGCGTCGAAGCTGGCCTTCTGCCACATGGTGGTGGTGGAGAACTCAGCATCGGTGACGACATCCTTGGTGGTGCCATCCGCCAGAGTGAGCGTGATCTTGTAGCCCTTGATCTTGCCGTTGGCGTTCATACCTCCGGAGCGCGGCAGGTAGCGCAGGCCGTTGATGGTGGTCGGTTCGTTGAGGTTGAACTGATACCATGCGGTGCCGTTGCCGACTGCGTTCTCGCTCCAGCTGGTGTGCCAGTGGGTGCTGTCGTTGCCATCCTGTGCCAGATCGGCCGGGCCTTCGCTCGGCAGGCCTGCGGTAGGCTCTTCGCTGCCCGTGGCCACGGTGTAGCCACCCAGCTCATCGGAGCCGTCAGCTGCCACGTCGTACTTGTCGCTGCTCTCGTTGCCGGGAGCGGTCTTCATGTACTCGTCGAGGGCCACGAGAATGTCGTATGCCTTGGTGAAGTCCTCAGCGGTTGCGCCATTCTTGTTGATGAGCACGCGAGCCTTGACCAAGGTGTCCTGATACTGCTGCCATGCGGCATCGGAGAGCTCAGCACGCTTGGAATCGTACTTGCCGCGGATTTCCTTGACCTTGTCCTGCGCTTCGGCCTTGGTGCGGGTCTGGGACTCGATGCGCTCGATCTTCAGGTTGTCGAGCACGAAGTCCTTGTATCCGCCGAAGTCCTGTGCATTGCCGGTGGAACCCTGCAGATCAGGTGCGGTTGCGGTCGAGTAAATACCGAACCAGGAATCGCCGTTGACGCCACCGGTCAGCTCGAACTCGGCCTTGCCGGTCTCACCCAGAGCCTTCTTCAGGTTGGTCAGCTTCACGCTGCCGGCAGAGTATTCACCCTGGCCCACAGCGATGGCGTAGATGTCATCGGAACCGGACTGGTAGTCGAAGCTCACCTTGTACTTGGCACCCGCTCGAACTTCACGTTCTGCGGGATCGTCTGGTAGACCAGCGTGCCCTTCTGGGTCAGGCCGTTAACCTTCACAGACCAAGTGCCATCGAGCACATCGTCCATCTTCTTGACATCCCAACCGGCCTGCGTGAACGGAGCATGCAGCTCGGAGAGGTGGATGCGGTTGTCCTCAACGCCTTCGGAACCGGAGACCACGAACGGCCAGATGCCCTGGGCGTTGTTTTCGAATCCGTTGGTGAGGGACTTCAGCGTGCCGTCCTTCTCATAGGTGATGCCGGAGTACTGGTTCTCCACGATGCGCACATCGTCGAAGTAGGTGTGTGCTCCGTCGGTGCTCTTGTGAGACAGGGTTACCGTGGCATCGCCGTTCTCAGGCGCGGTGAAGAACACGTACATGTTCTGGAAGTAGCTGGAGCCATTTTCCGTATTGCTGTTCGTGTTGTGGCCGTATGCTTGATGTAGTTCTTGGCGATGGACTTGCCGGTGGAGTTGGTGGCCAGCACCTTGCCGCCGCTGGTTACGGTGACGGATGCATCGCCGGTGGAGCGGTTGTCGACGCCAACATACAGCGCGTACTTCTGGCCAGCCTTGAGATCGGTCAGACGCTGGGAGACATCGACCTTGCCGGTCAGGCGCAGCATGGCGTTGTTGTCGCCTTCAACTTCGGCCTTGCCGGTTCCGGCGACGGTCCAGTTGTCGGTGAGGGTGTTGGAGCCGCCGTTGAAGCCGGCGTCTACCACATGCATGCCTTCGCTCCAGTTGACCTGGATCTGCTTGGCTTCGCCCTTGTACACCACGTACGGGGTTTCGGCATCAGCGGTAAGCGTCACCTTGCCGCCGGAGACGGCAACGGTCTGCTCGTTGGTCTTGCCTGATCGGTGAGCTGGTACACCTTTACGCTGGAGAGGTTCTTCCAGCTGTCCGGCAGCGTCCAGGCGGTGGTGCCGCCCTTGGTGTTCCAGTGGTAGAGCTTCTGCTCGGAATCCTTGACCAGCTTGCCGGTGGAGGAATCCCACAGCCACGGCAGCAGGTAGGACTCGTCACCAGTGGAGGAACCATCGCCTGCGGAGACAGCACCGGAAGCCACCATCACGCCGTTGAAGGTGATGGTGCGCTGGCGGTAGGCTGCGCTAGAGGTGTCGTTGGAACCACGGGAGACTACTACAACGTTGCCGTTGGAATCCTTCAGGGTAATCTGCTCGTTGCCGTTGTTCGTGTTCGGGTCGGACACGGCAGCGGCATTGCCATTGTCGGCGGTCAGCAGCGGGTTGTTGACCCAGCGGGTCACCTTGAAGTGCTGGATGAACTTAGTGGACACATCATGGGTGTACAGGTTCTTGATGTAGGCGGCATAGTCGTTGCGGCCCTGCCAGCCTTCGAAGTCCTTCATGTTGTAGCCGCCGAGCAGCGGGGCGTTGGCAGCGCCGCCGTATTGCGGGTAGTCGCCAACCCAGCTGTCCTTCTGGTGGTTGCGCAGGAAGCGCATCACTTCGGAGTTCTCGCCCTTGGAGGTGTAGCCGCCGTAGGTCAGATCAGCTGCCCAGTGCTGGAAGGTGGAGTCGTACTCGTTGCCGGAACCCCATTCGGTGGTCATACGCCAGCCGTTGTCGTTGATCATCTTGCTCATCTTGCGGGTTTCCCAAGAATCTTCCGAACCGGAAGAAGTCAGGTTGCCCCACACATCGAGGTAGATGAAGTCCATGTTGTCGCCGACTTCCTTGCTGAGGTCAGCGAAACGGCTTACACGAGAACCGGATGCCAGATCGTAGATGCCGTCGATGCCGACACCCTGATCAAGCCAGTTCCAGCCGTAGCTCAGGCCGCCTGCAGAGTTGCGGCGCACCATGTCCTCGCTGAAGGCCTTGGCTTCCGGATACATTTCGGAGGCGTTGACGTGCACACCGAAGCGAGCGCCATACTTGGAGCCCTCTTCCATCATGGTGTTCATGTCGTCGGCGCCGCCGAGACGCTGGCCGATATCGCCGTAGTCCGGGTGGCCGGAGTCGTGGCCTTCATTGCCGTAGCCCTTGAGCAGCACGGACTGGCCGAGGCGTCGGTGTTCAAGGCCACCTTCTTGACGTTGTCAAGCGTGGTGAGGAACGGGTTCTGCGCCTGGGAGCCGAAGTTCATGGCGATACGCCATGCCACCAGTTCGGGAACTTCCTCGGACTTGTACGGGTTGTTCATGATGTCGCGGTAGGCGATTGCGCCATCCTGCCAGTTGACGGCACCGTCTTCGTTCTCGTCGCCGGCGATGGCCACGGCCATCTGCGGCAGAGCGGTTTCGGCCACGGTGTACTTCTTGCCCTTGGAATCGGTGACCGTGCGGTGGTAGTACCACGGAGCGCTGGCCAGGCCCAGGGAGGTGGGCGTCACCAGTCTGCTGGGTGGTGGCGTAGACACGCGTGTTCTGGCTGCCGCCGCGCACAGGAGCCGCCACATAGGTGCCATCGTGCTCGGAGTTGCTCCACAGGCCGGCACTCAGGCCAGCACCGGAGATGAAGCCGTAGGTGTAGTCGCTATCGGTGACGTTAGTATCTTCGGTCACTGCGAAGTTGGTATCGCCAGGCTTCTGCGTGTTGGAAGACATACGAGCACCAGTGAATTGGGCATTTTCCTGGCTGGAACGCACGGAAACGAGACTCTGGTTCGGGAAGGACAGCGTCTGGATGGCGTTCTCCTCCACACCGTTGCCCTCAGGAATGCCTTCGGACAGGTTGTTCTTGATCTTGGTGACGTTGAGGTGCAGCTGGTTGGCCTTGACCGTGATCTGAACGGTGATCACCGCGTCAATCTTCTTGGCCTCATCCTTGACCTTCAGCGTGTAGGTGGCCTCGGTGTCGGAAACCTTCTTGAAGGTCACGTCGTCATCGCCCAGTTCGATGTTGGTGCCGTTGATTTCAACGGTGCGCACATCCTTGGACTGGCCGTACATCACCTTGCCGTCGGTCATCGTGTACTGCAGCACAGAGGGGAAGTTCTTCTTAATCTGAACTTCCATCTTCTTGGTCTTCAGCGTTTCGGAGGCGACCTGAACGGTTTTGTTCAGGGTGATGGGATCGATGGCAAGATCCGCGCCGGAGACCGTCACCTGCTGGGAGACGTCCTCATAGCCTTCCTTGGCAATCGAAAGCGTGTGTTCGCCTTCTTCAATGTCGGCGAAGGAGAAGGTGCCATCTGCACCGGTCTTCACCTTGGTCTTATCCAAACGCACTGTTGCGCCTTCAATGGCAGCGCTCCAGCGTCCACAACCTTGCCGGAAACCGCGTGCTTGGCGGCTTCGACAACCTCCGGGAAGTCCTTGATGTACACGTCGGTGACCTGGTTCAGCCCCTTCCAGGAGCCGGCCTTGATGGCAAGCTTGTTGGAGAGGTTCGTCATTGCGGAGTAATCGACATCGAATGCCTTCTGGCCATCCACGGTCAGTGTGGCGACCTTGGCGTCGGTCCAGGAAACCTGGATGTCATGCTCATCGTTGGCGCTTGGAGCGGCGATGCGATTGCCGCCGTACCAACGCCGTTGCCACCACCGGTATAGGTCTGCCAGAACCAGCCGCCTGAATCATAACCGATGAACAGGCCGCTGCCCGGATCGTTGTAGCCTAGGTAGAAGCCGAAGCGGTTGGCGGAGCCTTCCTGCGGGGATTTGATGGTGGCGTGGAAGGAGCCGGCCTTGGAGAAGTCGTAATCTGTGCCCCATACGGCTACTGCCGGCCAGTTGTTGCTGGAGCTGGGGTTCGCTGCCGCATTACCGTTAGAGGCAGTGGACTTGAGGTGCAGCCAACCGTTTGCCATCTCCAGGATTTCGCCGCCCTGAGCGATGTTGGAATCAATAGTCCAGCCTTCAACCGCATCGGCTTGTGCGGAAGGAGTCTCGGAAGCAGTTGCAGAATCAGAAGTATCGTTGATTTGCTGAATCTGACTTGCCAAAGTCTGCAAGTCAGCATCAGACAGGGGCACTGCGAACGCAGTACCTCCCCCGCTGCCCATGCAGGTTAAGGCTAACGCTGTTGCCAGCGCAGCCGATATAGTCTTCTTCTTTTTCATTAACTATATTTTCCTTAATCTCTTCTTCGAGGTGAAGCAGATGCCTTCTTCATTGAAGAATACGCATTCGCAATTACGATAAGACACTTTACAAGAAGCTATTCTTAATAGCAATCTCAGCAAATACGGAGAATCGCCACATATTTGACATTGAATTACAACGTGAGTGAAATCACAAAACCCAATAAACGACTACGTTGTTAACCTTCACATCTATATTCGCATCATCGCGACACGCGCAGGGAAAAACTGCGCAAAAAAAGTAAGACGAATTTACCTGCATTCGACGCAATCAATGCAGCAGCATTACAGCAGCAAGCCGATTGAGCAAAATAGCAAAAGCCGCCTTGCGCAACCGCAAGACGGCTTTGACGACAATGGTGAGGCTGTGCTCGCTTACTTCTTGGAAGCGTTCACGGCATCCACAGCCTTCTGCAGCGATTGAGTATAAGCCTTGTACCAATCAGCCTGCTCGTTGAGCTTCGCAGTAGCGGACTTGAAGCCGGCAGTGTCGTCAGCTACGCAGCCTTCGTATACCGGCAGTTCCACGCTCAGTTCCTTGTTGAGGGCGTCCAGCGTGGAGGCATCCTTTACATCCTTCTTGGTGAGCGCAGCAGCTTCGGAAGCATCGCCATTGACCAAGTTGTTGTAGTCATTAGTGGCGTTGCGCACATTTTCGGAAGCGGTGGCGCAAGCGGCGACTGCATTGTTGTACTGAGCATCGGAGTAGGCGCGGAAGCCGAAAACACTGGCCACAACGATAATGGCCACGACCACCACGGCGATAATGGCGACGGCCGCCTTAGACATGTGCTTCTTCTGAGCGCCTTCATTGCTTGCATTGTTGGCGTTGTTTGCCGGTACAGCCTGCTGCCCAGCGGACATACTTCGATCTCCTTCGTTCTCGTACTTTCATGCACACGTATGCGCTCTTAGCGCTCTCATGCGCACTCATATGCAGGGAAGTCGCTTTTCAAGCGGCTACTTCCCTGAAAACAAAAAACCCTCGCATTCCGCGAGGGTCATTGGCTGGGATGCCTGGACTCGAACCAAGAATGGCTGAACCAGAATCAGCTGTGTTGCCAATTACACCACATCCCAATTTGGCTTGGCGTAGCAACTCCAAGGAGTTGTTCGTCGTACCCCCAACCGGATTTGAACCGGTGTTGGCGCCGTGAGAGGGCGTAGTCCTAGACCGCTAGACGATGGGGGCATATTCAGTTTTTCAACCGGCTGCTCGGTGAACCGCGCAACGAGTGATAAATATACGCAAGTATTCACCCTTACGCAACTTACGGCGTGTCGCGCGGAATTTCAACGATTTCAAGTGCTACGCTGCCACTACTGATGAATTATCATAAGCTCTACTGATGAATTTGCATGAACTCTACTGACGGATTATCAGTAAGCACTACTGATGAATTACCATCTAATGCACTGATGAAATTGCAGATGAGGCAATGATCTTTGCCTTGCACATTCATAGCCGGCAAATCAGCTTCAAGAACCAAATGAGGCGCTTATGTTCCCTTGCGACAGCGAGCGCGTCGCGATGCTTGTAATGCAATGTCACGTCAAAGACCGCCGCCCGGTTACCTATCAACCGTTTCATGGACGCATGAAGGCGAAACCACCTACAAGGCACGTTTCGTGACCTCACTGCACAAACCAGCCATGTTCAACCTCGTACATATTCTCACTGGCATGCGGCGCAGCGGTAAGACTTTCCAGCTGTTCCAGCTCATCACTGAATACAAGAAAAGGTGGGCATCTGCACATGCAGACGCCCACCTTGAGTGTCCTTACAGCTCAGCCGAGCACGGAAGGAACCTTAGCTCACAGGTGCTCGCGCAGGCCCTTCAGGCGAGCGAGGGAAACCGGCTTGCCGACGATCTCCATGGACTCGAACAGCGGCGGGCTCACGCGACGACCAGACATGGCCACACGCACCGGACCGAAAGCGAGGCGCGGCTTGTAGCCGCCCTCCTCAACCAGAGCCTTGTTCAGGGTCTCATGCAGGTTGTCGGTCTTCCCAGTCAGCCTCATCCACAGCCTCGAGTGCGGCGATGGCCTTGTCCAGCACCTCGCCGGCAGAATCCTTCAGCTGCTTCTTGGCGTCGTCAGCCGGCTCCAAGTAGCCCTCGGTGGAGAGCAGGGAGCCGACCATGCCGGCAACCTCACCCAGCAGGCGCACGCGCGCTGAACCAGCGGAGCGGCGGCGGTCAGCACCTCACGCTCACGGTCGGTCAGGGCATCCCAGTTGTCGGCGGAAACCACACCGTCGCGGTGCAGGTACGGCACCGAGCGGCGCAGGAAGTCCTCGGGCTCAAGCATACGGATGTGCTCGGCGTTGATGGAGATGGCCTTGTCGATGTCGAAGCGGGCCGGGTTGGCCTTGACGTCGCGCACGTCGAACTTCTCGGTCATCTCGTCCATGGAGAACACGTCGCGGTCCGGTGCAATGGACCAGCCGAGCAGGGCCAGGTAGTTGAGCAGGCCCTCGCGGATGAAGCCATTGTCGCGGTGGTTGAACAGGTTGGACTCCGGGTCGCGCTTGGAGAGCTTCTTGTTGCCCTGGCCCATCACGTACGGCATGTGGCCGAACAGCGGCATCTCCTTGGCGATGCCGAGTTCCATAAGGTAACGGTAAAGCACGATCTGGCGCGGGGTGGAGCTCAGGAGGTCCTCGCCGCGCAGCACGACGTTGACTTCCATCATCGCGTCGTCGACCGGGTTGGTCAGCGTGTACAGTGGGTCGCCGTTCGGGCGCACGATCACGTAGTCCGGCACGGAGCCGGCCTTGAACTCGATGGTGCCACGAATCAGATCGTCAAAGGCGATGTCTTCATCAGGCATCTTGATACGTAGCGCAGGCTTGCGGCCCTCGGCGCGGAAGGCGGCCTTCTGTTCATCGGTCAGGTTGCGGTCGTAGCCATCGTAGCCGAACTCGGCCGGACGGCCGGCGGCAAGGTTGCGCTCCTTGATTTCCTCAGGAGTGGAGAAGGACTCGTAGGCGTAGCCGGCTTCGAGCAGCTTGGCGGCAACATCCTTGTAGATGGCGGTACGCTCGGACTGGCGGTACGGGCCGTGAGGGCCACCCACATCGATGCCCTCGTCCCAGTCGATACCCAGCCAACGCAGGGATTCGAGGATCTGGTTGTAGCTTTCTTCGGAGTCGCGCACGGCGTCGGTGTCTTCGATACGGAAGATCAGCGTGCCGCCGGTGGCGCGAGCTTCCGCCCAGTTGAACAGGGCGGTACGAATCATGCCGACATGCGGGGTTCCGGTCGGCGACGGGCAGAAGCGAACACGAACGTTCTTGGGCAGTTCGGGTTTGGTGTTTTCAGCATCAGTCATAATCCCCTATTGTGCCGCGCGCGCCGGACGCGGCGAACTATGCCCTCGCTCTTTTGCTTCGCTACTGGCGTTTTAGACCGACATCATCCCAAAACGGCCATTTTCCAACGAAATCTCTTTTGCCTGCCATTTTCTTTTCTTTTGCTTTTAAAATCAAAAGAAAAGAAAACAGCAAACGAGAATCAGCAGGCCAGGCCCACGAACAGCAGATCCCAGTCTTGAGATTCGTCTTCGTGCGATTCGCGCTGCTCAACGGCGGCATCCGTGTATTCGTGGTTCATGGCATTCCCTACATCTCTGTATGTTGCTTTATGCGTAGCGCCAAAAGCTTCGTCTGCTTTCCAGTTCCGCCCCGCAACTGTGCGCAATATTCATGCAACAGGTTACACAACCGATCGATAACGTTCACCCTCAACTGATATCGATTTGATAACCATCGATTCTTTCCAGTGCATTCACCACAACTTTGGACATTATTTGGCGCAATTGTTGAGTTTTCCACTCATGCAATGGAAGAATATGATGTGACACATAGGTCTTATGAAAGGGGAATCAATGTCTGATCCCAACAATGTGCCTTTGCCTCAGCAGCCTGAGGCCAACGGTACGCCCACACCTAATCCCGTACCGCAGTATGGCGCACCGGCCCCGGCGCAGCTCACAGCCGGCGCAGCCGCTTAGGACAGCGGCATACGGTCAGCTGCTCCGACCGCGAACTCTTATGGCCAGGCCGTACCAACCTACGGTCAGCCCGCGCCCGACGCCAACACCTACGGTCAATCCGCACCGGCGTACGGCACACCGGCCCCCGATGCAATCCTTACGGCCCGGTTCCGCCGTCTTACGGCCAATACGCCGCGCCCACTGCCACTGTGCCGCTGGATAAGCCTTACTACGGATGCTCCTTCCAAGAAGCCTTCCTGCGCTTCTGGAAGAAGTACACGGTGTTCAAGGGCCGCGCGTCCCGCAGTGAATTCTGGTGGTGGGTGCTGGCCGCTTTCGGCATCAATATAGTGCTGGACATCCTCAACACCGCCACAGATGAAAAGCTTGGCTTCCTCGCCACCATTTGGGGTCTGGTGACCCTAATCCCCACCCTGGCACTTTCCGTCCGCCGTCTGCATGACACGAACAAGCCTGGCTGGTGGGCTGCCATTTTCTATATCGCGATGGTTATCGGCCTTATCATCATGATTATCGGCGGTGGTGCGGCACTGTACGGCGGGTTCAGGAGCTTGGCAGTTATGACTATGGTTATGGCAGCATGGCCGCCGGCGGTCTTGGCGCGGCGGTCATTGGTGCGTTGATTACGCTGGCCGGCTGCGTTGTCTATATCGTGTTCATGGCTCTTCCCAGCAAGCCGGAGGGCGCACGTTTTGACGATGGCGCAGCGGCAACCCCCATGCCTCAGGTGCTTACGGCGCACCATACAGCACGCCTGTACCCCCGAATTTCGCCGCTCCGAACGCGCCCGCACCCGGCTTCAACCAGCCGGCCCCGGCTTACGGCCAGCCGCCCATGCCAACCCCCGACTATGGCCAGCCGGCTGCACCCGCACCTGATTACGGTCAGGTGCCGGCCCGCAGTACGGCCAACCGGAGGCCCCGGCCCACAGTACGGCCAGGTTCCGCCGATGCCTCAAAACGCGGCGACGAATCCGCAACACCTTCTGAGCACACGGCTCCCGCCGGCGACAATGCCAGAAACCCTGGCAAGGCCAGTAACCGATATCGGGGAACTTCCGTTGAAGAAGTTCCCCGCAACCAATGATGAACCCTACTCAACGCGAGTAGGGCTTCATCATTCTCGGCACTGTATTATCGGCACTGTATTCAGCCAACTACCCCAACGGCATCACGGCAATGGACTGCGAAAGCATATACGATTCACCCGGACTAAGGGCAACGATACGGTCTCGGCACGCCGCTGCCTCCACGGCCACAAAGCCACGCCATTCACCCGTCTTGGCATGGGCAATGGCGTTGCCGCCCTGCTCTCCGGGATTCCACACCACCGTCTGCGGCGAGCCGGTCTTGCCGATGCGAATCACACGACCCAGCACATGGTCCTGCAATTCCAGTGCAGCATCGGAATAATACACACGGTCCACCGGCTGATCGCCGAACATCACCGATGGCTGTTCTTGTAGTTTTGGCGGGAATCCGGCTTCCGTGGCATCCAGATATGTTGCACCCCGCAAACCGACCAGCCGCGCGCCGAGCACATCACCGACATGCAGATACGAGTGCAGCGCCGCCTCATACGACATCGGCTCACCTCCCGTGTTGGTAACGGTCAGCGTCATCGTCAGCGTATCGCTGGCACACACCTCGTATGCGGCATGGAAACGCACGTTGTTCATCCTCGATCCATGGCACTTCGCCAGTCGTCAGTCGTTCGGAATCCAGCACATACCGCACACGGGCACCGGTAAACGCCTCTTCGTCCAGCGCCCACTGCGCAATCGTGCGAACCCATGAATCGGTCGCTTCGCAGTCTGCCCGCCATGCACAAACCCCGGCCCGAACCAGGGGAAGCACACCGGCACTCCCCCGCCAACCGGCTGACCAGCTTCGAAATGCCATGTGCGGGGCGTCCAGATTACATCCGGCTGCCCCGCCGGGGCCCAGCGCAGCAGATGCGCCCCGTAATCGCTGATTACCGCGCTACCGCCGTCATTGGTGAGCGTGCGCAGATTGACGCCATTGCCCATAAGTGTTTCTTCTTCCGTTGCGTAAGCGATGTTCTTCACCACATAGACGATTTCCTTGGCACGGAGGAATCGCGAGCAGGGGTAAGAGAACCGATCAGGCGGGCTAAGCTGCTTGATTCTCACAACTCCACGGTTTCTTTGCCAGGGTCATCTTTAATGTGCGCAAACTTGGCGGCCAAGGCCTCCTTGTTGCGCTTTTCGTCTTCTTCCTTGGCCTTCTTCTTGGCTTCGTCCGGGTTCCACAGCACATCGTCGCGGTGCTTGGTCCATTCGGCACCGGCCAGTGGGGCAATGTATTCGGCGGTGGCGGTCAGGGTGTCACCGGCATTGGCACGCGTATCAATCAGATCAAGAATCTGCTGGTCGGTCAGGCAGATGCGCGGAATCGAGCACTGCTCACGTAATTCGTTGACGTACAGCAGAATCGGCAACGTTACGATGGCGGTGGCCCGGGCCTCGTCAGCAACATCAGCGGCATCAGCAACAGCCGGACCAACCAAGCCAACCGTCTCGGCATGCCCGCTCACCACGTTCAGCAGCGCATCGCATACGGCGAGCGCGGTGGCGAAACGGACGGCCACATCAGCCGGCTCGCCGGAAGCCGCCAAACGTCCGCCAGCCTCGGCATCGGCCTCAACCTGAGCCTCCACGGAGACAACCGTCTCACGGACTGCGGCCTCGACATGCGAATCCCAGTCAACACCTAAAGCTTCGGCGGCATCGAAAATCAGCTGCACATCGCCGGATTCCGAGTAACCGGCCATCGTATCGTAGGCGTCATTGGCAGCAAGCAGCGTGTCTACGATGCTTTGCGGACGGCCAGGAATCTCATCGGCCCCCTCGTAGACGAATTCGGCGTCAGGCATCGTAACATCCTGACCGGTGAGAATGCGTGCGAACGCGTGCGTGACACGCACCTGCAGGTTCTCCGCATACTTGGCGTCATTGTCCATCTGCATGGCTTCGGTCAGCGGCCACAGGCTAATTAGCGCCGAGCCGGCTTCAGCGGCCTCAGCTACCCCCGGCAATGCCGCGATCCGTGCGATTGCCTCACGATTGAGTTCAATGGTCATTCATGCTCCTCTGCGTTCACCACTTGATTGTAGTGCGTCCCATTGGCTCCCTCTGAGGGGAGCCAGATTGTAGCTCAGCTATTCACCAGTGTGCCGTTACTTGACGTTGGCTGCTGGGTCGACATACGTGATTGACATCACACGGCCGGTTTCGTTGTCGTACGTCACCGAGGTCACGGAGGCGAGCGCCGTGTGCCGCAGGAACATCCAGTGCTCGGGGTGGCCGGTCTCCAGATAATGGCGATAACTGAAAATCGGCGATTCGTGGCTGACCACCACAATCTGTTCGCCGGGGTGCTGGGCCACCTTCTCGCGGGCGAAGTCGTCCATACGCGCCGCGATGTGCTGATAGGACTCGCCCCAGCTCGGCTTGTACAGGTTGGTGACGAGCTTCCAGTTGCCGTTCTTCCACAGCGCGCCCTCGCCATGGCCGATGCGCTTGCCACGGAACTCGTTGCCGGCCTCAATCACCCGTTCATCAGTGGTGAGCGTGAGCGGAGCCTCGCCACGAGCCTCGCGCACGGGGTTCAGCGCATCGAGAATCGCGCCGGCGGTCTCGCGCGTACGGTCGAGCGGCGAGGAGTAGACGGCTGCAATCGTATTGGTTTGGGGATTCTTGGCCAAGTACGCGGCGGTGGCTTGGGCCATGCGACGGCCAAGATCGGAGAGATGGAAGTCGGGCAGCCGCTCATAGAGCAGATGGTCAGGGTTGTAGACCTTGCCGTGGCGAACGAAGTGGATGGTGGTTGCGCTCATGAGCCGCCTTTCTTTTTATTCCTACGGGCATCTTGCGATGTTCGCCGAAGAACATGAGAACGTTGTCTTAATATCTCCAATCTACCGCGTGTCGCGCCCTAACCAACGATTAGAGTATCCGTGACGCAAATATGCGAATAGGGAAATCCAACGCAAACTTTGCGCGACCATGGACAACACATCATTCGATGAGGGCTTCGCCGGCAACGCCACGTCAGCGGGGAACATCCAATCGGGAGCGGAAAGGAGCGTAGTGCTGTTATGTCCAACAACCTGTCCAACTCGAACACCATTATGGCTGGCATCAAGGAAGTGGGTCACAAAGTTTTTGGTGGGTATGCGGAGTTGCTGCGCATACCTCATACCGCTCGTTATTCCATCGGTTCGGTGATTGCCTGCATGCCGTTCCCGATGGTGGGCATGACCATCACCATTTCCGTGCAGCATTACTACGGCAACTACTCGCTGGCAGGTATGCTCACCGCCATTCAGGCGATTGCACTGGCCGTGGCCACGCCGCTGCTCGGCAAGCTGACCGACAAGTTCGGCCAGCGGCAGGTTTCGATTCCAACGATTCTGGTGTGGATTGTCGCCGCCGTCGCGCTGACCACATCCATCACCAATCGTGCGCCGGAATGGGTGCTGTACTGTTTGACGCCGTTCCTGGCAGCTATTCCGCCGTGGGGCGCGATGAGCCGCGCGCGCTGGACCAAAATCCTGAAGGGCGATCAGGAGCGTACCAACCGTGCGCTCTCCCTGTGCGGCGTGCTGGACGAATGCATGTGGGTAATCGGCAATCCACTGGCTTCCACACTGGCCGTGATCTCCGGTCTGCTGGCATTCTCGTTCACCGGCATGTGCGTGGTGGTGGCGCGCTGATGTTCTTGACCGAGCTGACCACTGAGCCACCGTCACAGACTCAGCTGGCCCGCGCTGAGGCATTTCCCGCAAGGAATACCGTGAGCGCGAAGGCGGCTCGAGCCGAAGCGTT
>ENA-OQHY01000490-OQHY01000490.1-human-gut-metagenome-genome-assembly--contig:-NODE-490-length-22310-cov-1.822747_pt1 | contig 22310 bp, 27 predicted proteins | sample MGYA00242570_ERZ504733 | MGnify/ENA primary metagenome ERZ504733 (study PRJEB26092, sample SAMD00036219) | human gut metagenome | host: Homo sapiens | study: EMG produced TPA metagenomics assembly of... | reverse complement strand
CTTTCTTTCAACGCTTTTATTTTCTTAAATCTTACACTTGTAATATTTAAAAGTCAAGTCTTTTCTTAGGCATTATATATAGCAGATTTAGGATCAGAAAATCCTGCCTTTGCTTTATCAATATGGTTCGTGCTAAGCAACTCGTCATAAGTTTCCATACTCATAACTACCAAATCTCCATAACCATTTTTTGTAATGAAACTGGCTGCTGCTGTTTATGACATAATTCAGATATTTCATTTGTATTACGTAAATCTGTAATTGGTTTGATTACTGGCATTGTAGCACCTCCTTTCTTTGTACATTATTACAACAGAATATTGTACATCTATAAACCAATTTATGAAATATCTAAGAATAACACTCTTCATCTTTCTCACAAAAAAAGAAGACAAGAGTTCTGACAGCTCATTGCCTTCTTTCATCTCATGTTCAAATAAATTTATTCGTTTTCTTTGTCTATCTTATATGAAAAATCCGCTTAACAAATCAATTCATTTTTTTAAAGTTTCTATAAAAACAACCCTCACAAACAGTGTCACCACCATTCGCAAGGGTTATTATCATTTCAGAAATTCAACACACTATTCGATTATGCGTTCATCTGAGCTGCAACTTCAGCTGCAAAGTCTTCGTTCTTCTTCTCAAGACCTTCTCCTGTCTCAAAACGAACAAACTTCTTAACTGTCATGTTAGCTCCGTTCTCTTTAGCTACTTTCTCTACGTATTTAGCTACTGTAAGATCGCTGTCCTGAACGTATACCTGATCTAACAGGCAGATTTCTTTCATCTCTTTGTTGAGACGTCCGATAATCATCTTTTCGATAATATTATCCGGTTTGTTTGGATTCTCCTGTTTAGCCTGAGCAAGAAGAATCTCTTTTTCATGCTCTAAGAAAGAAGCATCTACTTCATCACGTGAAGTATATTTTGGAGACATAGCTGCAACCTGCATAGCTACGTTCTTCAGGCATGATCTGATCTCATCGTTAACAACATCTGTCTCAGCTTCTACAAGAACACCGATACGTCCGCCGCCATGGATGTAAGATACTACACAACCATCAGTAACAACTTTCTCAAATCTTCTGATGCTGAGTTTTTCTCCGATTACAGAGATTTTCTCATTTAATGCATCCTGTACTGTCTTAGAAGCGTCTTCGTTCCAAGCTTCAGCCATGAATCCTTCCATATCTGTAGAATCAGAAGCGATTGCCTGATTAACAACTGCTTTAACGAATCCCTGGAATTCAGCATTCTTAGCAACGAAGTCTGTCTCTGAGTTAACTTCTACGATAGCTGCTGTCTTGTCATCCTTAACATCAGCCATAACAATACCTTCTGCTGCGATACGTCCGGCTTTTTTAACAGCCTTAGCTTCTCCGTTCTTTCTTAAGAACTCGATAGCTGCATCCATATCACCATCTGTTTCATTAAGAGCTTTCTTGCAGTCCATCATTCCTGCACCGGTCATTTCTCTTAATTCTTTTACCATCTTAGCTGTAACTGCCATGATCTTATCCTCCAATTATGTTTTTTAAGAATCTTATTCTTCTACTGCTTCTTCAGCTTCTTCAACATACTCTTCTTCGCCTGCAACACCCTGGTTAGCTTCTACTACAGCATCAGCCATCTTAGAAACGATCAGTTTTACAGCACGGATAGCATCGTCATTTCCAGGAATTACATAATCAAGTTCCTCTGGATCACAGTTAGTATCAGCGATACCGATAAGTGGAATTCCAAGAGTGTGTGCTTCCTGAACACAGATTCTTTCCTTCTTAGGATCTACGATAAAAATAGCATCTGGAAGTGTCTTCATGTCTTTGATTCCGCCAAGGTTCTTCTCAAGTTTATCCCATTCTTTCTTTAACTGGATAACTTCTTTCTTAGGCAGTACATCAAATGTTCCGTCTTCTGACATTCTTTCGATATCTTTCAGACGAGCGATTCTGCTCTTGATTGTCTTGAAGTTTGTAAGCATTCCTCCAAGCCATCTTTCATTTACATAGTACATTCCGCAACGTTCAGCTTCTACTTTGATAGCATCCTGAGCCTGCTTCTTAGTACCTACAAAAAGGATTGTTCCACCTTCTGCAGCGATATCAGCTACTGCTGGTAAGCTTCATCTACTTTACCTACAGATTTCTGAAGGTCAATGATATAGATACCATTTCTCTCTGTGTAGATATAAGGAGCCATCTTAGGTTCCATCTTCTTGTCTGATGTCCAAAGTGAACACCTGCTTCTAAAAGTTGCTTCATTGAAATAACGCTCATGTTTCTTTCCTCCATTGGTTTTTTACTTCCGCATATGTTGTTATACGTCCCCGAAACCGTCCTGTTACCAGGCTTTGGCACCATCGGGACAAGCCTATGCGTGATTTTTTGCGACTTTTTAATATTACCATAAAGGTTGTCTGTTTGCAAGGATTTTCATTTTATTTTTCTGCTATTTTTCTGCAAACTTTAGCATAAAAAACAAAAACCGAAGCCAGTTCCCTGATTCCGGTTTTTATTTTATTTACTTTTCATTATCTACGCACATAGATCATACCAGACTGTACCGGTCCGACTTTTACAACATCTCCTGTGTGCGGAGCATGAATCATCTGACCATTTCCGATATAAATACCACAATGTGTTGCTGTTGTTACAACATCACCAGGCTGCGGGTTACTTACTCTTGTCCATCCCATGAATGTAAGTGTTGTTCCGAGACGGCTATAGCTTCCTGTCAGACAATAGCTTACAAATCCGGAACAGTCGAAACTGTTTGGTCCGCATGCACCCCATACATAAGGTTTTCCAAGCTGGCTGTATGCTCTGCTTACGATTGAACCTCCGTTTGCATTCGTTCCACTCGTTGTAGTACTGCTGCTTGAATTGGATGGCTTTGTCGTAGCAGATGCACTTGAGTTGCTTGTTGTATTATTTCTGTTGCTTGTAGCTGTTGAACTGCTTGTTGTGTTATTTCTGTTGCTTGTTGTATTGTTTCTATTCGATGTTGAAGCTGCATTATTATTGCTTGCTGCTGCCTGCTGTCTTTCCGCTTCTTTTGCTGCTTTTTCCGCTGCCTCTCTTGCTGCTCTTTCTGCCGCTTCTCTGGCTGCTGCTTCTGCTGCTGCCTGAATCTCTGAATCCAGATTAGCAACTTCTGCTGATTTAGAAGTAATCAGGTTATTCAGGTTATCACCCTGTTTTTCATATTCCACCTGTTTACTTTCCAATTCTTTCTGGTCTTTTTCAAGACTGTCTTTCAGATCGGAAATCTGCTGTTTTGTCTCTACATATTCCTGCAATTGTTTTCTGTCGTAGCTATGTACATTCTGAACATATTCTGCTTTACTGAGAAGATCTGTAAAGTCTTCTGATGTAACCAGTGTCTCAAATGCTGAATCATTACCGGCTTCATACATATACTTGATACGCTTCTTCATTGCTGCATACTGTTCTTTTTCTTTTTCCTGCGCAACTTCCAAATCGCCCTGTGCTTTTGTAATGTCCTCACCGGTCTGAATCAATTCACTTTCCAGTGTATTGACTTTTCCCATTAATGTTGTCAGCTGCGACTGCAGGAACTTACTTCACTCTGCTTTGCAGCTTTTTCCTTCTTCAAATCATCGACAGACGGTGCTGCCAAAACAGGTGTTACAATCATTGAACTTGTCACCACTGCTGTGATCAATCTGATTCCGTGTTTATTCATACTCACTCTTCTTTCTTTTTGTTTTAATTATTGCTTCCCCTCAGGCGCAAGATTATTCTTTCTTCCGCATCTGATTGCTATTATAGCTCAACACAGAGCAAATTGCAACATTTTTTAATACTTTTGTAACAATTACAGGCCGGAATATATGATTCCGACCTTGTTCTTTCCTATTATAATTCAGCTTTTTATTTTATGCAAGGAAATTTTTCGCCCATCCTTTTGCTGTACTTTTTCACTACTGGACATACATATTCGTATATCCCATCAAACTGATATCTACAGCTTTTGCAGCCTCGCGCCCTTCACGGATTGCCCACACAACCAGTGACTGTCCTCTGTGCATATCGCCTGCCGTGAAGACATTTTTTAACGTTTTGTACTATATGCTCCGGCTGCAGTCTTAACATTTGTGCGTTCATTTACTTCTACACCAAATGCTTTGGTCACATAATCCTGACTTCCCAGGAATCCTGCTGCGATCAATACCAGATCTACATCCACCGTGTATTCACTTCCGGCCACCTCTGCCATCATCATACGGCCTGTTTTCTCGTCTTTTTTGCTCTCTAATTTCACCGTGACAAGTCCACAGAGATTTCCATTTTTATCTTTCAGAAATTCTTTTACCGTTGTCTGATAGATACGTGGGTCATGTCCGAATACTGCGATTGCCTCCTCCTGACCATAATCTGTCTTGCAGACTTTTGGCCACTCCGGCCACGGATTGTTCTCCGCTCTCGTATCCGGCGCTTTCGGCATCATCTCAAGCTGTGTCACACTGGCTGCGCCGTGACGGATGGATGTACCCACACAGTCATTTCCGGTGTCACCGCCACCGATGATGACCACTCTTTTTCCTTTTGCAGAAATGTACTGATTGTCTTTCAATTCGAATCCAAAAGGCTTTTTGTGGTAGCTTTCAAGAAATCCACAGCAAAATAAATACCTTTCGCATCTCTGCCCGGTGCCTTGATATCTCTTGGATTTTTGCTCCACATGCCAAAACAACTCTGTCATATTCTTTTAACAGTTTTGCAGCTTTGACATCTTTGCCGACATTGGTATTTGTGACAAATGTAATGCCTTCCTCTTTCATAATGGAAACCTTGCGGTCGATCACCCATTTTTCCAGCTTCATGTTCGGGATTCCATACATCAAAAGTCCGCCTACCTGTCATCCCGCTCGTATACTGTTACCAAATGTCCACGCTTGTTCAGCTGGTCTGCCACTGCAAGTCCGGCAGGACCGGAGCCGATGACTGCGACTTTCTTTCCAGTGCGGACTCTCGGTGGTTTTGCTGCGGCATAGCCCTGCTCATAAGCGTTCTCGATAATGCCATGTTCGTTTTCCTTACAGGTAACAGCATCCCCCCAGTGTCCGCAGGTACATGCTGCTTCGCATAGTGCAGGACATACCCTTGATGTGAACTCCGGAAAGTTGTTCGTCTTTTTCAGTCTGTAATATGCTTCTTCCCAGTTTTCCTGAAAGATCAGGTCATTCCATTCCGGTACCAGGTTGTGAAGAGGGCATCCGCTTGCCATTCCCATCAGCATCTGACCGGACTGGCAGAACGGCACGCCACATGCCATACATCTGGCTCCCTGCAGCTCCTGTTCTTCTTTGACAGAGGTGTATGAACTCTTTAAAATGCTTAATTCGCTCTTTTGGATCTTCAGCCATCTTATCCTGCCTGTCATAATCCATAAATCCTGTTGCTTTTCCCACTGTTATTACCCCCTATCTTCCTTCTTTGATCGCATAAAATGCTTCTGTCTTTGCCTGTTCACTGCTCATGCCCTGTTCTTCCATCTGAAGGATGGTTGTCAGCATACGTTCATAATCAATCGGAATAATCTTCTTGAATTTCGGAAGATATTCAGTGAAGTTATCCAGAATCTTCTTACCAAGTTCCGAATTGGTATTGGCAACATGTTCTTCGATCATGCTCTTTAATTCTCCGACATCGATCTTGGTTGTCACATGTTCAATATGAACCATCTCTTTATTGACTCTTGTATAAAGATCATTTTCCATATCCAGTACATAAGCAACTCCACCGCTCATACCGGCTGCGAAGTTCTTACCTGTTCCGCCAAGGACTGCTACGCGTCCGCCTGTCATATATTCACATCCGTGATCTCCTACACCTTCTACAACTGCTGTCGCACCGGAATTACGTACTGCAAAACGTTCTCCCGCCACGCCATTGATGAATACTTTACCGCTGGTTGCCCCGTAAAGTGCCACGTTACCGATGATAATGTTTTCTTCCGCTTTATAGCGTATTCCTTTTGGTGGATATACTACAAGTTTTCCGCCGGAAAGTCCCTTTCCGAAATAGTCATTACTGTCACCGGTCAGTTCCAGTGTCAGTCCTTTCGGAATAAATGCGCCGAAGGACTGTCCGCCGGCACCCTTACAATGTACCACATAGCTGTCTTCGTCCAAACCTTCCGGATATCTTCTCGTAATCTCCGAACCAAAGATTGTACCAAATGTACGGTTCGTATTTGTCACATCTATTTCAATGCTTCTCTTCTGTTTCTTCTCTACCGCCGGGAGCAATTCTCTGACCAGAACTTTTTCATCCAGAGTTTTCTCCAATTCAAAGTCGAAGACTTTCTTCGGATTGAATGTCATCGGTGTCTTTGTGCCTTCATATGGATTATCGAGAATCTGTTCCAGATTCAGTGTGGCTGCACGTTCTGAAGTTGCTACTTCCTTTACTTTTAGAAGATCTGTTCTTCCAACCAGTTCATCCAGTGTACGGACACCGAATCTTGCCATATATTCTCGCAGTTCTTCTGCAATAAAACGCATAAAGTTCACGACATATTCCGGTTTTCCGCGGAAACGTTTTCTCAGTTCCGGATTCTGCGTTGCCACACCGACCGGACAGGTATCCAGATTACATACACGCATCATTACGCACCCCATCGTTACCAGCGGTGCAGTTGCAAATCCGAATTCTTCTGCTCCAAGGATCGCTGCGATCGCCACATCACGACCACTCATTAGCTTACCGTCTGTCTCGATACGGACTCTTTCTCTTAAGCCATTCTGAATCAGTGTCTGATGCGTCTCTGCAAGTCCCAGTTCCCATGGAAGTCCTGCATTATGGATGGAACTTCTTGGTGCTGCCCCGGTTCCTCCGTCATATCCGGAAATCAATATCAGCCTGCTCCCGCTTTGGCTACACCGGCTGCAACTGTACCGACACCGGCTTCTGATACCAGTTTTACTGTAATTCTTGCATCTTTGTTCGCATTTTTACAGTCATATATGAGCTGTGCAAGATCCTCGATCGAATAGATATCATGATGCGGCGGTGGTGAGATCAGGCTGACTCCAGGTGTAGAATGACGTGTCTTTGCAATCCACGGATATACTTTTCCACCAGGCAGATGTCCGCCCTCTCCCGGTTTTGCCCCCTGCGCCATCTTGATCTGTATTTCCTGTGCACTTACCAGGTATCTGGATGTAACGCCAAATCGTCCGGAAGCTACCTGTTTGATTGCAGAGCATCTGTTCGTATCCAGACGTTCAATCTCCTCTCCACCTTCACCACTGTTGGATTTACCATGCAACTGGTTCATCGCAATTGCCAGTGTCTCATGCGCTTCTTTCGAGATAGAACCATAAGACATTGCTCCTGTCTTGAATCGTTTTACAATCTCGTCGACGCTTTCTACTTCTTCGATTGGAATGCCTTTCTTTGGATAGTTGAATTCTAACTGTCCACGCAGGTTGATGTGTTCTCCTTCCGCATTGACCAGCTCTGTATACTGTTTGAACATACCATAGTCACCGCGTCTGGTAGATTCCTGCAGCATATGGATCGTTTGTGGATTATAAAGATGTCTCTCTCCGCCGCTTTTTAGTTTGTGCTGCCCTACACTGTTCAGTGTCATATCCACTTCCAGTCCGAGCGGATCAAATGCCTGTGAATGACGCGCAATATAATCTGCTGCAATCTCTTCAATTCCGATTCCGCCAATTCTGCTGACAGTATCTGTAAAATATTTATCAATGAATTCCTGTTTTAATCCGATTGCTTCAAATATCTTTGCTCCCTGATAAGACTGGATTGTGGAGATACCCATCTTTGATGCAATCTTTACAATTCCGCTAAGTACCGCATTGTTATAATCATCTACTGCTGCATAATAGTCTTTCTGAAGCATATCTGTATCGATCAGCTGTTTGATGGATTCGTGTGCAAGATACGGGTTGATCGCACATGCACCATAACCGATCAGTGTTGCGAAGTGATGTACCTCTCTTGGTTCTCCGGTCTCCAGAACGATTCCTACAGAAGTACGTTTCTTTGTGCGCACCAGATGCTGCTGCAGTCCGGAAAGCACCAGAAGCGAAGGCATTGCCACGTGATATTCATCTACACCTCTATCTGAGAGGATCAGAATGTTGGCTCCTTCACGGATAGCTCTGTCAACTTCAATAAACAGATAATCAATTGCCTTTTCAAGGCTCGAATTCTTGTAATAGATGGTCGGAATCTCCGCAACCTTGAATCCATTTTCTTTCATATTTTTAATTTTCAGAAGATCTGTCTCTGTAAGAATTGGATTGTTAACCTTTAACATCTTACAGTTCTCTGCTTTTTCTTCCAGAAGGTTTCCATCTTCACCAATATAAACCGTTGTAGATGTAACGACCTTCTCACGGATTGCATCGATTGGAGGGTTGGTTACCTGTGCAAAACGTTGTTTGAAATATCCAAACAGGTTCTGATGCATGTCAGATAATACCGCAAGCGGCGCATCAATACCCATGGCTGCTGTTCCTTCGGCACCATTCTTCGCCATGTTCAGGATAGAAGTCTTTACTTCTTCATAGGAATAGCCGAATGCTTTCTGAAGTCTTCTGCATTCTTCTGCTGTATAAGCTGGAACCTTCTGATTCGGGATCTTCAGATCCTTTAATTCGATCAGATTGTTATCCAGCCACTCACCAATAGGCTGTCTGCTTGCATAAGTTTCTTTTAATTCTTCGTCATCAATGACTTTTCCTTTTTTGATATCTACCAGAAGCATCTTTCCCGGATGCAAACGTTCTTTCACTACAATCTTCTCCGGTGGAATATCCAGTACACCAACTTCCGAAGAAAGGATCAGCATATCATCATCCGTGATATAATACCTCGATGGACGCAGACCATTTCTGTCAAGCACGGCTCCCATGCAGTCACCATCACTGAACAGGATAGACGCCGGACCATCCCATGGTTCCATCATAGTTGCATAATACTGATAGAAATCTTTCTTTTTCTGGGAAAGGTTTCTGTTATTTGCCCACGGTTCCGGAATTGCGATCATAACTGCCAGTGGAAGATCCATACCACTCATAACCATGAATTCAATTGCATTATCCAGCATTGCCGAATCAGAACCGCTGCTGTTGATTGCAGGAAGCACTTCATGAAGTTTTCCTTTCATACACTCGGATTCCATATTTTCTTCTCTGGCACGCATCTTATCCGTATTGCCGCGGATCGTGTTGATCTCGCCATTATGCACAATAAAACGGTTCGGATGCGCTCTCTCCCAGCTTGGATTCGTGTTCGTACTGAATCTGGAGTGAACCAGTGCGATTGCGGAATCATAATCCGGATCCTGCAGATCAGGGAAGAACAGCCTGAGCTGATCTACCAGAAACATTCCTTTATAAGCGATGGTACGGCTGGAAAGTGATGCCACATATGTATCATCTGCACTCTGCTCAAATACGCGCCTTACAATATACAGTTTACGGTCAAAGTCAACCCCCTGCTCTACCTTCTTAGGTCTTTCAATAAATCCCTGCATAATACATGGCATACATTCGACCGCTCTGCTTCCAAGTACATCTGCCTTCACCGGAACTTCTCTCCATCCAAGGAAATTCATTCCTTCTTTTTTGACGATCACTTCGAATATCTTCTTTGCCTGATTTCTCTTTAATTCGTCCTGTGGAAAGAAGAACATTCCCACTCCGTAATCTCTTTCAGAACGTAAAAAGATGCCGAGAGGTTTACAGACTTTAGAGAAGAATCTGTGAGAAACTTGTAATAAGATTCCAACTCCATCACCTGTCTTACCTTCGGCATCCTTGCCAGCTCTATGTTCAAGATTTTCAACGATTTTCAATGCATTTGCCACTGTATCGTGACTTTTCTGTCCTTTGATATTAACGATCGCACCGATTCCACAGTTATCATGTTCAAATTCGGAACGATACAGTCCACGTTGCTGGACTACATTTCCTTCTTTCATATATCTGTTCCTTTCTTTTGTTTTTTCCTACTATATCACAAGGCTTTACTGTTGTAAAGATAAAAATTATTTCGAGTTGTCAGATTATTTGACTTTTTATATTTCAAGTTAAAAAGAATCTGACAACTTACATTGCCAGATTCTCGTTTTCTTTCTTCTTTGTTGGTTTTTCTTCAATGCGCTGGATTATAACAAACATTGTTGATGCAACTGCTGCACAAACAACTGTAATTATACCGATCCGGATATTATCTTTCAGCATCCAGTTATAGAGTCCATATCTGGTAGCCAGCACAGATAACAGATTCATTGACATATGTGCTGCCACCGGTGCTTTCAATGAACCATATTTTTCATACACATATGCCAGCATCATCCCAGGCAAATCCATAGAGCATCTGCACCAGATTCACATGCAATATGCCAAATACGACGGATGAATAGACCATCGCATACACAAATGAGCTTTCCCTTTCCATTCTTCTGAAGAACAATCCTCTGAATACATATTCTTCACAGATGGGTACCAGCACTGCCAGACACACGATCTGTATTGCAAGCGGTGCCGAATACATCGCATTCATAGTTGCCTTATAATTTGCATCTATCGCTGACAGATTTCCAATGATGATCAGGTTATTCAACCCCAAACTCATGCAAGTGCCATAATGATCACTGCCGGATATTGCCACAACGGCGCTTTCTTATCCTGTACGATACCGGCTGTCTTCTCTTTCTTTCTGTCCCCGTGATACATAAGTGCCATAACAGGGATTGTAACAAGTGCCGACAGACCTTCTACCCATGTCGTATAGTCGATATACTTATTCAACATCTTTTCATAAAAGGCCATCAGCTTATTCTGATCAGACATCAACGCCTCTAATGCTGCCTGCGTCTGATAGTGTGTCTTCATATATGCCATCATCATGGCTGCCATGACTGCCATACCTACGCCGATTCCGATCCCCCATTTGATCAGGAGCGGTCCCCACATCTTCCAGAAACGTTTTCCCGGTGTCTCAACTGGTTTTCTCTCCTGTTCCTGGTGATAATGGTATCCCGCTGGTCGTGTCCGTTCTGCCATTCTTCCATAGTTATCCTCACTTTCATCTGTTGCTTCGTATCATATACTGTTCTATTCTACTTCTACGTGAGGAAAGTTGCAATTAAAAAAATATAAACTTTTTACAATTTGATCTTTACGACATCGACATCCAGATTCCATAAAAACTTATCCAGATCTTTGAACGATATGAATACTGTTGCTGTATTTTCCAACGGATGGATTCCCATACTTTTACATCTGCTTAAATTTTTATCGATGAAAAATTCTACCGCATGCTCGGTATCATTCATCAGCGCAAACGGAGTTACGCTCCCCTGCTTTACGCCAAGATATTTCTCCAGGCGTTCTTCGGATGCAAAGCTTAGATTCCCTGCTCCAAGCTGTCTTCCGAGCGTCTTTAAGTCTACTTTTGTCTTCTCATCTGCTGTGATCAGAAAGTGTCTCTTTCCTTTGGAATCTCTCAGGAATAAGTTCTTGCATAAAGTTCCTTTTTCCGGGAGTCCCAGCCGGTCCATATCCTCCATCGTATGTACGGGTTCATGCTCTACCACCTCGTACTTAATTCCCATCTTGTTTAACGCATCATATACACGCTGTTTCTGGTCTTCCATGCTGTTTCTCCTTTCTAATTCGGGTAATGTACTACGATATTCGCAGTCACCGTTCCCTTTCCTGTGTTCTTATACACGTAATCATCAAAAGCATTATACGAAGCCGCATCGCCGGCTCTCAATACATATTCCTGATCTTTAAAAATCAGTGTCAGTTCACCGGAATACACGGTAATGAATTCTCTCGTACCATTCATCTGACGATTCGCCTGCATCATTCCGTTCTCATCAAATTCCAGGTCAAAGATTTCAAAATCCTGTCCCTCCCGGAAACTGAAGATCGGATAAAGACGGTATCTTCCATCATCCCCCGCCAAAGGTTCTACTTCTTTCTTCCCGGTTTCAAAGAATGGCTGTGGTTTGTCTGCGGTAAATGCAGTAACCGGTACCTTTAATCCCAATGCCAGTTTATACACTGTTGATATCGTAGGATTGACTTCTCCTCTTTCCAGCTGGCTCAACATACTTTTGCTGATTGTGGTAAGGGATGACACTTGTTCCAGACTCAGTCCTTTTCCTTTCCTGATATCTTTCAGATTTCTGCGATCAACTCATTCAAATGATCCAATTCATGCCCCTCCCTTTTTCAAAATTCCTGTATATAGAATTTTTATCTATTATATTGCATACGTTTTCAAAAGTAAAGGATTTCTTCTACAGCCGCTTCATAGCGGTCCAGTTTCTCTGCCTTCCGGATCTTTTTTAACTGTTTTTCTTTATCCGGGAACAAAGTTCCAAGATAACACCAGAGTTCTTTCATCTTGAACAACACATTCTTATCCCCACTGCTTACCTCCTGGTAATCCTGAAAAATCTGGTCATGGAATGCCCTTAATTTCTTCACATCAATTCTCCCGCCACCGGATTCGATAATATCTGTCAGTTCCGGATTCCTCAGGATTCCACGCCCCAACATAACACAGGATATCTCCGGAAACCGTTTTTTTAACCTTTCCATATCCTCAACTGTAAAGATATCGCCGTTATAACACAATGGATGCCTGCATTCTTTCACTGCGTCCGCAAATGCATCCAGATCTGGATGGCCTTTATAAAACTGTTGCTGCACCCTGGGATGCACGATCAGTTCTTCCACCGGATATTTATTATAAATATCCAGAAGCTGTCCCCACTCATCGGCGTCATATTTTCCGATTCTTGTCTTAATAGAGATCTTTACATCCGCTTTCGCATAGATCTCATCCAGGAACCGTTCCAACTTCTCTGTATGGATCAGGAATCCGGATCCCCGCCCTTTCGATACTACGGTCTTCGACGGGCATCCAAGATTCAGGTTCACCTCGTCATATCCATACATCTTTAACTTTTCTACTGTATCCAAAAAACCTTTTGCATCATTTGCCAGGATCTGCGGCACCAGATACATGTCCGGATTGTGTTCCGGCAAAATATCATTCTTCTCCCGTGTATTAAAATCCTTTTTGGTATGCGGCACCAGAAACGGTGTGAAATATTTCTCCATCGGACGGTAATGTGTGTGATATGCCCTCCGGTATATGTAAGTTGTGATTCCTTCTAATGGCGCAAGATAGTACTTCACCTTTATGTCCTCCTGATTGTCTTCCTATTATTGCTCTGTCCGATCTCACAGACCGTCAGCACGCAGTCTTTCACCCGGAATTTGATCTCGTATCCAGCATATTCCATTCCATACACCCTGTCCGGGTCATTCTGATAAGATGGTCTCGGATCACCGGCAAGAATCTGCCTCACACATTCCCTGTGCTCCTCCGGCAGTTTTGACAGATAGATCTCCGGAATCTCTACCTCTAATGCATAATTCTTTACCACATCAGCGAATCCGCCTCTGGCATCCGGTACACAATCCGCATATGGAAGATATGGTTTGATATCGAAGATTGGTGTTCCATCCATCAGATCTGCCCCTTCCACTTCAATAACCATTCCTTTTTCCGGATGCTTTTTAATTCCGGTCAGCTTCACACAGGATAATCCGATCGGATTCGGACGGAACGGTGATCTGGTTGCAAACACACCGCACCGTTTATTCCCCCCAAGCCGCGGCGGACGCACGGTCGGACTCCAGCCTGTTCTGACAGCCTCTGAAAACTCCCAGATCAGCCACAGATGTGAACATTCTTCGAGTCCTTTTAGTGCCTCTTCTTTGCGGTATTCCGGTTCGAATACAATAGTTCCTTTCGTATTCACAAGTCCCGACTGTCTCGGAATCCCGAATTTTTGTCGGAAAGTCTGTTTGGATTTTTGCTATATATTTCAGTGCATTCAAATATGTTCGCTCCTTGTTTCCCCCAGATACTCTTTTAATCTGGCAATTTCATCTTTGTGTCCGGCATCATCAAGCGGTGTCTCCAGATAGAATGGAAGATCTTTTAGCTTTGGATGACGCATCACATTCAGAAGAGCTTCCAGTCCTATCTCTCCACCTCCGATCACTGCATGACGGTCCTTTCTGGAATCAAACGGCATCATACTGTCATTTAGATGGACAGCTCTTAAAAGCGGCAGTCCCAGTATCCGGTCAAATTCTTCCAGCACTCCATCCAGATTATGAACAATATCATATCCCGCCGCAAACACATGACAGGTATCCAGACAGATTCCGATCCTTTCCGGATGCTGCACACCGTCCCGGATCTCTTTCAGCTGTTCAAACCGGTAACCGATCTCTGTACCCTTCCCACTCATCGTTTCCAGTAAAACCGTAATGTTCTCCAAACCTGTAATTGCCTGATCCAGTCCACGGATGATATTGGCAATTCCTGCTTCTTCTCCAATCCCGGTATGACTGCCCGGATGGAATACCAGATTTTCTATCTGTAATTCATCCATACGTCTGATATCTTCCCGTATCACCGTACAGGCAAATTCATACGTTTTTTCTGTTGCACTCGCCAGATTCATCGTATACGGTGCATGTGCGAGAACCGGACCGAATGCATGATCTTTCCGTATCTTCTGGAATCTTTCTATTTCTTCCGGCAGATACGTTTTATAACTTGATCCTCTTGGATTCCTGCTGAATATCTGCATGGTATCAGCATTCATCTTTACTACGTTTTCCGCAGTTTTTGCAAGTCCTCCTGCGATGGACATGTGTGTTCCGATTGTATACATTATTTTCCTCCATAGAATCATCTTAAAACTCTGATGCTCATTATAACATGCTTTCTATTTCAGCAAAAGAATCTCTTTTTCCGGCAGTTTCAAATAATCCGGAATTCCTTTTTCTTCCAGTTCTGCCCAGAGGGTTTTCTGTACATACCAGCAGATATCGTCGCTTTCTTCCGTCTCTCCTTTTAAGAAATATTCCATTCGAATGGAAATTCTGCCTTTCCTTTACATTAACCGGAATACAGTTGTCTTCTCTTTCTCCCCATACCGGAATGAACTCGTGGGCGCGGAGCCCGATATGGGTGATATCCACATCTATCATCTGTTTCAGATGAAGACAGGTTCCCCAGTCCGGAATCCTGACATGATGTGCATCCAGACGTTCTGCCGGAACGATATTCTTACACCCGGTAAGTCTTGCAGCTTCTACCTTCTTTGGATGGTCAAATATCTCCTTTGTATCACCATAACAGATCTGCTTCCCGTCATCGATAATAAGAAGTTCTTCGCTGAACCGGTAGATTTCATCCCTGCTGTGGGACACCAGGATCACCGTCCCGTCATAATCACTCAAAAGTTCCATCATCTCCTGCTGCAGACGGTCTTTCAGGAAGACATCCAGTGCCGAAAACGGTTCATCAAGAAGGATGACGGACGCTCATATGCCATAATCCTCGCCAGTGCAACTCTCTGCTGCTGACCACCGGAAAGCTCTCTCGGAAGTCTTTTTTCCAGCCCCTCCAGGCGGAAATGCCGTATCATCTTCTCTACCTGTTCCTGCTTCTTCTTTTTATCACCGGAAGTCCGGCTCCTACATTCTGTGCCACGGTCATTGCAGGGAATAATGCATAGTTCTGGAACATATAACCGACATTTCTTTTCTGTGGTTTTAAACACGTTCCGGAATCGGAATCATACAGGATATGCTCTCCGATTCGGATATAGCCCTTGTCCGGATGTTCAATTCCCGCAATGCTTTTCAAAGTCAGACTCTTGCCGCTTCCGGAAGCCCCAAGGATTCCGATTCTCTTCTTCATGGATTTCCAGTAGACATCCAGTTCATATTCTCCAAGCTTCTTATGTATCTTTACTTCCATCGACATCTGTCTTTCCTCCTACCATCTCCGGATATTCTTCATATTCCGGCCTGTCACCAGATTCATGAGGAATATCAGCACAAATGCAACCAGCATAATGATCACAACCCAGATTCCGGCTGTCATGTAATCACCATCCTGGATAACCATCGCGATTCTCTGGGAAATGGTTCCCGTCTTTCCCGGTATATTGCCTGCAAGCATGGACGTTGCCCCGTATTCCCCCAGTGCTCTTGCGAATGTCAGGATCGTTCCCGCCACAAGTCCCGGTCCTGCAGAAGGAACCGCAACCTTCCAGAATATCTTATATTCCGGCATACCAAGTGTCCTTGCCGCATGGATCAGATTCACATCGATCTGTTCAAATGCCGCTCTTGCGTTTCTATACATCAGCGGAAATGCGATCACTGTTGCTGCGATGATACAGCCTGCCCAAGTCTGTACAACCTTGATACCAAACTCCTCATACAGCAGAATTCCAAACGGACGTCTTCTGCTGAACAGAAGAAGCAGGAAGAATCCTGCTGCCGTTGGCGGCAGCTACCATTCGGCAGTGTCAGGATTCCATCTGCAATTGCTTTCACTTTCGAACCTGCCTTGATCACTTTTCTCGCAGCAAACAGACCAAGGAAAAATGAGAATATCGTTGCAACGATTCCTGTCTTCAATGATACATACAACGGACTGTAGTCCAGTCCCTTTAATATCTCTATCACTGCATCCATGTATTTTCCTCCTATTTCATCTATTGCATCTATTACATACTTTATCTGTAATATACTTTGATAAACAGAAAACATGCAGCCGTAACCGTCTGCATATTTTCTGTGTTTGTACTCCTATAGATTTTCTTATCTTTCTACATCTGTATCAAAGTAGTATGCATCAAAAACTTTCTTGGCCTTATCAGATAATACGAATTTGTAGAAGTCTTTTGCTGCTGCAGTCTGTGTTCTTATCTGCCTCATCATTCTGTACCTGGCAGATCGGATAGATAACATCACCTGTCAGATCATAGCTTACTGTCTGAAGGATATCGAGTTTGTCTTCATATCCGTAAGTATCTGAATAGTATGTTGTTCCCACTTCGCAGGATCCTTCTGCTACTGCTGTAAGTACTTTACTTACATTGTCTTCCTCACTGATCTCAACTCCACCAAGTGCCTGTGATACCTGGGCTGTTGTAATGGCATCTACTTCCCCGTCTGTTTTTAATGTCCCGAGATTTACGAGTGCCTGTCTTGTGTACTTTCCAACCGGAACGCTTCCTCCTGCAAGTGCGATACTTTTGGCATCTTTCAAATTCTCAAGCCCTGTCACCTTTGTTCCGCTGTCCTTTAGAGATATAACTACTACCTGGTTGTTCAGAACGTTTGCTCTTGTTCCGTCTACTACCAGTCCGTCTGCTTCGAGCTGATCCATCTGCTTCTGTGCTGCCGAAAAGAACAAGTCGCATTCATATCCTTCTTCAATCTGTGTCAGAAGCGTTCCCGAACTGTCTGCGTTGAAGGTGATCTTCACTTCCGGATGATCTTCGTTATACTCTTTAGCAAGTTCTGTCATAACTGTATTCAGACTTGCTGCGATGAATACCTGGATCTCCGTCTCTTTTTTGCTGTCATCTGCTGCCTTTTCTTCTGTCTTTTTGTTTCCTCCGCATGCTGCCAGTGAGACTACCATCACTCCCGCCAGAAGGACAGCTGCGATCCTCTTTACTATCTGGTTTCTCATAATACTTTCTCTCTGTTCTTGTGTTTTTATAGTTTACCAGTTGCTATATCTGCACCAGGATTATTTCCTGCCACATTCCTGTACATTTCCCCGCAGAACATCCAGTCCGTGAGGAAGTCTCGGAAGAATATACTCCAATGCTTCCGTCACTGCTTTCGGACTTCCCGGAAGATTGATGATCAGTGTCTTCTTCCGAATTCCCGATACTGCCCGGCTAAACATCGCACGGTCTGTAACCGTCATGGAATAATTCCGGATTGCATCTGCAATTCCATTTGCCATGCGGTCACAGACTGCACAAGTAGCTTCCGGCGTTACATCCCTTGGTGCGAATCCCGTTCCACCTGTTGTCAGGATCAGATCAACCTGCCTTTGATCCGCCAGACGGATCAGCTGCTTTTTCAGTCCTTCTTCGCCGTCTGGCAGAAGAAGTGTCTCTTTTATATCAAATCTGATATGTTCTTTTTCTTCACTTTCTCTTAGCATCTTTTCAACCACCGGTCCGCTTAAGTCTTCCCGCTCCCCGGCAAATGCTTTATCACTCAGTGTGATCACTGCAGTGCTGTACGGCCGGTCTGCCCTCGGCATTCTGACTTCTGCACTGTCACCTACACAAAATGTTTCCACCTTCCAGCACTTCGGCAAAAATTCCTTCTCTCGGCATAATGCAGTCTCCCATCCGCTGATAGATTGCACAATGGCTGTGGCATTCTTTTCCAATCTGTGTAACTTTCAGTCTGACAGTATCCCCGATCCGTATCTCGGAATCTACCGGAAGATTTCTCAAATCGAATCCTTCTATGATCAGATTCTCTCCAAATGCCCCGAAATCTACATCGGCTCCCTGTTCCCGGAATGCTTCAATCTTCTCCAGTGCAAGGAGGCTGATCTGTCTATGCCATTTCCCGCCGTGTGCATCTTCTTCGATTCCCCAGTCCGGTACGATCCTGGCTGACTCTACTGGATACTTGGCAGTTCCTCGTTTTTTGCTGATACAGATTCCTCTGACTACGCCTTTCTTCTGATCCATCCTGTTTTTATCCTCCAATCTGTGCCATCTGATGTGCTTCTGTAATCTCTCCCGGCTTTTCAAACAATGTGCCGCCGGCTTATTCTCTATGGCATGCTTTATCTGTTCTCTTATCTCATCAGCTGTTCCGCTTTCAGTAATTCTTTAAGCGGATATATATCCCCGTAGCACAGACACGGCTTCAGGTCTCCGGTTGAAGTCAGCCGGATGCGGTTACAGGTGTTGCAGAATTTACCGTGCATCGCACTGATGAATCCGATGCTTCCTTCAAATCCCGGGATCCGGTAATATACCGCAGGTCCGTTTCCATGTATTTCCGGATCTATCCGGATATCCGGATACTCTTTCTTTATTTCATCCAGTAATTCCAGATTCGATACACCTGTATTCCTCTTTCCGCAGCCAATCGGCATCAATTCTATAAACCTGACATCTACCGGCAGTTTCTCTGCCAGTCTTACCAGTGCTCTCCATTCCTGTCTGTCACCGGCATCCTGCAACACACTATTTACTTTGGTCCGTATTCCACTTTCTGCCGAAGCCTCCACTGCTTCCAGCACAGTATCACAGGCATCTGTTCCGGTGATCTTGTAGTACTTTTCATGATCCAGTGTATCCAGGCTGATATTTATCCCATCCAGTCCGGCATCCTTTAATGCTTTCAGGTTTCTTTCAATATGGACACCGTTTATCGTCATCGTCACCTGGATGATACCCGGAATCTCTTTTATCATTCCGATCAGATCCACACAACCTTTTCTTACCAGCGGCTCTCCTCCTGTAATCTTGATCTTCTGGATTCCAAGCTCTTCCGCAAGCGTGCATATTTTCTTAATTTCTTCGTATGTGAGGATCTCAGACATAGCCACCTGCGTAATTCCATCCGGCATACAGTACCTGCATCTCAAATTACACCGGTCCGTAATAGAGATCCTCATATAATCAATTGTTCTTCCGGCAGCATCGATCATACGTCCTTCTCCTGTCCGGCCTTCCACACTCCACTTTTTCCACCTGTTTTCTCCAACAGCCGGATATCCTTCATGCACATACCTTTATCCACTGCTTTACACATATCGTAGATAGTAAGCAGTGCTACCTGTACACCGGTGAGCGCTTCCATCTCTACACCGGTCTTTCCGACTGTCTTCGCTGTACAGCGTGCTTCAATTTCGCAGACTGCTTCTATATATTCAAATTCTATCATAACCTTGCTCAGATTCAGGATGTGGCACAGCGGAATCAACTCCGATGTTCTCTTAGCTCCCATGATCCCTGCAATTCTGGCCGTTCCAAGAACGTCTCCTTTTTTCATCCCGCCTGTTTTCACTTTTTCGAAACACTCCTGCGACATTGAGATTCTTCCCATTGCCGTTGCTTCACGCACTGTGTCTGATTTTTCACTGACATCAACCATCACTGCATGTCCCTGTTCATTAAAATGCGTAAATTCTCCCATGATTACTCCTTTTTACTATGTGATTCTGCTTATATCCTGATTACCCAGACGGCTTCTCCTTCTGTATACGTCCGTTCACCTTCCGGAAAAATCACCAGGCAGTTACTTCCGATTCCGTTCTTAAGCTGACCGTTTTTCTGGATCTGTGGTAGATATACACCGCTTTCATCGCATCTTCCTTTTACAATCCGTTTCATTTTACCTGTCTTTACAAATGTCTGTTTCAATATTTTCATCTGATTCTTCTGCAAATACCTGCTGGCTTCCATATCTGTCAGATAGCCGCCGGCTAATACTTCAAATAACGCTTCCACAGCAAATGGATTGCCTGAAAGCGACAGAACCGGAGTTCCATTCACCACCGAAAGCATCGTCGGCATTCCGGGTTTTACCTGTATCCCATGAAATAACACGTTTCCGGTCAGATTTTCTATGACACCCGGCAGAAGGTCTTTCTCTCCTACCGACACACCTCCGGTTGTAAGGATCAGATCTGCTTCTTTCCATGCTTCTCTGATCTCATCTGCAATTTTACTTTGGTCATCTCCTGCTGTCTGATACCGTACTACCTCGCAGTCCATCTCTCTTAGCCTTGTACACAGCCAGATTCCATTCGCATCGTAGATTTTTCCCGGCTGCAGTGGTGTCTCCGTATTCTGTAACTCATCACCCGTTGTGATCACCGCTGCCTTCAGTCTTTTGTACACCGTAAGGTTTCTTACTCCTGCTGCCGTGACAACTGCCAGCAGATAAGAATCTACCGGGGTTCCGGCTTCTGCCAGCAAATCTCCTGCCGAAAAATCTTCTCCCGCCGGGCAGTAATTTTCTCCGAGCTTCGCATTATGATATATCCGGACTGCTCTTTCGTCCCATTCTGCATCTTCCTGCTTTACCACACAGTCTGCGCCTTCCGGTATCATCGAACCGGTCATGATCCGTACTGCCTGATGTGGCTTTAGCATGAATTCCGTCTCCTGTCCGGCACACACGCACCCTGTAACTTCTAATGTAACCGGATGCTGTATATCCGCCCTGCATATATCTCGGCTTCTCAATGCGAATCCATCCATTGCGGATCTTGGAAACGGCGGCTGTGTCACTGCCGCATATACCGGCTTTGCCAGAATCTGTCCCAGACAGTCTGCCGACCGCTTTTCTTCTTTTTTTCTTACAGGCATACAGGTTTTAAAACAACTCCTGCGCCTGTTCAAGTGTTACTCTGGATGGCCGCACTTTATGTCTCCTTTCCAAATGGGCAGACCGGATAATGGCATTCCCGGCATCCCAGGCAGAGTCCTCCATGTCCCATCCGGATAATCGCTTTCCGATCAATCCGGACTCCTGCCGCTATTCTCGGAAGGATCAGGTCAAATACCGTCGCCTTTGCATACATCACACACCCCGGAAGTCCGACAATCGGTGTCCCGTCCTCAAAATATCCAAGACACAACATTGCCCCAGGAAGTGTCGGTGCTCCATAGGTTACAATCCCGGCTCCGGAAGCTTTGATCGCCCCCGGCGTCTTATCATCCGGATCAACACTCATTCCTCCTGTACAGATGATCAGATCCACTCCTGATTTCTTCATATCTGCAATCGCCTGTGTAATCATCTCCATGTCATCACTGCACAGCACATGTTTTATCATCTGTATCCCGAATGTTTCCAGTTTCTTTTCTACTACCGGCGTAAACTGATCCTTGATCAGGCTTTATAGACTTCACTTCCTGTCGTGATCACACCTGCAGTCTTTAGTTTCCACGGTGTCACCTTCAATAATGGTTCTTTCCCCGCTGCTTTTTCTGCTTCTTCCAGTTTCTTTTCATCTATGACCAGCGGAATCACACGCATTCCCGCAAGCTTGTCTCCTTTTCTCACTGCCATATTCGTATGTCTGGTCGCGATCATGATCTCATCGACACTGTTCACATCATATAAACGCCCGACATCCACTTGAAATAAACCGTCAATATCCGCAATCAATTCAATCTTTCCTTCTTTTACTTCTGACGGATGCATATTTTCATTCTGTGCGATCTTACGCAGGCGTTCCGCACCTTCATCTTCATGAAGCATTCCATCTGTCTTCTCCCAGACATACAGATGTTCTTTCCCAATCGAAAGCAATACCGGAATATCTTCTTCTGTGACAACATGCCCCTTTCGGAATCTTGCATCTTTCGTTACTCCCGGAATGATCTGTGTCATGTCGTGA
>ENA-OQHY01000489-OQHY01000489.1-human-gut-metagenome-genome-assembly--contig:-NODE-489-length-22328-cov-2.629656_pt1 | contig 22328 bp, 35 predicted proteins | sample MGYA00242570_ERZ504733 | MGnify/ENA primary metagenome ERZ504733 (study PRJEB26092, sample SAMD00036219) | human gut metagenome | host: Homo sapiens | study: EMG produced TPA metagenomics assembly of... | reverse complement strand
TAGATGGCTATGTAGTCAAAGGCGGACATCACTTGAACGTAAACGTTTTAAACCGTGACAATTATTGGATGCACAGAAACATCCGGAACTGTATCCACAGCTTACCATCCGTGTATCAGGATATGCGGTCAACTTTATCAAACTGACAAAAGAACAGCAGGATGAAGTGATCGCACGTACCTTCCACGAGCGGATGTAGTGCAACAGGTGCGTTTTGCGAATGGCGCGTGTGAGCGTTATTCATAGAAAAAGGAGAACAACATGGGAAAAATTCACTCGTTAGAAACATTTGGCACAGTGGACGGTCCGGGCGTACGGTTTGTCGTTTTTTTCAGGGCTGTCCAATGCGCTGCCAGTATTGCCATAATCCCGATACATGGAAGATAGAGGATGGGGAAGAAATGACAGCGGATGAGATCATAGACCGTTTCGAGCGCAACCGTTCTTTCTATCAGACCGGGGGGATCACGGCAACGGGTGGAGAACCCATGTTACAGCTTGATTTTCTGACGGAGCTTTTTACGAAGGCAAAGGAAAAGGGTATTCACACCTGTCTGGATACATCCGGAATTATGTTTCCAAAGAAACATACAGGAACAGATCAGAACAGTGAGAGAGAGATCAGCCTCACTGGAATAAGTGAAAACATGGCATCAGACAGAATGGAAAAGATAGAACAGCTCATGTCCGTGACAGATCTCGTCATGCTTGATATTAAGCATATCAACGATGAGGAACATCAGAAACTCACCGGGCAGTCGAACAGCAACATTCTTGCGTTTGCAAAGTATCTTGATTCGATCGGAAAGCCGGTCTGGATCCGTCACGTAGTCGTGCCGGGCATTACGTTTAATGAGAAAGAACTGACGGAACTTGGCCTGTTTTTAAAGACGCTCCGCAATGTGGAAAAACTGGAAGTCCTTCCATATCATTCTATGGGAAAGGTCAAGTACGACAACCTTGGCATGGATTATGTCTTAAAAGATACGCCGCAGCTTACCAAAGCAGAAGCAAAGGAAGCGGAACACATCATCCGGGCAGCAATGGAACAATAGCAGGAGAAGTAAGGTTTTATGAAAAACATTTTTTTGAAGAAAAGTATTTACAGATTTCTTTTTTTGCGATTTAATAAGAAGCAGGTATAGAGTTCCAAAGAAGAAGGATGAAAAAATATGAAATCAAGAATATCAAAGATGTCGACGGATTTTTTAAAGTAATTGATTCCTGTGCCGGAAAGTAGAATTGATCACAGGTGAGGGAGACAGATTAAACCTCAAATCAAAACTTTGCCAGTATGTTTCTCTGACAAGCTTATTAAAATCTGATGTAGAGATCCCGGAACTTGAAGTTGTAGCTTACGAGCCGGAAGATACAGAGAGGATCATCAAGTTTTTAATGACAAACTAGAAATGAACAGAAGCTGATCGTAAAAAAGCGGTCAGCTTTTTATTACATAGGAAATTACTTCCCATGTAATAACGCTCCGCGAGGATGCCATGTTCTTATTTTCTTCTCTTTACAACATGCTATGACGGTTGCAATTCACGGCATGAAATAGTACAATAAATCGTCTTAAAAATGGAATAATAATGTTAGTATATAGCGAAAGGAATTAAGATGTCAAAAATAGAGTTTCACGAAATTACATTAGATGATAAGGCATGGATGGATGCCAGATTCAGGAAGATGACAGAAATGCATGCGAGTACACGTTTGCCAATAATTTTGTCTGGCGGAAAGTGTATCATGTTGAAGTTGCAGAAAAATATGGGTGTGCAGTCATTCGTTTTGAGGAGGAGGGAGTGGTGATGTATTCCTATCCGATCGGGGCAGGTGACCGCAGAAAAGTGATCGATGAACTGCGCACGATCTGTGAGGAAGAAAAACGCCCACTTATTATGAGCCATTGAGCGAAGCAGACCGGGAGCAGATGCTTACATGGTATCCGGAACAGTTTTTGATCCAGGGAGACCGGAACGATTATGATTACATTTATTCTAGAGAAAAATTAGCAACGCTTGCGGGGAAAAAGATGCATGGCAAGAGAAATCATATTGCGAGATTTCAGGATGAGGATGACTGGTGCTATGAGGAACTGAATGATTCCAATATAGAAGAATGCCGCAATATGACTTACACATTGGAATCAAAATGGAGGGCAAGAGAAATGGAATGAAGAGATGGAACTTGAGATGTCAGTGCTTCATGAGGCATTTGACTATAGAAAAGAGCTCGGGCTTGTTGGTGGGATTATCCGGAAGGCAGGACAGATTGTTGCATTTTCTATCGGGGAACCGTTAAACAGTGACACTTATGTTGTCCACTTCGAAAAAGCATTTCCGGATATGCAGGGCGCATATCCGATGATTAACCAGCAGTTTGTTTTACATGCGTGTGAAGATTATACTTATGTAAACCGTGAGGAAGATACAGGAGATCCGGGACTGCGTAAGGCTAAGATGTCCTATTATCCGGAAATCCTGCTGAAAAAATACGTGGCAATCTCAAGTGATGTCATTTTTGCAGATAAGGACAGAAACAGGGAAGAAATCCACAAAATATGGGAGACCTGTTTTGGTGACGAGGCGGAACTGGTAGATTTTTATCTGGACAAACGATGACAGAGGATAATATGCTGCTCATCTGCCAGGATGGGCATGCGGTTTCCATGGCAAGCTTTTTAGATATCAATATCAGGGATGGTGAGGAGTGGAAGCCGGCGAAGTATGTATATTCAGTGGCAACGCTCCCGGAATACCGTGGCAGAGGTTATGCAGGAAAATCTTAAAGAAGGCAGAAGAGATTTTTAATATGCCGTTGGTGTTAGTCCCGGCGGAAAAAGAGCTTGTCAGCTATTACCGTAAGGTTGGGTTCACAGAGGCGTATCCATCGGAGCGTTTACTGGAAAAACAGGATGTGCCGGAACTTTCTGCAGCGGAATTAAACAGTTATTCTGTGGAGGAGATCACTGCGGCAGAATATCAAAAAATCCGGGAGCAGAAATTGATGAGAGATGGTTTTATTGCATGGGATGAGGCGGCAATCCGTTTTGCGATGGATTTTAACTGTTTCTGTGGCGGAAGAACGGTGAAGGTAGTGTGGAGTGATGATATTTCCAGAGACGAGAGTGCAGAGGACGCTGATATTCTAATGACTGTCCAGAGAATGGGACGCTGCACATTATCGAAACGACACTGGGTGAAGAACAGTTTGAGGAACTTCTGCCGGAACTTATGGCGCAGACAAAAACAGAACGTCTGGTATATGACAGAAAGGGTATCATGGTGCTTTCTTCTGATGACCAGGACAGGCAGGAAAGACTGCTTGCAGATGGTTATTTTGCGCTGTCGCTGGCGTAAAGACCAATCTGAAATTCTGAAATTTTCAGAAATTATATAAAATATATAAAAAGTTTTCGGTTTAAGACAAAAAAATGTTGATAATGTATAAAAACATGCTATAATAAAGTCATGATATAAATAAGCATTCAGAAAGCTATCTGACATAGCATGGAATTGGATCATTATATCAAATAAGCGACAAAGGGGTTGGACATCATGAGAATTAAGATCACAGGAAGAAACATCGAATTGACAGAAGGACTGAAAGCCGCAGTGGAGGACAAGCTGAATAAGCTTGAGAAGTATTTTACTCCGGACACAGAAGTGAATGTAACATTGAGCGTAGAGAAGGAACGCCAGAAAGTTGAAGTTACGATTCCTATGAAGGGAAGTTATATCCGTTCCGAACAGGTAAGCAGTGATATGTATGTATCCATTGATCTGGTAGAGGAAGTCATTGAACGTCAGCTTAAAAAGTATAGAACAAAACTTGTAACAAAGCAGCAGAATGCAGCAGCAGTTTTCAAACAGGATTTTCTGGATGAGAAGTCAGAGGATGATGAAGAGATCAAGATCATCAGAACCAAGAAGTTTGATATGAAACCAATGTATCCGGAGGATGCATGTGTAGAGATGGAATTATTAGGACATGATTTCTATGTATTCATCAACGCAGAGACAGAGGATGTCAATGTTGTTTATAAGAGAAAAGACAATACTTACGGATTGATCGAGCCGGAATATTAAAAGTGAGATCAGAGGAGAGCGGGCAGCTCTCCTCTTTTTAGGTTTAGCATGAAATTACTGTAAAGTGCCGGTATACAGGATGGATATGCCGAGCTGATTTTTCTGTAAAATCAGGAAAACGTGCGGAAAAAGCGAATTGTGCTGCAGATACCGGTGGCGTATAATGGAATTACTTCATGTGTAGTAACTTTGAGAGAGATGGAGAAAAAATTTTTTGATATTTTAAGAATTGTACAGAAAAATCCGGTATTCGGAAAAACGTTAATGTGCGGCGGTATGTTAGATGAAAAGCGCATGGAAATCCTATATGAGATTCTCTATGCGATTGACAGGGGGAGCTTACGGGATACCAGAAATGACATCTTTCAGTATGGCAGTCTGATCGGAAAAAAGGACTTACTGGCAAGACAGATTTTTTTGTGTTTATTGATTCTCTTAGATGAGCAGGAACAGATGATCAGGAAATGATTTGCAGATCGTAATAACAAAAAGATTTTTTTACAAAAAGAGTTCTGTGTAAGGCACAGAATTGCCGTGTGGATTTTAGATGGAAAAAGAGTCTGTAGTTCGGCTCAGAATAACAAGGAGGAGAAAGTATTACTACACAAGGGAGAGTTTTTAGAATAGTCTTACCGGATGTTCCGGTGAGACTATTCTTTTTATCTTGTCATGAGTTGGAAAAAGGGTTACTATAATAAAGATTTGATAGGCAGACATATAATGTTAAAAAGTTGGAGCAAAATCCAAAATAAAATCAGAATAGAGGAGATTACACCATGAATATTGTTGTTTTAGCAGGTGGTTTAAGTACAGAGAGAGATGTGTCTTTCAAGACGGGGGATATGTATCCAAAGCACTTCGTGAGAATGGACATAATGTTATTTTACTGGATGTTTTTATGGGATACAGTGACAAAGAGGAAAATCTGACCGGAATTTTTGACCGCACAGAGGAAGTCAGCGTACAGGTAAAGGATATCCCGGAAACAGCACCGGATCTTGCAAAGGTAAAAGCGTCAAGAAAAGACCAGTCGGACTGCTTCTTCGGACCGAATGTCATCAACATGTGCCGCATGGCGGATATTGTTTCATGGCATTACACGGAGAAAACGGAGAGAATGGCAAGATTCAGGCAGCTTTTGATCTGTTTGGAATCAAGTATACCGGAACCGGTTATTTGAGCAGTGCGCTTGCAATGGATAAGGGAATGGCAAAACAGCTATTTATCGCTGGTGGAATCCCGACACCACAAGGTATTTCCATGAAGAAAGAGAACCGGAAAGATTCTGCAAAAGAACTTGGCTTAAAGCTTCCATGTGTTGTAAAACCATGCTGTGGAGGTTCCAGTATCGGTGTTACGATCGTGCGCACAGAGGATGAATTCAAGAGCGCTTTGGATGAGGCGTTCAAATGGGAAGATAACCTCATCATTGAGGAGTATGTAGAGGGACGTGAGTTTTCCATCGGCGTTATTGACTATAAGGCGCTTCCGGTCATTGAGATCGCACCAATCAGGGATTCTATGATTACAAGAATAAGTACAAAGCAGGCAGTGCAGTTGAAACCTGTCCGGCAGAATTACCGGAAGAGATCACAAAGCGGATGCAGCATTACGCAGAGCGCGTGGCAGAGGTGTTAGGACTGGATACTTACTCCCGCTCGGATTTCTTATTAAATAAGAATAACGAAATTTACTGTCTGGAAGCAAACACACTTCCCGGCATGACACCGACAAGCTTCTTCCACAGGAAGCAGGCGTTCTGGGAATCAACTTTAATCAGTTATGTGAGAAGCTGATTGAGATTTCCTTAAAAAAAAATGAGAAATAATGATGAATGACATATCGCCACCAGTTTTGCAGAACCGGTGGCAGTTTGTTCTATAATAACAGGAGCATGATATGAAAAATATGACCTTAGAGCATATCGCAGAGTCTGCGGCGGTACTTACATAGGAAATGAAGCGGATAAAACGCGTGAGATCCAAGGAGCAGTGATCGACAGCCGCCTTGTGGAAAAAGATTACTTATTTATCCCGGTACGTGGAGAAAAGGTGGACGGACACAGTTTCATCCCATCAAGTTTGAAAAGGAGCACTGGCAGTGCTCTCTGAAGAGAAGTTGGAGGATCCGGCAGGTCCATGCATTCTCGTGGAAAACACCTTAGATGCGATGAAGAAGATCGCAGCAGATTACCGCAGAGGTCTGGATATTAAAGTAGTCGGAATCACAGGAAGCGTTGGAAAAACGAGCACTAAAGAGATGATCGCATCTGTCTGGCACAGAAATATAACGTGTTAAAAACAGAGGGAAACTTGAATAACGAGATCGGACTTCCACTCACGATTTTTAAAATCCGGGAGGAACATCAGGTGGCTGTGCTTGAGATGGGAATTTCCGAGTTTGGTGAGATGGACCGGTTATCCACAATGGCAAACCCGGACCGTGCCATGATTTTTCCGGTACTGCAGCGGCGTCTCACCAATTCCTTTTTTAAAGGCGCTGATAAACCACGTCACGTCGGAAAATCCCACCTGCGCGGCAATCTCACGCACGCTGGCATCACTGTGCAGCAAGTACTCGCAGGCTTTTCGCAGCCGTAGCGTATTCAGATAGTCGTGGATCTTCTCGCCTGTTTCCGCATGGAATTTTCGCGATACATAGCTGCGTGATTTTCCCAGCTCAGCCGCCAGCGCATCCAGGCGAAATTTCTCCCGATAGTGCTCATCCAGCCAGAACATCACCTGACTTGCCACTCCCTGACTGCTCCCCGGGGCACCGTCGTTATCATCCGGCAGCATGGCAAACAGGCTAATCAACAGCCCGGCAATGTTTTCGCTGTTCAGCGGCGGCTGATAACAGCCAAGAAGATAATCGATATGCTTCTGGCAATGCGCCAGGTCAGCGACCCAGGCCTCGCCGCCACGACGAGACAGCTTCTGCAGACGCTGCTGAGCCTGCGGAAAATCACGCAGGGTTTTCAGTACGGCATGCTGGTCGAGATGAATAATGGTGCGCCTGTAAAGGGCCTCTGCCTTCTCGTCCACCATCACCTTATGCAGGGTAAATGGCGGGAAGAAAAACAGCCGCCCGGGGCGCATGGTGTAGTGACGGTTATCGACAATCGCCACGCCAAAGCCTTCTTCCACATAGAGAATTTCCAGACACTGATGCCAGTGGTGATAGCGCACCGTATTGGCGAACAGGCGGCTAAACGACACCACGGTGTCATTTAAGGTAATCAGCTCCAGATGATCGGATGTTGGCGTGTCGCGCATAGTGCAATAAAACTCAACTTTTTCCCGTCAGAATCTCTTTATAAACCACCTTTTTAAATTTTCTTAACTGCGGGTTTATTCATCGCTCTTAGCTGTGACATGGCTAACATTTCTGCCCCGTGTGGATTCACTATGCTTTGCCGCAGTTGATTACGAGGGTGAGCGTATGTGGCGGCAAACAAAGAAAAATCAAATCCGTTGTCTTCACGCCAGGATATCGTGGCGTCACTGAATACTCTGTTGAGTGCGCTGGATAAGGCGTTTGCGCCGGGCAGTTCACGATTTTCGCTGGGCGAAACCTGTGCGCACTACAGCACGGATATCGCGCAGATGGAGGGACTCTCACGTGCGCTATGGGGCTGTTTCCGCTGCTGGCATCCGGCGATGCCAGCCCCTTTTGCGAAAAATACCTTACCGCGATCAAACTCGGCACCGATCCGCACAGTGACGGTTACTGGGGCGAAACCGGCCCCTACGATCAGCGTCTGGTCGAAATGGCGGCCTACGGTCTGGGGCTTGCCCTGCTGGGGGATAAACTCACCGCGCACTTTACCGGGCGCGAGGTCATAAACCTGCACGCATGGCTCAACCAGATCGCCCATGCGCAAATGCCGGACAGCAACTGGAACTACTTTGCCATTATGGTGCAGCTCGGTTTTAAGCGCGCTGGCCTGCCGTATGACCAGACGGCGATTGACCGACGGTTTGCGATGATGGAGCCTATTACCTGGGCGATGGCTGGTATTCCGACGGGCCGGGGCGGCCGAAAGACTATTACATCTCGATGGCATTCCATTTCTACGGCCTGATTTACGCCACCCTGAGTGGTGACGAGGAGAGGACGCAGGTGCTGCGAGCGCGTTCGCGCCTGTTCGCCGAAGACTTTATCTATTGGTCAGCCGCCGACGGTGCTCGGTACCGTTTGGTCGCAGCCTGACCTATCGCTTTGCAATGGTCGCCTTCTGGAGTGCCGTCGCCTTTTCCGGTCTGGAGGTGTTCACGCCGGGGATTGTGAAGGGCATCGTGCTGCGCCATCTGCGCTGGTGGCAGCAACAGCCCATCACCGATCGGGACGGCATTCTGACCCTCGGTTTTGCTTATCCGAACCTGGCGATGTGTGAGGACTATAACGCCCCCGGCTCGCCATACTGGGCGCTGAAAACCTACCTGATTCTGGCGATGCCGGAGGACCATCCGTTCTGGCAGGCTGAAGAGCAGCCGCTGCCCGCGCTTGCGGAAAAACGCGTCATCCCGCACGCGCAGCAGATCCTGATGCATGCCGGTCAGTCGCAGCATGTCACTATGCTTACCGCCGGGCAGCTTGAGCTGAATAACTACGTGAATACGGAAGCCAAATACACCAAATTTGCCTACTCCAGCCGCTTTGGTTTCACGATTGAGCGCGGACGGTTTGGCCTGAAACATGCCGCCTGCGACTCCATGCTGCTGCTGGCAGACGGGGATAACTATTTCCGCGGGCGCCGCGAATGTGAAGCGGTGCGGATCACTGAAGATTATCTCTACTCACGCTGGTCTCCGTGGCATGACGTCCATATCGAAACCTGGCAAGTGCCGTTTGGTGAGTGGCACCTGCGCCTGCACCGTATCAACAGCGCCCGTCGACTGAATACGGCGGAGGGCGGTTTTGCGGTGATGAACACCGAACCGCAGATCCGTGAGAACGGATGCTGGCTTGTCGCCGGTAACGGCACCAGCGTGCTGGTCGATCTCTCTCCGGTGGTTAACCGTGAACCGGACAGCATCGTCACACCGCCGAACAGCAGCATTATGTTCCCGGAATGCGCTGCCATTCCGCTGTTGAAAACCACGCTTGCGCAGGGGGAGAGCTGGCTCTGTTGTGCCGCCGTCGCCGGCGAAAGCCAGCCGGTTATGGCAGTCCCACAACTGAATATCAGCGAGAACCGGGTTGTTATCCGCGAGCCCGGCAGTGAGCGACAGCTGTCGTTCTCATTATAAAAACTCTGACCCTACACGTCGGCGAGGATGATATGAAAAAGACCGCTACAACAAACAGAACTGAATATTACAAAATCAGCAGTTTTATATTTCTCTATTTCTTTACCTGGTCTGCCAGTATTGGCCTGCTGGCTATCTGGTTAGGCCAGAAAGCGAACCTCAGTGGTTCGGTGATTGGTACCGTATTTGCGGTGAACGGGATTTTCTCCGTCATTCTGAAGCCCATCTATGGCTATATTCTCGATAAGATCGGCATGAGCAAATACCTGCTCTATTTTGTGGTGGCAATGTCTGCCTGATGGCGCCGTTCTTTATTTATGTTTATCAGCCGCTGTTAATGTCCAACACGCTGCTGGGGATTATTATTGGCGCACTCTATTTAAGCTTTGCCTGGTATGCGGGCGTGGCGGCGTGCGAATCCTATTCTGACCGGTTTAGCCGTTTAAACGGTATGGAGTTTGGTCAGATCCGGATGTGGGGCTCCCTTGGCTGGGCAGTGGCGTCCTCCTTCTCCGGCCTGCTGTTTAATCTCTCCCCAGCGTATAACTTATTATGGGCAGCGTGGCATCGGTGGTGATGCTGATTGTCCTGTTGAGCCTGAAAGTGAACACTAACTCCGCACATGCCGGCGAAGTGCTGACGAAAGAGAAAATTGCCCCGTCAGACGTTTACGCGCTGCTGCGTAACCGTAAATTCTGGCCTTCTGTCTGTACGTGGCCGGTGTGGCGTGGATGATGTTTATCGCCGAGCAGCAGTTTTCGCGCTATTTCGTGACCTTCTTTGATGATATTCACCAGGGCAATGCGGTGTTTGGTTATCTGGGGACCGTGCAGTCGGGAATGGAGTTTGTCATGTATATGGTGATCCCGCTGCTGGTGAACGCTATTGGCGCCAAACGTGGGCTGTTAATTGTCGGGCTGGTGGTCGGTGCGCGTCTGATTATTTCCGGTCTGTGTGATTCACATCTGTTAATTTCCATTCTTAAGCCGCTGTACGGTCTGGAATTTGATCTGCTGCTGGTCTCCGTCTTTAAATATATTGCCGAACATTTCGATAAGCGCGTTAACGCCACCATGTATTTGCTGGGATATCAGGCGATGCTGTACGTCGGCAATGTCGTGGTCTCGTCGCCTGCCGGCTATATGTATGACCGCATCGGTTTCGAGAACACCTATATCATCATGGGCGCCACGGCGCTGATCTTCACGTTTATTTCTGCCTTTACGTTATCTGCCTGCCAGAGTAAATGGCGCGGCCCCCGCTCGCTGAACGTAGCAGAACCCTCATCACGATAATTAAGCCGTCAAAGAAGGAACCGAAATATGTTAAGTCGTATCGCAGAGGAACGCCTGCCCGCTATCCCCGTGCCTGTTGATTCGCGCGTATTCCGCGATGAACTGAGTTCAGCGCGCGACCATGTCCTTGCGCTGATTAGCCGCCATTTAACGGCGTTTGGTGAGCAGTTCCCGGCGGAAACCTGCCAGCAGGGTTTTTATCCGCTGACCGACAACGTGGAGTGGACCACCAGCTTCTGGACCGGGCAGCTGTGGCTGGCGTGGGAGATGAGCGGCGAAGCGAAATTCCGCGCGATGGCGGAAAAACATGTGCGCTCGTTTGGCCTGCGTATCGCCGGGCGCCACGACACTAACACCCACGATCTGGCTTTTTGTATACGCTCTCCTGCGTGGCGGCCTGGCGACTGACTGGTAACCGTGAGGCGCGTGGCTTCTCGCTGCTGGCGGCAGAGGCGCTGCTGGAGCGCTTCCACGAGAAGGCAAAAATTATTCAGGCGTGGGGCGATCTGGCTGACCCGGAACAGGCCGGGCGGATGATTATCGACTGTAATATGAACCTGCCGCTGCTCTACTGGGCGAGCGAACAGACGGGCGATCCGCGCTTTGCCGATGCCGCCAAAGCACACGTGATGCAGGCAGCGAGGTACCTTATCCGTGAAGATGCCTCAACGTTCCACACCTACTATATGGATGTGCACACCGGCGCGCCGCGCTACGGCAATACTCAGCAAGGCTATGCCGATGACTCCTGCTGGTCACGCGGGCAGGCGTGGGGAATTTACGGCTTCCTGTTGAGCTACATCTATACCGGTGATGCGACGATGATTGCCCTGTCGAAACGGCTGGCGAACTACTTCCTCAACCGTCTGCCGGAAGATTACGTCTGCCACTGGGATCTGGCGCTGGTCGGCACGGATGCGCTACGCGACGCGTCCTCGGCGGCGATTGCGGTATGTGGCCTGCTGGAGCTGGTGAAGCACCTGCCGGTGACCGACCCGGATCGCGAGCGGTATTCTGAATGGGCAAAAGGAATGATGTCGTCACTGACGAAACACTACCTGATGGGCAAAGACGAGAAGGGCACTGGGCTGCTGAAGCACTCCGTTTATCATCTGGCAAGCAATAAAGGCGTGGACGAGTGCGCGAGCTGGGGGGACTACTTCTACGTGGAGGCGCTGGTCAGGTTTACCCAAAGCTGGAAGTTGTACTGGTAATATGCCTCCCTGACCCTCTCCCGGAAGGGGGAGGGCAGGAATCAGGAACAGGGTAAACTTACACCCCTTGCTCCAGAATGCGGATATGCGTTTCCAGCACATCGCCCTTCACCGCGTCGCTCCACGCTTTCATGTGCGCGGTCTGCAGGTGGGCTTCAAGATGGGCCACGGTTTCCCACTGCTCAATCATAATGATCGAGTCTGGGGCAGTAGCCTGGAAGCTGGCGGTGGTGGTGGCGTCGACCATCGGCGCGTAGCCGTGGCAGCCTTCTTCCTTCAGTACAGTGGGGATAATTTTCACGAACTCATCCAGCACCGCCTGGCGGTGATGTTGGCCTGGACGAGTACGGATTTCAGCAATAACAGTAAGCATGGTTAACTCCTTCTAATTCCAGGTTACCAGTTAAGCAAAAATTTCCGCGAGATGCTTGCGATATTCTGCGATATAGCGCGGGACGTCAGGCATTTTGATGACGTCGTTAACGATAAAGGTTGGCAGCGGCGTCATTCCGAGGAACTGGTTAGCTTTGTGGAACGGCAGATACGCGCCGTCAACGCCCACCCCTTCGAAGAACTGATCTTTCTCGGTGAACGCTTCCAGCGGTGCGTTCCAGGTCAGGGACAGCATATATTTTTTGCCCTGAATCAGGCCGCCAGAACCGTATTTTTTGGATGCATCGGAGCGGGTGCGACCGTCGCTGGCGTACAGTGCACCATGGCCTTCGGTGAAGACATCATCCATGTATTTTTTCACGGTCCAGGGGGCACCCATCCACCAGCCAGGCATTTGCCAGATAATCACGTCAGCCCACAAGAAGTTCTGCACTTCCGCGTTGACATCGTAATCGCTGTCCGCGCGCACGACCTTAACATCATGCCCGGCGTCGCGCAGAAAACCGTCCGCGACCTCGGTCAGGGTGTCATTCAGTTGGCCTTTAGAGTGCGCAAATTCTTTTGCACCGTTGATAATCAGAATGTTGCTCATGAGGTGTCCTCGAAGATGAAAGTATGGCGAGGATTTTACGCGCGCGAGCGATGCGGTTAAATGAGCAAAATGTGCAAAGTCTTTTGCATTAAACGCAATAATCCCTTACCAGCTGACCTTCACTTCGAAGCCGCCTTCTGCCGCATTGCCCAGCGCGACGCGCATACCATGCAGGGCGGCAATGCGCCTGACGATTGATAACCCCAGGCCGCTACCCGTTGCATCCTGTCCCGGTGGGCGATAAAAACGCTCGCCAATACGCGCCAGCGCATCGGTGGAAACGCCGGGGCCGGTGTCACGCACGGTAAAACGCCGGGTGTCCAGCGTGACGTCCACCACGCTGCCATGCGGGCTATAACGCACGGCGTTGTCCAGCAGGTTACGCACCAGCAGGCTCAGCAGCAGCGGCTGGCCCTGACGTGTGACCTGCGGGGCATGAATGTTCAGGCGAATATCAATCCCCGGCCTGCTGTGCCGGATGCCAGATATCCAGCACCGCCGACTGCAGGAGATCGGCCATCACGATCGGTTCGATATCGTCGAGGTTATCCAGCGAGTCCAGACGCGACAGCGTAAGGAGCTGATCCACCAGCCGGGATGCGCGATCGATACCCGCATGCAGCTGCGCCAGCGCTTTTTGCTGCGCCTGCGGATCGTCCTGATACAGTTGCGCCACGTCGGTTTGCACCTTCAGGGCCGCGAGAGGGCTGCGTAGCTCGTGCGCGGCATCTGAGGTAAAACGACGCTCGCGGGTCATCATCTCCTGGGTTCGCGTGAACAGATGGTTCAGCGAGTCGAGCAGCGGGCGCACTTCAGTGGGAACCCCCTGAGTCGGGAGCGCGTCGGTGGCATCCGGTGAGCGGGAGCGCAGGGTCTGCGCCAGTTTTTTAACGGTTTCAGTTCCCGGCTCAGCAGAACGATCAGCAACAACAGCATCAGGGCAGCGCCACCAGCCACGGGGTCAACTGGGAGCTGACCACATCTACCGCCATCTCCTGGCGATACTCCCACTCCTGGCCGACCACCACGCGGTACTTCCCGTCGGGTGAGGTGAGCCATAAAAAACGCCACTCGTCGTTGTCGCCCTGTAGCCGTCCATTATCAAACCCGTCGCGGCGATAGTGGTACGGAATGTCCCGCCCGTTTTCGCCGTCATTTAACATCATCTTGCCGTCGGTGGCGTAGATGGCGAAGGCCAGCGCGTCGTCATCCAGACGACCATGCTTCGCTTTTTTGGGGATCTCACGCATCCGTTCGGGGGCCCGGATCTCATCCAGATCCATGGTCAACAGGCGTTTGGCAAACAGCATCTGCTGCGTATCGAACAGCTTATCCAGCGTGTGGGTGGTCTGCTGCCAGGCGACCAGGCTTGCGGCAAACCACGCCGTCAGCGACAGCACTAAAAAGAGAAGCGTCAGGCGCAGCTTCAGGCTCAGGCGTTGGGTCAGTTTCATGCGTCACCCAGGGTATAGCCGATACCGTGCACGGTGCGGATAAATTCGCTGCCCAGTTTACGACGAAGATGGTGGACGTGGACTTCAACGGCGTTGCTGGAGACGTCGTCGTCCCAGGTGTAGAGCTTTTCCTCGATCAGCTTGCGCGGCAGCACGCGGCCCGCGTTACGCATCAGCAGCTCCAGCAGGGCGAACTCTTTCGGCTTGAGCGTCAGCGTTTCGCCGTCCAGCGTGGCCACGAGACTGGTGGGATCGAGCGTGACCTTTCCGTGGTGCAACTCGCTGCGGGTCTGACCGTGGCTTCGGCGCACCAGCGCCTCAAGGCGGGCAGCCACTTCGATCAGTGCAAAGGGCTTGCACAGGTAATCATCCGCCCCCAGACGCAGCCCTTCGACACGCTGGTTCAACGCATCCCGCGCCGTCAGAATCAATACCGGCTCGCGGCGTCCGCTTTCGCGCCAGGCGCGCAGAATCTCCAGTCCGTCGATTTCCGGCAGCGTCAGATCCAACACTACGGCATCATACGGTGCAGAATGAAGCGCGGTCTGGCCGGTTTTTCCGTCGGTGAACCAGTCCACGCTAAAGCCCATTTTGCTTAAACCCGCCTTGATGCCATCGCCGATCAACTTGTCGTCTTCAACCAGTAAAATGCGCATGTTCCCTCCTTGATAACGTCAGTAAACCCTCTGCATCAGCCTGCTGTACAGTAATAATAAATAAATTTTTCCCTTAAGAAGTTGTTAAGGTTTACCCTGTTAAATGGACTGCGAAACCACATTAAAGGGAGAGTTAATATGAAAAAATTCGCTGCGATTGCCGCCATCATGATGATGACCACTGCCCCTGTTTTTGCTGCACAGGGCGGATTTAACGGCCCCTCTGCCGCACAAACCCAGGCCCAGACGCAGGCGGGCGGTTTTGTCGATAATGACGCGAACCTCACCACCGCGGTGAAAGTGAAGGACATGAAGGACGACAGCTGGGTGAAGCTGCGCGGGAACATCACTCAGCGCCTGTCTGATGACCGCTACACCTTCCGCGATGAGACCGGTACGGTTAACGTGGAGATTGACCACAAGCGCTGGAACGGCGTGACCGTAACCCCGCAGGATAAGGTGGAAATTCAGGGTAAAGTCGATAAAGAGTGGAACGATTTTGAAATCGACGTGAAGCAGGTTATCAAACTGAACAAATAACCCCGAAAGGCCGCGGATGCGGCCCTTTTTCTTTGTGACTCAACACGCCAGATAAGGTAGTATCTGCGGCAATATTGCCTGAAACCTTTCGGTTTCTGAGTTGAGGAATCACACATAATGAGCGATATGGCAGAGCGCCTCGCGCTACATGAATTCACGGAAAACGCCTACCTGAACTACTCCATGTACGTCATCATGGACAGGGCGTTGCCGTTTATCGGGGATGGCCTGAAGCCCGTTCAGCGCCGCATCGTCTATGCGATGTCCGAGCTGGGGCTGAATGCGACCGCCAAGTTCAAAAAATCCGCCCGTACCGTCGGTGACGTACTGGGTAAATACCATCCGCACGGCGACAGCGCCTGTTATGAAGCGATGGTGCTGATGGCACAGCCGTTCTCTTACCGTTATCCGCTGGTGGATGGTCAGGGGAACTGGGGGGCGCCGGACGATCCGAAATCCTTCGCAGCGATGCGTTATACCGAATCCCGTCTCTCCCGCTACGCTGAAGTGCTGCTGGGCGAGCTGGGTCAGGGAACCGTGGACTGGGTGCCAAACTTCGACGGTACGATGCAGGAGCCGAAAATGCTGCCTGCGCGTCTGCCGAACATTCTGCTGAACGGCACTACCGGTATCGCGGTGGGTATGGCGACGGACATTCCGCCGCACAACCTGCGTGAAGTGGCGAAAGCCGCCATCACCCTGATTGAACAGCCGAAGACCACGCTGGACGATCTGCTGGATATCGTGCAGGGGCCGGACTACCCGACCGAGGCCGAAATCATCACCTCGCGCGCGGAAATCCGCAAAATCTACCAGAACGGCCGCGGCTCCGTGCGCATGCGTGCGGTGTGGACCAAAGAGGACGGCGCAGTGGTCATCACCGCGCTGCCGCACCAGGTCTCCGGTGCGAAAGTGCTGGAACAGATTGCCTCCCAGATGCGCAATAAAAAGCTGCCGATGGTGGATGACCTGCGCGACGAATCCGACCACGAAAACCCGACGCGTCTGGTGATCGTGCCGCGTTCCAACCGCGTGGACATGGAGCAGGTGATGAACACCTGTTTGCCACCACCGATCTGGAAAAAGCTACCGCATCAACCTGAACATGATCGGCCTCGACGGTCGTCCGGCAGTGAAAAATCTGCTGGAGATCCTGAGCGAATGGCTGACGTTCCGCCGCGATACCGTTCGCCGACGTCTGAACTATCGACTGGAAAAAGTGCTTAAACGCCTGCACATCCTTGAAGGTTTGCTGGTGGCGTTCCTCAATATCGACGAAGTTATTGAGATTATCCGTTCCGAGGACGAGCCGAAGCCGGCGCTGATGTCGCGCTTTGGCATCAGTGAAACCCAGGCCGAAGCGATCCTTGAGCTGAAACTGCGTCATCTCGCCAAACTCGAAGAGATGAAGATCCGCGGTGAGCAGAACGAACTGGAAAAAGAGCGCGATCAGCTGCAGGCGATCCTCGCGTCCGAACGCAAGATGAACAACCTGCTCAAGAAAGAGCTGCAGGCTGACGCCGATGCATTCGGTGACGACCGTCGTTCTCCGCTGCATGAGCGCGAAGAAGCGAAGGCGATGAATGGGCACGACATGCAGCCATCTGAAGCCGGTCACCATTGTGCTGTCTCAGAGCGGCTGGGTGCGCAGTGCTAAAGGTCACGATATCGACGCGCCAGGATTGAGCTACAAGGCGGGCGATAGCTTTAAAGCCGCCGTGAAAGGTAAGAGCAACCAGCCGGTCGCCTTTATCGACTCGACGGGGCGCAGCTACGCCATCGACCCGATCACGCTGCCTTCTGCCGCGGACAGGGCGAACCGCTTACCGGTAAGCTGACGCTGCCGCCGGGTGCGACGGTTGACCATATGCTGATGGAAGCCGATGACCAGAAACTGCTGCTGGCGTCTGACGCGGGGTACGGCTTTATCTGTACCTTTAACGATCTTGTTTCCCGCAACCGTGCCGGTAAGGCGCTGATCAGCCTGCCTGACAACGCGCATGTGATGCCGCCGCTGGTGGTGGAAAACGATAGCGATATGCTGCTGGCGATCACTGCCGCCGGACGTATGCTGATGTTCCCGGTCAGCGACCTGCCGGAATTGTCAAAAGGCAAGGGCAACAAGATCATCAGCATCCCGTCAGCGGAAGCGGCGAAAGGTAGATGGTCTGGCGCACCTCTTTATTCTGCCGCCGCAGAGCACGCTGACCATTCATGTCGGCAAACGTAAAATCAAGCTTCGACCGGAAGAGTTGCAGAAAGTGGTGGGCGAGCGCGGTCGACGCGGCTCGTTGATGCGCGGCCTGCAGCGTATTGACCGCGTGGAGATTGACTCTCCTGCGCGCAGTACCGCGGGCGACAGCGAAGAGTAACGCCGTTATCTCCCCCTCTGTTCCGGAGGGGGAATTTCAATAAAATTTCCCGTAAAATCGTTGTTAATTCGTGCGTTGCGATTAACAATACGCGCTCGTAATAAAGTCCTTACCTGGCCACAGGTGAAGTATAATTGTCAGCTGTCAGGGCTTCAGAGGTCGCTATGCTATTCATTGTTCGTTTAATTCTTACCATTATTTACTGCATTCTGGTCTGTATTTTCGGCTCTATTTATTGCCTGTTCAGTCCGCGCAATCCGAAACATGTCGCCACCTTTGGCCATATGTTCGGCCGCCTTGCGCCGCTGTTTGGCCTGAAGGTTGAAAAACGCCTGCCGGAAGGGGCTGAGAACTTCGGTAACGCCATCTTTATCGCTAACCATCAGAACAACTACGATATGGTGACGGCCTCCAACATTGTTCTGCCACCGACCGTGACCGTGGGCAAAAAGAGCCTGCTGTGGATCCCTTTTTTCGGCCAGCTGTACTGGCTGACCGGTAACCTGCTGATTGACCGTAACAACCGCGCGAAAGCGCACAGCACTATTGCTGAAGTGGTTAATCACTTCAAAAAGCGCAGGATCTCAATCTGGATGTTCCCGGAAGGGACGCGCAGCCGTGGTCGTGGCCTGCTGCCGTTCAAAACCGGTGCGTTTCATGCTGCAATTGCGGCAGGTGTTCCAATTATTCCTGTGTGTGTTTCCAATACTTCTAATAAGATTAATCTTAACCGCCTGAATAACGGGCTGGTGATTGTCGAAATGCTGCCGCCGGTGGATACCAGCAAATACGGTAAAGATCAGGTTCGCGAGCTGGCAGCACACTGCCGTGAACTGATGGCTCAGCATATTGCGCTGCTCGACAAAGAAGTCGCAGAGAGAGAAGCCGCCGGTAAGAAGTAAGCCGGCGTTAAAAGGGAAAACGAATTCCCGCGTTGTTAGTCGTTTCAGATGGAGCTTATATGTCATTCAGTCGGCGTCAGTTTATTCAGGCTTCCGGGATCGCCCTTTGTGCGGGTGCGCTGCCGCTGACAGCCAACGCCGCCGGGCAGCAACAGCCGCTGCCCATTCCGCCGTTAATAGAATCCCGTCGTGGGCAGCCGCTTTTCCTGACGCTACAGCGCAGCCACTGGTCCTTTACCCAGGGCACGCGTGCGCCGGTGTGGGGCATTAACGGGCGTTACCTTGGGCCGACCATACGCGTGTGGAATGGCGATGACGTTAAGCTGATCTACAGTAACCGTACGACAGAAAATGTCGCCATGACCATCAGTGGTTTCAGGTGCCTGGCCCGCTGCTTTGGCGGCGCGGCGCTGGCACTGCTGCCGCCGCTGCTGACAGGCCTGCCTTTTTTTGGCGTTGTGCAGTTGATCCCGAAGCTGATCGACAAATACACCGGCACAATGTCCGGCTATCCCTACGCGACGATCAACGCCTTTAACTGGCTGGCGGCGCTGGGCGGCAACTGGAAGGGGCAGGCTGACCCGGCATTGTTTGGCATCAGTTGGCAGCAGCTTGGGTGCCTCAACATTCTGCTGGTCACGGCGGGATTGGCGTATTTAGCGGTGCGCAGCGTGCGGGGCGGGTGGTTCTCACCGCTGCTGTTGGCGGCGTACTACGGCATCGGCATTTTTACGCTTGCGCACTGTATGCACGAGCGCTACATGGTGCCCGGGCGTGCTGCTGACGCTGCTGGCCGCCGCGCACTGGAACGACATTCGCCTGTATGCGGCGGGCGTGGGCCTGTCGCTGACCGGGTTCATCAATCTGGTCACGGTCTACTCGCTGACCGGCACCAACGATGAATGGCTGACGAGCGCGACCAGCTCGACGGTGGCCGTCCTGACCGGCCTTGGGGAGACGGTCTGCTTTGTGCTGCTGATCTTTGCAGTGTGGGACATTACCCGCCATGGCCACACGCTGGCCCTGCCCGAGACAAAGCCGGAAACTGCCCCGCCCGTGCCCGCACCGCAGCCGAAATGGACCCGCCGCGAGGTGGGTGCGCTGTTGCGCTGACGGCGGCCACGGCGGTGCTGAGCTTTAGCTATCTCGGCAGCCGCACCGCGCCGCAGGACCCGCTGGACGCGACAGGCACGGCGCTCTCCGAGAGTGTGACGCTGGACGGCAGCGCGGTATCGCTGTGGGTCTACCCGGGCATCTCGTTCGGCGGCAGCATGACGGTGACCGATGCAACGGCAGCACGGTCTTTGAAAAGGAGCTAAACTACGGCACCTGCTTCAGCTGGACAGCGAACAACGTGCAGCTGGCGGCGGGCACCCAGCTGACGGTCATGGTCGAGAACGCCCAGCTGTTTGAGCTGGCGTTCCGCGATGCCAACGGCCGGCTGGTGCCGGTCACGGGCGGCGGCGCGCTGTTTGACGAGCAGACCGCCGTGCCCGACACGATCAGCCAGCTGAACAGCATGTATTTTGACGAAATCTACCATGGCCGCACCGGCTATGAGCAGCTGCACAAAATTTGTAGGAAATATGAGAGTGGGCAGTGAGTCGGCATTAAATGCATTGACACTGGTATTCCCGGTCCAGATGCTCATGGTCGCAGTGGGAATCGGAACAGGTGTCGGAACCAATGCGCTTCTGGCAAGGACACTTGGCCAGGGAAACAATAAAAAAGCAGCAAAGGTAGCAGGAAATAGTTTGTTTCTTGGTATGATCATTTATGTGGTCTGTTTACTGTTTGGTATCTTCGGAGTGAAAGCATACATTTCATCCCAGACAGTAGATGCAGAAGTTTTTCAGATGGGTGTCAGTTATCTGCGGATATGCTGCGTGATCTCTTTTGGAATTATTTTCTTTTCTTTATTCGAAAAGTTATTACAGGCAACTGGACGATCCCTTTATTCCACAATCGGTCAGGTGGTCGGAGCAGTTGTAAATATTATTCTTGATCCGATCATGATCTATGGTATTGGACCTTGCCCGGAAATGGGAGTGAAAGGCGCGGCCTATGCAACGGTAATTGGTCAGGTAGCGTCCGCAGTATTGCTGTTCATTTTCCATATAAAATTGAATAAAGAGTTTGAGCATGGAGCGAAATATATGAAGCCAGATACAGGTGTTATAAAAGAAATCTATGCAATCGGACTTCCGGCGATCATTGCACAGGCATTGATGTCTATTATGGTTTATGTGATGAATCTGATTTTGAAATTCAATCCGTCAGCACAGACAGCATATGGTTTGTTCTATAAGGTGCAGCAGTTTGTTCTCTTCCTTGCATTTGGTCTGCGTGATGCGATCACTCCGATCCTTGCATTTGCTTATGGAATGAGAAGTAAGAAGAGAATAAAGGATGGAATCAAATATGGTCTGATCTATACGATTGCATTAATGATTCTTGGAATTGCCATTACAGAGATTTTCCCTGGGGCGTTCGCGACACTGTTCAATGCAGGACAGTCAAGAGAATATTTTATCGGAGCAATGAGGGTAATCTCAGTCAGCTTTCTGTTTGCCGGAATTAATGTTGCTTATCAGGGGATTTATCAGGCATTGGACGGTGGTATGGAATCGCTGGTTATTTCACTTTTGAGACAGTTTGTCATTATCCTGCCACTGGCCGGAATTTTTTCGATATTTGTCAGAAATGGCAGATGGGCGTTACATTAATCTGGTGGGCATTTCCAATCACTGAAATAGTTTCATGTTTTGTGGGATATGTGTTCTTAAAGAAAATCAGAAAAAACAAGGTTGATGTTTTAAGTTAAGGAGGAAGCGGAGATGACAAAAAGAATTATTACAATCAGCAGAGAATTTGGAAGCGGCGGACGATTTATCGGAGAAGAAGTAGCAAAGAAACTTGGAATTGCTTATTATGATAAAAATATCATTAATGAGATTGCAGAAAAGTCTGGTTTATCTCCGGAATATATTCGGGAAAATGCAGAATTATCGCCGAAAAAAGGATTATTCGCATATGCATTTGCCGGACGTGACGTCACAGGAAAATCACTAGAAGACATGGTATATGAGGCACAGAGAAATGTTATTTTAGAGTTGGCTGATAAGGAGCCTTGCGTGATCATTGGAAGAAATGCAGATTTTATTCTGAAAGACAGGGACGATGTGCTGAATGTATTTATTCATGGAGATATGCCGGTAAAAATACAGAGAATCAGTCAGATATATCATGTCAGTGAAAAAGTTGCTGCAAAAATGATAGAAGATACGGATAAAAGACGTATGACGAATTATAACTTTTATACAGAACAAAAATGGGGGAAAGCCAGCAACTATACGTTGTGTTTGAATACTTCCCAGCTTGGGTATGACAGATGCGAGAAGATAATTATGGAATGCTTAGAATAAAAAAATAGCACTCACCTCTTGTTATTACAGCGTAGCTTTTGTCTTAGTTCATAGAGTGCCGTAAAGTGCCTATTTACAGGCTTTTCACGGGTTTTATGAATTTATCACATTTCATCAAAAATCGTCAATATACAAAAAATTGGTG